>OGXJ01002047.1_pt1 | contig 14114 bp, 9 predicted proteins | sample 1576231 | NCBI WGS metagenome assembly OGXJ01 (sample SAMEA3541539, study PRJEB24748) | human gut metagenome | biome: human gut; feature: human-associated habitat; material: faeces | place: China | collected 2012
AAGTTCACGACAAACAGGAACAGATATCAGTTGTTCTGTCTGAGGGCAAAGTTCAACAGCCCTGCGAGTGATCTCTGTTCCTTTTTCATCTGTAAATATAAACCACACATAATAAGTTCTTCCCGGACGAACAGTCACTAGTTTTTCTATCGGCAATTTAAAGTCCGACACTGTATGAGGATAACCATACATGGAATCAGTGCCCGAATATAATACATTCTCATCTTCCCGTACAGACCAAGCCATCTTTACCGAACTAAGATTCGTAAAATCAAAATCATTCTGGATAGGAATACGTACCGAATCCTGACCGGGTACAAATGAAATTTTGTCCACAGCAGGGTAAACCGGAGCATAGACAGCCTTCGTCTCCCAATAGTCACGAGTGAAATTACGATAGGAATCCACAATACCATCCCAACCGGCTGTATTAATTCTTAAGTATTCATCTTCACTCAAATCTTTCTCTTTCTTTCGGACAGGAGTCTTAACCCCTTGATCCGCCCACATCCATACAGCTGCTCCGGCTCCGGCAGGATGTTTAGTTAATGCCTTCCAACGTGCTTCCAACCCTCCAAACGCATCATTGCCATAAGCATGTGTGTATTCAGTCGAAATAACAGGACGTCCGGAATGTCCGGCAAGCCGGTCATATTCCTGCGGGTTCCAATAATGAGGAGCAAGAATATCCACTTCTTTAGGAAGCCATTCTTCAGGACGCCAAGGCAACAGTACCGGACGGGTGGGATCAAGTGCCTTGACCAATTTTACAGAAACCATGTGCAGAGAGGTCAAAGGATCTTCGTTACCTATTGACCAATAAATAATAGACGGCTTGTTTATATCCCGGACAATCGTTTCATACGAACGTTGCAGAACCGCCCCCGAGAATGAAGGATCATACATCAAATCCCCGGCTCCCCCTAGCGTCACTTCATTACCCACATACATTCCCATTGAATCACATAGTTCAATAAACCCTTCGGCAGGTGTGTAATGTGAGAGACGAAGATAATTGATATTGGCAGCCTTCATCAGTGTGAGGTCCTCCAACCACTGTTTACGGGTAGTGGCACGACCTACATCCGGATGTTCATCATGCCTGTTCACCCCACGAAGTTTAACTGCTTGTCCATTAATTCTGAAGACTCCTCCATCAGTGGAAATCTGACGGAAACCAACACGTTCCATACGTGTATGTGTTACTGCCTCTTTTTCTAAAAGTTCCACTTTCAGGCTATACAAATAAGGAGTTTCGGCAGTCCACTGGTGCGGAGCCTCAACCGGCAAGCTCAAACAAATCTCCCGATCCGTCGAAACATGGGCAGGTATAGCCATTTGTCTTTGTGCCACCTCTTTGCCTTCTTTGTCAGTGAGTGTGAAACATAGCTTATAAGGCTCGCCGGGACTAGGATAATTTCCGGGCAATGTATTCTTATGCTTATCACTGATCATCACCCGTATGTCCAGATTCGCATCTTGAAACAAATGGTCAAAAGTTGTCTGCACCACCACATCATCAATCCATCGTTTAGCCGGCATAGCCTCCAAAGTTACATCTCTATAAATACCTCCCCAAGTCCAGTCATCACAAACATCAAACTTATACTCACGGGTGATCTGCCTTACCCTGACAGCCAGTTTGTTAGGCTCATCCACTTTCAGCTTATTCGTCACATCAAAAGCAAAAGAAGTATATCCGCAATCATGACGCCCCAGTTCGTTCCCGTTGAGCCAAACTTCAGCCGATGACCATACACCACCGAAATGCAACAAGATACGTTTGTCTTTCCAATCCTGAGGAATTGTAAACTCCCTCACATAAAATCCCTCACCGGCTTGATTATCCTTGAATCCTCGATAAACCGGTTCTTCATATCCCAACAAGGCCCAATTGGATGGAACAGGAGTTGACTTAAATTTGCTTTTAGCAAAATCAGACGTATAAAACCTTTCCAAACGGTCCGCCTCCTTTTGATTAGCGGCAAATGCAAATTGCCATGTACCGCTTAAATTAATCCGTTCCTGAGCCAACACCCCCAGGCTGCTCAATGACAGAAACGATGAAATAAAAATAGTACGTAAATTCATAAAGTATAATATTTTAGTGTTTTGTTCCTGATTGATATGTAAACGCATTTTCCTGTTACTGACACTGTCGGTACACCAAATTCAATTGCTCCATAATACCCGAAGGCACAAGTTTATCAGTCGGAGTAGCTATTTGAGGATAAGCATAAGTAAACCTCTCGGATTCAGGAAGTGAGGCATCCCCAATCATACGGTTCATCAATGAATTAACCACCTCTATTTTTAGATTATTTTTACCCTCATGGACATAAGAGGTTATATCAGCCTCCCAAGGAGAGCACCATACAGTAACGACTTCTTTTCCATTTACCCAGACACGCGCTAAGGAACCTAAGCGAGGAAAACGAAGCAGTAACCGTTCATTTTGAGCAGGCATCGCCAGATTTAATTCTTTATGATAAACCGCCGTGCCTGAATAATAACGGATACCTGTATCGGCATGCACTGTCCAATCTATCAATTCGTCAAAAACGACTTTCCCGGGACCACCCCAGCGAGGATCAAAATAAACATTCCAACTACCCTCAATCGGAGTAATTGTTTCTTGTACATCTGCTATTCTCGGCAATAAACCGGTTGCCTGATTATTTGAAGTCACTATAAATCCAGACTCACGAGGAGCCAAAGTCAAGTTCAACAACATACCTTTTTCTCCGGATGCTTTTACAGGTATCATATAACGTTGCCCAGTCACAGCATCCCAATATTCCGCCTGTCGGGCATCCGTACGCAACCGGATAGTATCATGAAAAGCTCTGTCACTATGATTATTCAAAAAATACACATCGGCATCCGATAAACGACGATGAACAAAATAAACTTTATCCTTCGCTGTATTACCACTTTTTATTGCTATATCAGGACGAATATTTTCATATTTCAAAACCTCCGACAATGGAATATTTTCATAAATTTTCCCCTTACCGACTTTACGGATCTGTGATACAGTAGTCAACTCTCCCCACAACTCATCAACCAATGCTCGATATTCTTCCGATTCCGCTTTATCTTTCAAGGAATCGGAACCATCCGGACGTGGCCCACAAACGATGACACCTCCTTTAACTAAACCAGCTATATGACGCAACACATGCAAGGGCATATCATTATTACGCTGAATCACCAATAAACTATAACTAATTCCTGTCGGTAAGGTCAACCGACCATCCACAGCCATCGTACGCCCTACTAATGCCTCAGCTGTACAAACATCAAAATCATAACCTTCGGGGATTTCAGGAAGGCGATAAGTTACCAATTTCACCGGCGGATTCTGTCCCAAATACACACATATATCGACAACAGGCACTCCTTTACGCATCAATGCGGAACAACGTGCCTGATAATCCCAGAACGGGCGGCTATATTCCCAGTAAGTATTGTTCCTGTTCAGACAATAATGCTTGCCGCCAGCCGTACTACCCGGATATTTATCAATCCAAGGCTGATAAGCAGACGCACATAACACAAATTCATTCACTCCAAAAGCATAAGCATAATCCGCCGAATTTTTCTGATCTGCAAAACAGTGATAATAACGGCTGCCGGTAAAAGCTTCCGCTGAAGCAATAGGCTTTCCGTAAAAATGAGCGGCAGATGAAGTTTCCTTCACATCATACCCTCCATCAGGATGTGAAGTCCAGAATTCACCTTGTGGTTTATTAACACGTCCTTTTGCCTGAAGATTATCCGCCACCAGGCTCAATCCGTTCCCCACAGCCTGTGCTGTCAGATTCACTCCCGCCTTATCACTTAATTTTTGCAACGTGCCGTAATAATTATCAGAAATCATATCAGCCATTGTACGGCGCATATCATATAGGAAACCGTCACTCTGAGACACCGAACCTACGATATATCCCATCATAGCCGGCAGATAACAACGCATATCATACCCTTTTCGATGTAAAAACTCCTGTTCAAACCCCGGAGTCCAATTTTGCGAACCGGCCTCATGACTATCCATGGTGACTCCTGCAGGCAAACAACCGATAGCAGCTAAAGAATCCAAAATAGGTTTGGTATAATTTTCCCATTGAACCGTCACCGCTTCTACCGACATTTTATCACATTCCAATCCCATTAAATTGGCACGCCCATGTCTCAACGGACCGCCAGTAGGCTCATGAGCAAAACGCATAATCACCCATTCTCCTGCCGGAACCTCCCACTCCAACTTCCCCTCAGAATCCATTTTATCTGTAAGGTCTACTATTTTTTCCGGGTCTATCGTCTCTTCGCCCTCATAAGGTGGTGTTAGATTTCTCTGAATATATTCAGAATAGAGTGCGGCACGTTCTTCCCATTGGTCCATTCGTGCACGTGAAGAGAGAGAAAAGTTTCCTATCACCAAATCCGGACGAGTATCTTTAGGAAGATACCAATCGTGAAAATTCAGACGAAAATAACGAGCTTTTACTGCCGGGAATGAAATTGTTTTTTGAATCCAACGATTACTCGGAGTCTGATAAATAGGTTTCAAATCACAAACTCTCTCATAATTAATACCATCATTGGAAACCTCCAACTGTCCTATATCTGGTAATTTTTGGTACCCCAAGCCATAAAAACTCTCAGCCGGATGCCCGGGAGGATTCATAGCCCCTGTAGAAGATTTTGCCCCACGTGGACGAACCTGATAGCTGATGCTGCGAGCAGTAAAATCCTCACCAAAATCAAGATTCACCAAAACAGATTCTCCGGCAGCACGTGCAGGAATTGTAACGAGTGTACCATCTGGCTGAAATAATGATTTACCCAAAATATGAGAAGGGGTTGTCGTTATACGAGGACGGCGGTGGTAACTTGTTTCCCAATTCTGTCGGGTAGCAGGAAAAGCTAGTACCGCCACATCCCAACATTCATCTTTTCCGGGCTTGGAAAGTATAGCAGAGAAATGTTGGTCACCGCTGACAAGAGTATCACTGGCTATGAGACGTTGCATCCCCAACCTTTTAGTAATCCAAGGACCTCCTGCTACAAAACCATTAGAAAGATTCACTTCAAAGGAAAGTCCGATACGTTTGGCTTCAGATGCTGCAAAGCGCAACATATCCCACCATGCCGGAGATAATGCAGGCAACGCATTCTCCGCCTTTCCATGAACCTGGTCGTAATATACCACCCCTCCAATTCCGGCACGCTTGTAAGCTTCCAAATCTGCGGTTATACCTTCACGAGTTGTTTCTGTCTCTCCATGAAACCACCAAACTTTAGTACGGGTGGAATCTACAGGATGAGAAAACTCCTCCCAAGCCTTTTCTTTGGTGGTCATATCGGTTATCGGATGCGAAAGAGAACAAGCCCCTCCCATTACAGCACAACCTATTAAAACTGTATTTAGGAATTTCACAGATAAAATACGATCATAAAGACTTTTGAACATCTTGTTGTTTTCCATTGCCAATCAATTAAAGTTTTATAATTTATTCCATGCAAAAGTAGAGGGGGATTCCATATTACACAATAGCTATTCTATTGACATACAAACATAAAGCATGGAGATTTTTCCTTTAATATGGAAAAATCTCCATGCTCTTTAAAATCAGACAAACTGGCCAATGAAAAGTAAGCTATCTTCATAGACCAAGTAAGTTAAGTTACTTCGGCATTTAAGTTGACTTACCCGGGTAAATAAGTTAAGTTACTTTTCTTTTCATAAACACCTAACCTTTTCTCAAAGCCTTATCCGCCCCTACATCAACACCTTTCCATGCCTTCAGGTTAGTCCATTCACTATAAGGCTCAGTCCAGAAAGGATGATTTGCCGGAAGTCCCAATGGCAAAAAGACCGCTGTACACATATACAGACTGCCTGTATTTATATAAGGTTCGGACATATTTATCTGACTGCCTGAAAAACCAATTCTCAGCCACCCGTTTTCATCAAAAGTACCGGGCATAGATATCTGCCTCTGCATAACAGCTGTCAGAGCAGAACGGATCTGTCCTTTGGAAAGAGGCTGAGGAATCTTGTCCAACAAAGCAATTTGAGAAAGCGCATGAAAAGCGCCAAAACGATACACGATAGAACGGCCCACTACAGGATAAGTGGCTTCCGGAGAGATCATCCGTTCAAGCTGGGCAGCCATTCGTTGTTGACGAACCAATTGGCGTTCCAAGAACTCAGCACGCTCCAATCCATGCTTTTTCATGACATACAATACATCCGTCAACATCGGATGGATGACCAAACTGTTATAATAATCCAGATGCAATTCTGCCCCATCTCCATACCAGGCATCTCCTTTATACCATTCATCAATGAAACGGTTTACACCATAATATAATCTCTGACTATCATATTCCCCCGTAAATTCCAACAAGGCCGCTTCTACCATCGAAGCGAAAAGCAACCAATTACTCTCATTAGGCTTTATGCCACGCGTTCTTTTCAACTCATACACCAGTTTTTTTTGAATATCCACATCCAGATTTCCCCAAAGTTGTCTGGGAGCTCTCAACAAACCTTGTACAAGAAAAGCCGCATCTACCAAGGGCTGGGAATGACGGTTATCAAACATCAAATAATCAGCTGATTGCGGATCGACAGCCTGTTTCAGTCCTTTAACCACCAGTTGAATATACCTTTCTCTTAACTTTCCTTCCTGAGTATCATCAGGTCCCAGTTCCAGCCAAGGAGCAATACCGCAAACGGTTCTTCCTACCGCTTCCAGATAGGAAACACTTCTACGTAAAGGTTCATCAGACAGTGACTCAAACGGCATATTCTTTTTCAACGTGCCCTGACTGAGATTGACCAACACAGGATCAGCAATCCTTGTTAAAGTCTGCACCCAGTACATACGGTCCTCACTACCTGTGGGCTGAGCATACAGTTTTCCACACAAAAAAATAAAACAAAAAGCAATCAACAAACAATTCCTAGTTCTCATTCTGTAGTTTTTTTAAGCGTAACAAAGCCTCGACATAATAATAATCTGCATAAGACAGGGGAACATCTACTTCCGAATTCTTATTATAATTTCCCACACTATGCTTCAAGATAAAACCTCCGTTGGTTTCCGGTTCGGCAAGGTACTCCGGAGAGGACAAAGAACGAATCTGCATTTCTGCCAGCTCCAGCCAATCCGCTCCTTCCTTACTTTTATCCAGCTGACTCAGTTCAATAAGTCCCGATGCCATAACAGCAGCGGCGGATGCATCCCGGGGAGCAGCAGGAATATCCGGTGCGTCAAAATCCCAATAAGGTATTTTATCGTCCGGCAAATTGGGATGATTCTTAATATAAGAAGCTACTTTCCGCGCCTGTTCCAAATATTCGGTCTTTCCGGTCTCCCTGTACATCATGGTATAGCCATACAGCGCCCATGCCTGTCCTCTGGCCCATGCCGAATTGTCGGCGTACCCCTGATGAGTACCTTTAAAATGTGGTTGTCCGGAAAGCGTATCATAAGAAACTACATGATAACAACTATAATCATCTCTAAAATGATGTCGAAGAGTGGTCTGTGCATGACTGTCAGCCATATTCATCAAACGTTTTTCCCCCGTTGTCTTAGCAAGAAAAAACAAAAATTCCAGATTCATCATATTATCAATAATGACGGGAAACTGCCATTTTTCATTTGAATTCCACGATTTGATAGCTTTTACCCGCTCATCATAACGAGTTGCCAAGGATTCCGCTCCTACAGTCATCACCTCTAAATAATGAGGATTCTTTGCTAACCGATATCCGTTTCCGAAGCTACAATATAACATAAACCCTAAATCATGGGTGGTGGTCATATCCTTGGCAGACTCCACCCGTTCTGTATATAGTTCCGCATATCTTTTCAGTTCATCCGTAGGCGTATTCTCATACAAATACCATAACACTCCCGGGAAAAAACCGGAAATCCATGCCCGGTAATCGGATGTTTTCAGTTCACCACCCTCATAAGTCCGTGGAAGCCTTCCTTTCTGATTTTCCACTTCCTTCGCTAAAAAGACAGCTTGCCGTTTGGAAACCTCCAGCCCTCTTTCTATTACTTCAGCCATGGGCTCCCTTGTTTCACATGAAACGAGAAAAAGCCCCCAAACAGCTATCAACCCTATGAATATATTTTTCATAAAAAGATATTTTATAATTGATGTAAATATAGACGTATTTTCTTAATTTCTGAAATTACTGATTCAAAGTTTCTAAAAATTCCACCTCAACTATCCGGAGTTCATTGTGTACCTTCTTGCCTCCTTCAGCTTTGAAAAGATCAAGCTCTCCGGCCTTGGGTTCCACAACTTCTATGATTTGGCCGAATGCATCGGAATCCTGAGTAGCCCCCTTCAAACGGATGGTTATCTCATCAGAACGTACCGGACGGTCAATCATCAAATGGACATATCCCAAACTTTTCTCCGTGTTCCCGCTCCAAATCAAGTGTTCTCCGGCATATACTTCAAGCGGATAAGAACGCTGCCTCCATCCGGTCAGTTTGATACAGATATCATCTATTTCCGCACGCCTTTCCAATTTATATGTAATCCAGGCGGTGTTCAACCTGCCATCATTTTTCCACTCGCTCAATTCGTTGTCATCAAAACTTTTCCCTGCATCCCTTTGATTTGTTCCGGCTGTAACATCAGCCACTCTGACATCAACTTTGGTTTCTTTATAAGAGGGCGAGGACGGAGTTTCACCACGGTCAAAGCGGCTGGGCAACCCAACGGAAGGGAAAAAGGTACTTAAGCCATTTTTAACTTCTACCGGCTGCGTACTGAAAGCTATTTCTTCTGAAGCCAACCCTTCCGCAGCCACCTTCAGCACCACATTTCCCGGTTGCGTTGTCGAGCGGATCATCACTCGTGTTATACCACATTCCACAGGAAGTTCTTTTGCCAACACATAATTATCTGCCGCCTGTGCTATTCCTCCTCTCCATTCAGCCGGGCCTTGTAAATCAAACTTTATCTTATGATTAGCTAACGGGCATCGTTCTCCATTGCCATCCACCACTTCCACCTGCACCATAGCTATATCAGCGCCGTCGGCAAAGACGCCTTGCGGACTATGCATCAAGGTCAGTTTTAACCGTTCAGGCTCTCCAACGGTTTGAAGAGAATGACGGCTCAATTCTTTATGCTGTTCATCGTAAGATATGGCTTCAATCGTCCCTTTCTCCCATTGCACAGAATCAAAAGTAAACAAGAACCGATAATCCTGTCTGCCGAAACCTTTGGATTTTCCATTTACAAACAGTTCCACTGCATCTCCCGATGAAACCACATAAACAGGTTTTCTCACATCCGGAGTATAATTCCAATGACCAATAATATGAGTATGATAGTTTTCCACATCCACCCATCCGTCCCACATTACCTTGTGTGCAAAGAAGCCATCCTTAGGGATTCTCAACGGATCCACCACACCGCTCCGGCGATAATTCTCGGCACCACGTCCATAAGTCTGCGTATCGGAAAACACAATCTTCGCACCTCCTGAATTGACACGCCGGCCTGTTCCGGGACGCTCACGCCACAAATCATACCAACGTCGGACAAATTCCACAGCCAGCCTGTCCTGATTCTGATTATATGCTCCGGCATCCTGTCCTTTGTGCAAAGGACCATCTCCCTGTTTATGAAACGGATAACTATATTCGTCCCAATATTTACGCAACCCCTCATCACGACAATATTCAGTCTGAATCATAGGATGATGTTCACTTTTATTCACATAAAGCATTTCACCACCATATTCAGCCTCACGAATATCCAGCATCTCCCGGGAACCTATCGCCCTTCCTCCGTACGGATCATACTGATCCCGTATGGCAATCATCTCAACCATGTGCTCACGGCTGATTGATTCATTTCCCGATTCATAAAATAAAATACTTGGATTATTACGCATATAAATAATGACATCCCTCATCAACTCTTTCCGTTGTTCCCAACGTCTGCCGGTCGCATCTTTTTCCGCATCTCCTGCAGGCAACATCTGTATCACCCCCACACGGTCACAAGATTCCACATCCTGTTTCCAGGGAGTGACATGCATCCACCGAAAAAGATTGGCATTATGCTCAATCATTAATCCGTTAGAGTAGTCACTCATCCAAGGCGGTACAGACATTCCTACTCCCGGCCATTCATTACTGGACCGTTGCGCATATCCCTTCAACTGCAACACACGGTCATTGAGCCACACTTTTCCTTCTCCAAAACGCCCAAAACTCGCTTATCCAAATCCGGGCTTGCGTAATTCTTCGGAAGCACATTTTTCAGAGATTTATTATCTGCTTCAATCTCTCATTGCTTCATCAAGGACTGTGCCAATTTCCGGAGTGTGAGCCGCAGCTGCAACCGTAGACCATCTTGCTTTTTCCGGGACAAAGAAAATATTCTCACCCAAATACTCGTCACGATCTTCTTCAAAGCCCTCACCCTCTGCAACAAGCTCGTTATATTTTCTCTCAAATGCACTGGAAATATAGCGAAGAAAAATCAATCCGATGATTACCTTTCTATATTCAGCTGCAGGAATGTGCCCCCATAACACACAGGCAGCATCCCAAATTTGTTTTTCAAAGCCAATATTGGCATTATTTTTTTCAGCCATTGTTAGTTCCTCTTTCTTAATACTTATTCAAATCAATATTTCCCATTTTCCATATCTCTTCCCGCACACTCTGCGGATATAGTCCTTTTTCTGCAAGGATTCCATGATGCGCTTCTCGCCTTGTTTGATATATTCTTCAAGCTCAAATTGCCAGTTCTTCTCTGCTGACATAGCTGCACCTCGCCTCTTGCTCAATATGCAATCCTAAAATAATCAAGATATGCCTTATATATATCCTGCGCAGCAAGGCAGGTATCCATCAGATAACCGTTTTCCTTACCCCACTCCTTTAAGCCTCGATAGTAAAACATTTTCAGATTATCCTCTATAATAAACGGAACAATATTATATTTCAGGCACTCTTTAAACATAATCAGCCTGCCAACGCGACCATTACCATCCTGAAACGGATGAATCCTTTCAAAACGCACATGAAAATCCAGAATATCTTTAAACGTCTTACTCTTTTTCGCATTATATTTTGCCAAAAGTGCTCGCATCTGCTTGCTAACCTCTTCCGGCAAAGCTGTATCTCTGCCGCCAACCTCGTTCGGAAGCTTTTTATAATCACCGACAGCAAACCAATCCTTACGCGCATCACTCGTGCCGGTTTTCAAAATAAAGTGCAATTCCTTTATCAGCTTTTCGGATAAAGCAGTCTTTGCTTTATCTATAAGCAAATCAATACAGCGAAAGTGATTAGCAGTTTCAATAACATCATCCACGTTCAAAACTTCATTTTCCACACCAATCGTATTCGTTTCAAAAATATAACGCGTCTGCTCATGTGTCAGTCTGCTGCCTTCCATATGATTAGAGTTATAGGTCAACTCAATTTGCGTTTTATGATAGATGCCGCCTGCATATCTGCTTGCTTTTTCTTCCTGCAGAACATTTAACAAGCTACGCTCGCTCTGCTTAATCTTATTAACACGCTCCGGTTTTACTGCCGTTTCCGGAATACCCCATACTCTGCCATGCAGCTCTGCTCCCTGCACACGTCCCTGTGCGCAATAATTACGCACGCTGCGCTCGGATATCTGCCACTTTTCCGCTGTTTCAGCTACTGAAAGATACTTCATCATCTCACCTCCGTTACGTTGTATCTAAGAATAGTATAGCATGTTGACGGCAAAAACTTCAATTAATTTGTTTTGATAGCCAATTATTTTTGCCGTCAAAAAGCGTTCCGCAATTTTTTATTATTACTTTTGGCGTATTTACGCATTCTCACACATAGAAAAAATAACCAAGGGACTGTCACCGCAAGTAAGTTTTACTTACGCGACAGTCCCTTTTAGCTTATCAATATTACTTCAGCAGTTCCTTTTCTTCCAGATACACAGCCAGCAGCTGAGCCACCTTATTCACCAGCTTCAGACAATTTTTCAAATGCTCACGCGTATTAAACTCGTAGGGCATCAAATCACCGCAAGCGCAGGAGCCGAATTCCTTGGCAAAGCGCTCATGAAATTCCAGCGTTAACGGATAAATTTCTGCCAACGGCTTCTCGCTCGGCTGATTGCGGCCGGCCAACGTACTGATGACCATCACGCAGCCTGCCATCGCACCGCACAAATCACGCGCATGGCCAATGCCGCCGCCAAACCCGGAGCACAGACGGAATGCATTATCATCAATATTCACGCCTGCCTCCTTGCGGAAGGTTTCCACAATCGCTTCGCAGCAGTTATAGCCGCTCTTAAAATTGTTGCCTGCTGCCATGCCCATTTTTTCGCTAAATTCACTCATGCTTTTCTCCTCCTTGCATAACAATATTAAAATGCTTACTTTTTGTCGTTATCGCTTTCCGTCGCATACGGCCAACCGCTCATGCCTCCCTCCAGGCTGTAAACATCCTGGAAGCCACGGGCGCGCAGGATAACCTCCGCTTCGTAGCCACGCAAATCAATCTGGCAGGCTGTAACTATTTTCTGCTCTTTATCCATCTTGCTGATATCCGCTGTACGCAAGGTATCAAGCGGCAGATTTACTCTCGACGGAATGTCGGCAATACGCTTAGCTGCTACCTCTGCCGGCGTGCGTACATCAACGAATAAATAATCCTCCTGCGTGCGGTTCTTTTCAAATTCTACAGGATTAATGCTGCGCATCTGGCCGTCAAGTTTATTTTGCAGGACATTGGCTGCCGTTGCGATATTCTCAATCGGCGTATTAAACGGTGGAGCATAAGCCAGATCAAGTCCGGATAAATCCTCCAGCGTTGCACCTAAAGAAATTGCCGCCGCCAATGTATCAATACGCTTCGCTACGCTCGCTCCGACAGCCTGCGCACCCAATACGCGTCCGCTGCTCTTTTCTGCCAACAGCTTCAGCACAATGCGCCCTACTCCCGGCATATAGCCTAAACGGTCAGAGCCTGGTACAATTGCGCTTGCAAAATCAATACCGGCCTGCCGCGCAGTCCGCTCGTTCAAACCAGTTGCCCCGGCTTCCTGCGCAAAGAAGCGACAGGCGGCAGTCCCCAGGACACCGGGATATTGCTTCCGCGCTCCGCAGATATTATCCGCAATTACGCGGCCATGCTTGTTGGCTGTAGACCCCATAGGCACAAACACCTTGGCTCCGCTGACACGATGAGTATTTTCCGCACAGTCACCTCCGGCATAAATTGCATCATCGCTTGTCTGCAGGTATTCGTTAACCGCAATACAGCCGCTCGGACCTATAACAAGGCCGGCCTCGCGCGCCAGCTCCACGTTCGGACGCACGCCGACGGCAACGATAACCAACTGTGCCGGGATTACGCGTTTATCCGTCTGCACTCCGCTAACTTTGCCGTTTTCTACGGTAAAGGCACCTGCTCTTTCCTCCAGATAAATATCGAGCAGCGGATTTTTCGTATCACGCAGCAGCAATGCTGCCATATCCTCATCAAGCAGCTGCGGCAGCAGTCTGTCCTGCTGTTCCAAAACGCTGGTATGCAAACCGCGGCGCACAAAAGCTTCTGCCAGCTCCAGACCGATAAAGCCTGCGCCGATGATAACTACATCCTTAACGCCGCCTTCGGCAATTTCCTTATCTACTGCTTCAACATCCCACGGAAACCAGAAGCTGTGAATGCCTGCGGCATCAGCATTAGGCAAGGGAAGCTTCACCGGCGTACTGCCGGTTGCCAACACCAGCACGTCATAAGACAGCTTTTTCAGCTCTCCCTTTTCCATATAATGCACGCATTTTTGCACTCTGTCTATTTTTTGCACATTACAGCCGCATCGGGCATCAATGCCCTTCACGGCCGCAAAATAATCACTGTCGCGCAAGGCTCCCTGCGGTGTATGGTCAAAGCTGTCCATGCTCTTAACCTCACCGCTGATAAAATACGGGAAGCCGCAGGCACCGTAGCTCAGTTGCGGTCCGCGTTCCAGCACGATAATCTCTGCTTCGGCAAAATTTATAACTCATAATTCAAAACCCCATGGCAACAACCTTTGAAAAG
>OGXJ01002058.1_pt1 | contig 14055 bp, 12 predicted proteins | sample 1576231 | NCBI WGS metagenome assembly OGXJ01 (sample SAMEA3541539, study PRJEB24748) | human gut metagenome | biome: human gut; feature: human-associated habitat; material: faeces | place: China | collected 2012
TGCTGACCTATCCCCGCACGGACAGCCGGTATCTGACCTCCGACATGGCGGAAACGGCCTCCTGTGTGATCCACCTGGCGGCAAAGCTGCCGCCCTTTGGTGGCTGCACAAACTTCTTCCCGCTGGTGGAGTCCATGATCTCCGACAAAGATGTATCCGACCACCACGCTATCATCCCCACGATGGAGATTGAAAAAACGGATATCAAGGCTCTGCCTCTGGGAGAGCGCAATTTGTTCCTGCTGGTCTGCTGCAAGCTGCTGTGTGCATCGGCGGAGCCGTATGTGTATGAGGCGGTCGCGGCCACCTTTGACTGCGACGGCCATTCCTTCACCGCAAAGGGCAGGCGCGTCCTCTCCGAAGGCTGGCGGGAGATCGACCGCATTTTCCGTGCCTTCTTGAAGGAAAAGCCTGCGGACGGGGACGGCGGCACGCTCCCGGACTTCACCGAAGGGCAGACCTTTGACGGCGCGGAGGTTTCCATCACCGAGCATTTCACCCAGCCGCCGAAGCCCTACACCGAAGATACCCTCCTGTCCGCTATGGAGAATGCGGGCAAGGACGATATCCCCGACGAGGCAGAGCGAAAAGGTCTTGGCACGCCTGCGACCAGAGCAGCCATCATCGAAAAACTGGTGGCTGCCGGATTTGTGGAGCGCAAGGGCAAGAGCCTGATCCCCACGAAAGCCGGTATCAACCTTGTCACGGTCCTGCCGGAGTCGCTGACCTCTCCCATGCTGACAGCGGAATGGGAACAGAAATTGACGGAGATCGCAAAGGGCGGCGCTGACCCGGATGCCTTCATGGACGGTATCCGCACGATGGTTCAGGAGATCGTGTCCACCTATTCCTGTATTTCCGAGGATGGCAAAAAGCTGTTTGCCCCGGAGAAGGAAGTGATCGGCACCTGCCCCCGCTGCGGCCAGCCGGTCTATGAGGGAAAGAAAAACTTTGCGTGTTCGGATCGGTCCTGCGGTTTTGTCCTCTGGAAAAATGACCGCTTCTGGACGAGCCGCAAGAAGGAGCTGACAAAGAAGATGGCAACGGACCTTCTGAAAAAGGGCCGCGCCAATGTCAAGGGAATGTGGTCTGAAAAGAAACAGGCTACTTATGACGCCACGGTGATCCTGGACGACACGGGCGGCAAGTACATCAATTTCAAGCTGGAATTTCCGAAAAGAAAGGTTGGTGCTGATGGCAGAAAATAAGACTTTGGAACATTTACCCGAAGTGAGGGCGGCGGTGGCTGTCCTCTCCCCGGAGGACCGGGAACTGCTGGCGGCGGTGCAGGCATCGCCCTTCAAGCTGACAGCGCCGGAGCAGTTCAAGGAGTTTGCGGCCAACATCGACTATTTCGTATTTGAGCCCAACATCCATGATCTGAACGATCTGGGGTGGCGATATCTGGCGCAGCACATGGATATGCTGCTGCCCCCGGAGCTTCTGAAAGCAATCGACCCTGTTCCGTTTGGCAAGCATGCCGTGCAGGAGGAACAGGGTCATTTTACGGAACACGGATATATTTCTCTCTCCGGCGACGAGTGGAACCATGAGCGCCCTGCGGAGCCGGAGAAAAAGCCCTCCATTCGGGAACGGCTGGAACAGGGCAAGAAGGAATGTGCGGGAAAAAACAAAGCGCAGCCCCACAAGGAAAAGTCTGCGCCGGAACTGTAAGGAGGTGCTTATATGCCATATTACGATCACGACAAGGATTATCCCTTTGCCGCCTTTATCACCAATCTTGGAAAGTACAATGAGGGCGAGCTTGTGGGCGAGTGGGTGAAGTTTCCCACCACCGCCGAGGAATTGAAGGAAGTGTTTAAGCGGATCGGGATCGGCCAGAAGGATGACTTCGGCCAGCCCTATGAGGAATGGTTCATCACGGACTATGACTGCTATGTGGACGGTCTTTACAGTAAGCTGGGTGAATATGAAAATCTGGACGAGCTGAATTATCTGGCATCGAAGCTGGATGAAATGAGCGAAAGCGAATACGCACAGTTTCAGGCCGGTATGGAAATGGGCGACCATTGCGGCAGCCTGCAGGAGATCATCAACCTCACCGAGAATCTGGATTGCTATGAGGTTTACCCCGATATCCATGACTATGACGATCTGGGCCGCTATTACATCGAAGAACTGGACGTTATGCAGGTGCCAGAGCATTTGCAGAATTACATCGACTATGAGGCCTACGGCCGGGACGTTGCGTTGGAGGAAAACGGCACCTTCACGGATCAGGGCTATGTGCGTGATACGGGTGACAGTTTCCATGAGTATTACGACGGTGAGCGCGGCAGTATCCCCGACGAGTACCGGGTGATGACCTTCCAAGACGATCTTCCCGAAGAAGAAAAATCTGAATGGGCTATGGATATCGCCTTTGATATGGACGAGTTTTTCCGTCAGAACGATCCTCAGTACGCAGCGGAGCACCCGGAGGCGCACGCCGCAAAGGAAGAACTTTACGAAAGCCTGATGGCTGGGCGCATTTCCGCTTTGGATGAAAAGCTGGCGGCGCTGGGTCAGACGCAGGAGGACTATCTTCCTTCGGAGATCGAAAAATTCAAGGACGCCATGGGCTATGAGGAATTTCTTGACTTTGACATGGCGGAGGTCAAGGCCGCTTTGGAGGACCCTGCTAAATCCCGCGTGGATGAAATGCTGGCTGCTGCGGAAAGAGCGGAACGGGAGTATGCGGCAGCGGCAGCCGCCTATGTGCAGACTCCGGCGGATATCGTGGCACAGGCCCAGGCCGTTCAGGATCAGGCTGCGGAAAACAGCTTTTCCATTTATCAGCTCAAAGGCGGCAATGAAACGCTGGACTATCGTTTCGAGCCGCTGGACAGTATCCACCGCAACGGTCTTTCTGTGAAGCCGGAAAATTATGAGCTGATTTATACGGCACCGCTAACGGAGAAGGATGATCTGGAAAGCATTTATACCCGGTTCAATGTGGATCGCCCGGCAGACTTCACCGGGCACTCCCTGTCCGTATCGGATATCGTAGTGTTGCATCAGGACGGGAAGGATACCGCCCATTATTGCGATAGGGTGGGATTTTCCGAGGTGCCGGAGTTTTTGCAGGAACGGCAGCCGGAGCTTACCCCGGACAATCTGGAAACCGGTGAGCGCATCCGGACGCCCAGGGGCAGCTTTTATGTGACCGCCATGAGCCGGGAGCAGATGGAGGCAGCCGGTTACGGTGTCCATCACATTTCCGATGACGGAAAATATCTTATCATGGGGAATGGCACACGGGCATTTGCCGTGGCAGCAGAACAGCCGGAAAAAGACAATCCTCTCCGCACCGCTGAAATGACGCTGGAGGATGACTACGGCATGATCGACGGCGTTATCAACAACGGCAGACGCGGCGAGGAACTGGAAAAGGCCAAGGAGCACTCGGAGCGGACAACGCCGGAGAAGCCTTCCATCCGTGAGAGGTTGGAGGACGCAAAACGGGAGTGTGCCGAGCATAAGCCCCTGGAGGGCAAGAAGCCCGGTCGTGATGTGCCGGAGCATGACTGCCTATGAGCCGAAGCAAGAAATGGCGGCTGGAATGGGCGTTCTTTCTGGACGAGAACGGCAGACGGCAGTATAACTATATCTGCAAAAAATGTGTTCACGGCTGCAAGCAGAGTTTCCGGGCATGTTTGGTCGCTTGTCCGCATTACAGTTCCAAACGGTCTAAAATCTGTGAAGATAGGGGTGGAAAAACCGCAGAATAATTCCCTGTATCCGTATTTTCAAAGGGAGCCTTTATGATTTCTCATGTATTGGTCTGTTAGCTGGCACATGAAGAAAAAGGCTTGATTTCAAGCACTTTCTGACACGCAAAACGGGAGTACAGCTTTTCGGTTCGTCCGATTTGCTGTACTCCCGCTTTTTAATTGTTTGAGATTTGGACACGCTGGTGAATTTTTGCTGACACATCAGCATATAAGTCCACATCAAAACCTTCTGCTACTTCAAAGCTGACAAATAAACAGTATGGTATCGCTGTTTTAATCTTATTCGCTTCTTCTTTACAATTTACTTTGATGATAAGGTCATCATCATTCCAGACAATTGGATTTTCTCCAATAAAAATTTCATGTTGCAATGAACCTTTCCGAACTGCTTGCCATTCTGTATTTTGGCGGTCTGGAACAAGACCTTTTCCACTATCATCAATATTGAACCATAGTTGTGCGCCACGATATGTTTGCTTATTTGGTGCAATAGGAGAAAGATAGGATAATGTAACTGTCAATTTCCGTTTCATTAGGCGAGACGAAAAATCTACAGGAAGCGGAAGCCTAAAAATATCTCCTTCATCTTTCTTTAATGCTCCAAGCCCAATCAGTGTGATCCGCTCCTTGGTACACTCTATAACACGACTTATATTGGGCACACCGTTTCCAAGCCACTTGCTTAATTGCTTCTGTGAAGCTCCCATTGCCAAAGCAAGTTTTTCAGCAATTGGTTCCCAAGATGCACCATGTGTAAGCATCGCTTTCAGAAGAATTGCGGTAGCTTCAACTGGTATGTTAGAACCTGTTTCAGCAAGAAACACCTGATTTAGTACATCATGACATTTGGCTGCTTCATGTGTTATTTGTGCAGCAGCATCACTTGTTCCAAAAGAAAAAGCACATCCATCGGCATCACCCGTTCCATATGGAGCGGCAGATAAACATCCTGGCTCACGCAGAGATTCTACCCAATCAATTTTGCCATCAAATTTTCCTCTGATAAATTCTCTGCCACCATAATAAAACAAGTCTGGAGTAATAACAGAACGATATCCTTTTCCAATTGCAGATACAGGGGATGGCAACCCCCTGTCAACAGCCCAAATAAAACGAGCAGTTTCATTTGCATTAGTGAAATCATCATACAGAGCACCGATTGTAAGGCCATTCAAACTTTCTGCTGGTGCCAATATTTTGAGATTGCGCTGATTAGCTTTTATGGTTTCGCCAAAAATGCTACTTCTCTGTGATATATTAAGAGCTTTTAACTCATCAAACGGTTTATCTACAAAGTTAACAATTTCTGGATGGTTACCTGCGCTTATGATAAATAAAATGTTATATTTATAAGCCAAGAAATCGAGTAGTCGAGCAGTTGGACTCATTGTGGTAGCTAACTGCCGCACGGGATCTCCAATAGATAAATTGATTACTTTAGTATTAGGTGCCGTAGCACTTTCTTGACCATCTCCTTCCATCATTCTCTTTATAGCTCGATGAAGAACATCGATAAACATGCTATCATCAGGAACACATTCTGTTATCTTATCAAATCCATTTTGCTTTGGTCGTAGAATGGGTCGCACATATACGGGACTACTAATAGGAGCCTCGTTCCTTTTAATATCACCATAAATTGCAAGAGAAACCATTGATGTGCCATGAACGCGATATTTGCTTTCATATCCAGAAGCATAGTCATCAGGATCATCGACGATAACTCGCCCACGAAGCAGACGGTGATTCTGCATTGGCATACCATCGAAAACGGCAACCACGGCATCACCTGTCGGCAATGGTGCTTCTTCAGCAGAAGTACATATTTCTGAATCAGTTGCAGAAACAAACACGGATTGGCAAACTGGGCGGAAGAACATGATATCGTCAACTTGCGACAATTCAATTTCTTCGTATCGATTGACTAATCCCTCAATAGAAACTCTAGGCAACTCAACTAACATGCCATGATAAAAAATTTCGCCTATTACACATTCTTGAATTATGCGTCCACCTAAAGATTGAATTTCGTGACGAATCGCTTTAACCGCATTTCTTCTTTTTGCTTCGTCACTTCTAAAGAATAGTTCAATCTCAAATGGGACAGGTGAGTCACCGTCAAATTCCAATGATTCACGCCAATAGTCCAAAGCATGTGTTTCTGCGATTCTATCTCTTGCATCCCATTTTCTTATATCCTTTATATGGGTAAAAATATCACGTAGACCTGCAAAGCCCCGTTTGAAAACATCGCTTTCACCATTTTGATGTCTTTGCCATAATGATAATAATTGGGCCATTGCCTGTTGATTAGACATTACGCAATATAGTTTCCCATTTAGAGAATCATCAACTCTTTCACCAGAGTCTTTATCAACTTGATAAAAATCATCATCGGGATTAAAAGGTTCAACTTCGCTATCAAATATCCATTCAAGACCATCTGTATTCTTCACTGCTGTATAAAAATTATCGACGCTTCCAATTATTTCAAAAACTAAAGCAAACTCAGGGTTGATTCCAGTTGGTGACTGTTGGAGCTTTACGGCTTTCTGCTCAAAAGCATTTTTTAGTAAATTAAAGGATGGTTGCAATCGAGTAAATTGTCTTCCAAAAGAAGGTCTTACAGTCTTTGTAAATACGGGAGTTTTGTGCTCACGATCTGCCCGCTCTGGCGACGGAAATAATATTAAAGGTCTGTCTGGCATGTTTCTACTCCTCCCTGATTTTTATGTGCAATGATTACTTGAGATTGCCAGCTACGAATGGCTCTTTCGGTAATTTCTTTCACATTATCATTTGGTAGACTTAAAACATATTGTCTATAAACTGATAGTGCAAATTCCTCCGCTTCTGCGTAGCTTATACCTAAGGTTTTCTTCGCAAGCGTGCTTGGTTGTAAACCAAACTTAAAATCTCTTTCTTTTTCAAAGAAACGATAATATTCTTCTAAATTGCTTCGAGTCGGTTTAGGTATATCTAGCCGAATTTGAAATCTTCTCCACGCTGCTTTATCAAGCAAATTGTCATGATTTGTAGCGGCAATGGCAATTACATAACTCGGAAGCGCATCAATCTGCATTAGCAAAGAACTTACGACTCGCTTAATTTCACCTGTTTCATGAACATCGCCTCGTTCTTTTCCCAATGTCTCAAATTCATCAAAAAACAAAACACATTCTCTCGTTTTAGCATATTCAAATAATTTTGATAGTCTTGACGCTGTCTCCCCAAGGTAAGAACCAATGATACTTTCATACCTAACTGTAAGAATAGGAATCATTAACGCTTCTGCTATTGCTTCTGCCAATGAAGTTTTTCCGTTTCCAGGGGGGCCAATCAATAATAGTTTATTTCTGGGATTTATTCCATACGATTGTAACAAATCAGCACGGTTTTGTTCATTAATTAAATCTTGGCAAGCCGACCGGACATAATCCGGAAGAATTAGATGATCAAGTCTTTTTTGGGGAACTTTTTCAGAAAACAAACTTTGATCACTTATACCACCACGAATAATTGCAGGTGAGTTAGGATTTTCTCTTGCAATTGGTCTGCGAGAGTTCTTTAGCAATTCTTCAATTTTTGCCGCAAGTACAGTGTGTTGCTTTGCGCGTTCTTCTGCACATAATGCTTCTGCCGCTTTCCTAAAACTTGCAGAATCATTTACTAAGCCGTACTTTATTAATTCACATAACAAATCTGCTCTTGCCATAACTATTTACCTCCTAAAATTTCTAACGACAATTGGCAAGCAGCGTCACAATAGGTCATTAGGAATATCAATAAAATTGTTTTCACAAAAATCATAAAAACTCTTTACTGCCAAATTGCTCGGCACAACGTGATCATTTTCCCATCGGTTGATCGTTGAGTAACTAACATTAATTGCAGTTGCTAATTGCTTTTGACTTAATTTAAGTCTCTTACGAACAGAAATTACAAATTCTGAAAATGTCATAATCGAACCTCCAAATATAGCATACGCTACATTCTATCTATTATACGAGTATAGCATATGCGATATCCTTTTACAAGATGTTTGCTTACTGACGCCTGTGAAAAAGACACATTTTCAAACACTTTCTGTCACGCAAAACGGGAGTACAGCTTTTCGGTTTGTCCGATCTGCTGTACTCCCGCTTTTTATTTGTTTTCGTCATTATCAGGTTTTTCCGTTTCCGCTACACTTTCTATCATGTCAACGACTACGGCATTAAGCTGTGCGGCGTTCTGCGATGTAATGACTGGTCGCCCGGTATCTTTTTCAATATCCTGTCGAACCTGACCGGCATAGCTGCCGCCACGACGGGCAATCTTCTGACTTTCAGAAAATCCTTCCGGCTGATGTGCTTTTGACAGTTCTGTGGTTGTTGCCTCTGCAAGCATATTCAGAACAATTTCCATCGTACTCATATTATCACGGAGGTTTTCTTTTTTCAGACCTTTCAGCTTCTTATATTGCCGAGTAGTCATGCCGGACCAGGCTTTCGTGATCTCATCTGTGAGAATAGCATACTCTTTGCCTTGCTGTACGCCGTGCTCCTGCCATTCAGCGGTAAGCTCATTACGGACACGGATAGAAAGAAGTCGCTGATGAATCCAGTCTGTATCATATCCCTTTTTCTGATAGGTCTCTAATGCACGGTCGATTGCCTGTTCCGGGTCAATCGTTTCTTCGATGCGTTCACGGCCGACCTGAGCAAGCCAGAGTTTGAATGGTTCAGCCTTAGGTGATGGGATGGACTGAATAATGCGTAAAATCTGTTCAGCCGTTGCCGCCAACACTTTACGCTTTTTGCCTGTTGCACCCATCATTGCTATCTGGGGACAATTTGTCCCCAGGTAGCTTGCAAGCTGTTCATCACGCTTACGCATTTTTTTGAGGTAGTCTGTTGGATTAGAGCTATCTGTCAAGACAGCAATAACATCCACAACAGAGAAATACCATTCTTCTTGTTCTTCGTCCCATGCGGTGCGTATTTTTCTATCTTCAAAAAGCTGGATGGAATTATTTTCGTCCATGTGCTTCAACCTCCTTAGAGTATGTATTTTAATTTTAACATGAATGGGTTTCTATTTCTATAAGAGAAGTAAATTTCGCCGCAGTAGGCGTTGTGGGAATGTGCGTAAACTGCCAGGATTGTGTCATCCTGTGCAGCCACCTGTTTGTTTCCTTCGGGTGGGGCATTATGGGCGTGTGGGTGGCCATTGTGGCGGACTGGTTCATACGCATTGCCTTTTATCTGCCGCGGTACCTGAGCGGCCGGTGGCTGAAGAAAAAAGTAATATAACGATAGAAAAGACCCTCACCGTGAGGTGGGGGCCTTTTTTGATATTGTCCAGCGGGTTGTTTTTAGCGGGCTCTGCTGTTCCATTTTTCAAATATCCAGTGGATGAGGGGCGCGGCGACGAACATGTTCCAGAAGAAGGCCATCGGGAAGTTTTTCATGGCCGTTCCAATCCAGATGGCCGGCAGCCGAAATAGCAGCTGGCCACCCAAAATGACTTGAAAAAGGATGGACGCGATAAGGCTCATAAGGGGACACATGACCAATATGGTGCCGGCCTGGCGCATAACGCGGCAGAAATAGGGGTTATCCTTGTCGGGGGCACAGTATTTTGCCATAAAGGCGGCCCCGGCCCGATTGCCGACCAAATTGGAGACGATAAAAACAATCACGCTCATCCCCACTGCTTCCTTCAGTGCTTCGAGAAACACCGGATAAGTGATGGACGAAAAGCCCTGTCCCACGGTTAGATTGTAACCCATGCGGATGGCGATATTGTAAACCTCCATGCCATATGCCATAAAAAATGACATCAATATCCCGAATACGATCCTTTGTGTTTTGGTCTTTGGCATTTTACTGCCCTCCTGTAAAAGAAATAATAAAGAGCGTAATCTTTTGCACTTGCAATAGACTACGCCCATAGGACTTATTTCTATTAGAAGAGATGCTGCGGAATTTTAGATCACACTTTTTATGGGAAATAGTATAGCACACTTTTCTCCCGGATGTAAGTCTTTTATTGGGAACTTTCCTCAAAATGTGACCCGGCCGGGACACTTCTGCCGCAGGAAGGCACCGAATTCCTCCGGGGCGCCCTTGGTAAAGGCGGTCTTTTCCAGCATCAGGGCGGTTTTGCCGGGGAGCTCCAGCAGATAAAGCCGGGGGCTCTGACGGACGGCTAAAATCTGCTCGTAGCGAAGGTCCCCCTCGGAATCTTCCTGATGGTTGTGGACAATGACCTTATCCTCATAGAAGCAGAGGGTGGCGGTGACCTCACTGCCGTATTTCTTAAAATTGCGCTTGGCGATCTTGAGCGCGACCCGCGCGGGCGCGCCGTAGGTGGTCATAACCAAAGCAAAGGCCGCCAGCAGCAGAAGCCCGGCCCACAGACTGATGCCCCGCCGGGCAAGATCCCAAATGGCGGCGGCGACCGCCAAAACCGCCGGGATGATGCCGACCAGCAGGCTCCACCGGGGGACGGTGGCCCGGGCCATTTCGGTCAGGTTCTGTCGGGTGAGGGTGGTGGTATTCTCAAAGATGCTTTCCATGGCGTCCTCCGGTCTTTTGGGTAAGAATAGTGGGAAAAGGCTCCCCCATCGCCCGATGAGGGAGCCGGCCAAATGTTACACTTATTCGAGGTTCTTCTTGAGAGTCTCCAGCTCCTCCCACAGCTTGGCGGGCAGGCGCTCGCCGATGGAGGTATAGAAGCCTTCGATGTTCTCAGCATCCTCGCGCCACAGGGCCTTATCGACGCTGAGCAGCTCATCCAGCATCATGTGGGTGAACTCCTTGCCGTCGTTTTCCAGACCCTCGATATCGATATCCTTGACATAGGGCAGATAGCCGATTTCGGTCTCGCGGGCGCTGACCTTGCCTTCGCAGCGGGCCAGGATCCACAGCAGAACACGCATATTATCACCGAAGCCGGGCCACAGGAAGTTGCCTTCATCATCGGTGCGGAACCAGTTGACATGGAAGATCTTCGGGGCCTTATCGCCCAGCTTTTCGCCCATCTCCAGCCAGTGGCCGAAGTAATCGCCGACATGGTAGCCGATGAAGGGACGCATGGCCATGGGGTCACGGCGGACTACACCGACAGCACCGGTAGCGGCAGCGGTGGTCTCGCTGGCCAGAACAGAGCCTACAAAGACGCCGTGGGCCCAATCGCGGGACTGGTAGACCAGCGGAGCGGTCTTGGCGCGGCGGCCGCCGAAGATGATGGCGGAGATCGGAACGCCATTGGGATTCTCATACTCGGGAGAGAGGCAGGGGCAATTGTGGCTGGGCGCGGTGAAGCGGCTATTGGGATGGGCGCCGGGGGTGCCGTCGCTGCCGTCCCAGGGCTCGCCCTTCCAATTGAGCGCGTGCTTGGGAGGATTCTTATCCAGCTTCTCCCACCAGACAGTGTTATCATCCAGGTTCTGCACCACATTGGTGAAGATGGTATTCTTGCGGGTGGTGGCCAGGGCGTTGGGGTTGCTCTTGGCATTGGTACCGGGCGCTACGCCAAAGAAGCCATACTCGGGATTGACAGCCCAAAGGCGGCCATCGGGGCCAATGCGCAGCCAGGCGATATCATCGCCGACGCACCAAGCCTTGTAGCCCATTTCGGCGTACTTCTTGGGCGGGATGAGCATGGCCAGGTTGGTCTTTCCGCAGGCGGAGGGGAAAGCGGCGGTGACATACTTGGTCTCGCCCTCGGGATTTTCGATGCCGAGGATGAGCATATGCTCGGCCATCCAGCCCTCGGATTTGGCCTGGAAGGAGGCGATGCGCAGGGCGAAGCACTTTTTGCCCAGCAGCACATTGCCGCCGTAGCCGGAGTTGATGCTCCAGATGGTGTTATCCTCCGGGAAGTGGACGATGTAGCGCTCGGACTCATCCAGGTCCTTCTTGGAGTGCAGACCCTTTACGAAATCCTCGCTGTCGCCCAGGAAGTCCATTACCTTCTGCCCGATGCGGGTCATGATGGCCATGGAAAGAACGACATAGATGGAGTCGGTCAGCTCGATGCCCACCTTGGCAAAGGGGGAGCCGACATGCGCCATGCAGTAGGGGATGACATACATGGTGCGGCCCTTCATGGCGCCATCAAAGAGCTTGCCCAGCTTTTCGTAGGCCTCCTTGGGGTCCATCCAGTTATTTGTAGGACCAGCGTCCTCTTCCTTGCGGGTGCAGATGAAGGTACGGCCTTCTACACGGGCTACATCATTGACCGCGGAACGGTGCAGATAGCAGCCGGGCAGCTTTTCCTCATTCAGCTTGATCATCTCGCCGGTGGAGCAGGCCTCGGCGCGCAGCGCCTCCAGCTGTTGCTCGCTGCCGTCGATCCAGACGACATGATCCGGTTTGGTGAGGGCGACCATCTCGTCCACCCATTTGAGAACGGACTTGTTGGAAGTAAGTGCCATTTTTATATCTCCCTTCTGATAAAGCCGGAAAACCGGCCTGTTTTTACGCATCTATTATACCCTATCCCCGCGGGAAATGCTACCACCAAATTTGTTAAGTTTCCGCGAACGGAAAAAGCGCGGGCTAATAAGCCCTTATGCCCCAAACTGTTCGGTGATCTCCATGGTGGGCAAGCCATTGAGGGATTCATCCGCCGTATGGCCTGCCAGGTACTCGTAATAAGCCTGCGCACCGATCATGGCGGCGTTATCCCCGGTGAGAGAAAGCGGCGGCATGTAAAGCTGCCAGCCTTTTTCGGCACAGCCCTGCTGGGCGCGCTGCCGCAGCCAGCTATTGGCGGAAACACCGCCGGCCAGCACGATTTTATCGCAGCCGCAGCGTTCGGCGGCCAGGGCGGTCTTTTGCCACAGGATCTCGCTGACATGGCAGCAAAAGCTGGCGGCGAGATCGGCCGGGACCAGGGGCTGTCCCTTTTGCTCGGCATTGTGCGCCAGATTGATGACCGCTGTTTTGAGCCCCGAAAAGGAGAAGTTGAACTCCCCTTCGGCATGGGGGGTAGGCAGCGGGTAGGCGTGGGGATCGCCCTCGTGCGAGATGGCATCCAGCGCCACACCGCCGGGATAGGGCAGGCCGACACAGCGGGCGGCCTTATCGAAGGCTTCGCCCGCGGCGTCATCGGTGGTGCGGCCCAGGATGGTGTAGTCGCAGTAATCCCGCACCAATACGATATGGCTGTGCCCGCCGCTGACGATGAGCGCCAAAAAAGGCGGTTCCAGCTCGCGATAAGCCAAATAATTTGCCGCCACATGGCCACGGATATGGTGAACCGGGATGAGGGGCTTTTCCGCCGAAAGTGCCAAGCCCTTGGCGAAATTGACCCCCACCAACACCGCACCAATGAGTCCCGGCGCAGCAGTAACGGCCACGGCATCCACTTCGCGGGCGGTAAGGCCTGCCTGCTCCAGCGCTTCGGCGGTCACGCCGCAGATGGATTCGATGTGGCGGCGGGAGGCAATCTCCGGGACGACCCCGCCGTAGAGCTTGTGTTCTTCCACCTGCGTATGGATGACCGAGGAACAGATTTTCCGGCCATCCTCGATGACCGCGGCGGCGGTCTCATCGCAGCTGGATTCGATACCGAGAATTTTCATACAGACTCCGGGTTAGTTCTCTTTTTTATGATGACGGGCAATGCGGCGTACCAGTCGGCTGATGCGCCAGAACAGGAACAGTCCGGCCAGGAGGATGACACCGGTCTTTTTCAGCTTATCCAGAGAAAGCTGATTGCTGACGAAAATGACCTCGGGGTGGTTGCCTTCGGCGTCCTCACGGGTGACGACCAGGCCGTTTTTACGGCCCCAGTAAAAGTGGATGGGATTCTTTTTCATAGTGATACACTCCTTTTTATTTTTACTCAGTTACAGAGTGACTGTCATCAGTATAGCATCTTCTGTGGGCGAGGTATAGTAGTTTTTGCGGCGGCCCACCGGTACAAAATCATGTTTTTGGTAAAGAGCAATGGCAGGGGCATTGGTTTCCCGCACCTCCAGCGTAACGGTGGCAAGGCCAAGGCCTTTGGCCCGGCGCAGCAGCTCATTGAGCAGAGCATCGGCGATGCCCTGGCGGCGGTGTGCCGGAAAAACCGCCACATTAGTGATGCCGCCCTCATCCAGTACATATTCCATGCCAAGGTAGCCAAGCGCTTCCCCTTCCCGCTCCGCTAAAAGGAACAGCGAGCGGCCGTTGCCGAGCGTTTCTGCCAGGCTTTTTTCGCTCCATGGGTGGGCAAAGCAGGCTGATTCCAAAGCGGCAAGGGCGGGCAGGTCGCTTTCGGCAGCGGGACGGATGGCGATAGGCATGGACAGGCTCCTTTCGGCGGGGATGGGGTGGGATTC
>OGXJ01002066.1_pt1 | contig 14013 bp, 12 predicted proteins | sample 1576231 | NCBI WGS metagenome assembly OGXJ01 (sample SAMEA3541539, study PRJEB24748) | human gut metagenome | biome: human gut; feature: human-associated habitat; material: faeces | place: China | collected 2012
CCAGCTCAATCATTATCATAGAAGATTATTATTTACAGACTTTTCTTCATAGTCTCCTTTAATTACTACTGTTTCCAACATTCTCTGGATATTACACCTATAATAACGTATCGTCTTATCCGAACAGCCTTCTAAATGTTTAGCCGTTAGAAACATATCTAGGAATTCCTCATTACGAATTTGTAAATAATCAGGCGCACGATTTTCCGACAAACAATTAACAAACACTTCCTGTAGTTTCTGCATCTGCGATGCATTCAATACCTCTGCCATATCATTGATAATGTTATAGATTTTAAATAATCCGGGGTGAAATCCATCACCTGTCCTGCAGCACGAGAATATTCAATCACACAAAAACACACAAAGCCAGATCCAACATTAATACACATTCATATAACCGTAAGTGATGTCATTTGATATACTGTATGCTATTGTTTCAGTAGCATTCCAAAGATATAAAAAATCTGTGGAAACATTACTATAATCTAATATTCCGTATTATATACAAAAAATAATTTTCAAAGAAAGAGCCGATACTCGCATTTTCAAATCTGCGTATTATCGGCTCTGCGTCTTTGAGTAAAGTTTACTTCTTCGGCATGCTCCGAAGTGTATTACTTAACGAGACTACTTCTTTAATTTTTTTAAATAAATCTTCTGGCATTTGTACAAAACTTTCCCCTATATATGATGATAATGTTTCAGTATCAACCCAAACCTCTGTATCTGTACCAATAAACTTAACACACATATCACAATCTTCCTTTGTAATATGAGTATTTGATGGCTCCCAGTTTTGACGGCACAAACGAATTATTTGTTCAATTTCATCTGGATTGGATACAATATATTCATTATCATTAAATATAATCTCTATTCTTGTTGCTTTATCAAACATACCATATCCTTCTCCACCTTTTACCTTTATTTTGCTACTATTTTCATTCATATTCACTATTAAAAAAAGTATAATTATCGTGGATATAAACACTAACATTGTAATATACGACTTGCGTTTTACAACAGATTTATTACCCAATATCAACACCCCCATCTGTATAACTCGAATTAATATTTATTCCAACATTTCCCCATCCATCATTTACTGTATAGATTCCAGAATTATGAGATGTAAAATTATAACCCGTTACAACAACCCAATGTTCTCCATATCGTGGATGAGATGTCAATCCTAATATGCATGGATAATTTTTACCAATAATTGTTCTAATTCTATCTCCCCAACTATATGTATTTGCAGTTACTGTAGTTGGTTTATAGTATTGCTTAATATACAACGATAATCCTCTTTTTAACTCAATGTAATTAGTACTTGTTCCCATTCTTGCAACAAGTGCATTTATCAAAGCAACGCCATCTGAAGATTCTAAACTATTAGGTACATATGACGGTGACTTATATCGATCATAATAATTCAAAACAATGGCTCCTGCAACAGAACCACATCTTCCATCTGGATTATAACTGTATCGTGCAGTAGAATGAGATATACTATCGCTAGATACAGCCCTTGTTTTTATTAAAAAATTATCGATATTTAAAGTTCCTAATGAATCAGCTTCTGAGCCACGCACTAGAGGTGTAATATCTTCTATAGCTACTTCTTTTTGAGACTGCAATTCTATTATACTTCCAAATTGTCTAGTCCCGTCCGCCTTATAATACATTAGCGGACCGCCATAATAATAATAAGCATCTTTCTCCGAAAAGTATTTATTGTTGTATTCAGAATACTCAATCATTTCATTATTATCAGCATTTACAATAACATATCCGTTGGGTTTAATTCATAGTAGTATGCAATAATATTCTCATTAGAATCATACAATTTAATTTCAGAAGTATAATTTACTGAAGAATTTTGTTCCATTGTTGTATATGCAAAAGTTGTAATATTAACACTAAAAAGTAATACAAATATTATTAAGAAACTTATAAATTTATGCTTTTTAAACATAATGATTCCTCCTTCACCACAAAAGTCAATTTTTTCTGATGTAGCACACTTACAATAAGATAATTATATTATCTTTGTCATAAACCATCGGAAACACCTCATTTCCTTATTTCCTTGCGTTTTTTTAATGTTTATTCATAGAATATAGTCAATCCAACAAATTAGTTTAAAGTGGTTATTATCTTTCTATTTCAAATTTTTCTTATTATACTTATAATAATACAGTATATTTAATGATTTACAAACACAAATTAAGTTTAGTATAAAGTTTTTATATATATTTCAACTGTCAAATATACTTTTAATAATAATTAACTCACTTTATATACACCACTTACAACTTTTTCATAAAAAAGAAATCGTACATGGCTTTCTGATGTATAATGAATTTGCACAAAAACAGTACAAAGGAAAGTGACCCTGTACGACAAAGACATTATATAACGAAAACTCATTAATTGGTAGACTTCATAAATATTTTTTGAATATTCCAAAAATGAATTTCTAAATTCCACCGCCGAATGGGGTGATGGAATTCACTCTCGCACAGTAGATATTTACTCTTTCATATAATCATGTTATGTTTATGACTCCTTCTGACAGCAGTAGAAGGAGAATCATTATGAGTAAATATATACCAGGAAACCAGAAGCACCTTACTTTAAATGATCGGATCTATATTGAAAATGAACTGGCAAAAGGGACTACATTTAAAGACATTGCAGCATTTTTATGTAAAGATCCAACAACTATATCTAAAGAAGTCCGTGCTCATCGACTTTCAGATTGGTATCACAAAGGTACTTTTTATAACGCAAAGAACTTTTGCATTCATCGTTACCATTGTCAAAAGACCAATGCCTGTGGAAAAATCCTTCTCTGTGGCATTAAATGTGCCTCATGTCCTACATGTAATCAGACCTGCAAGGACTTTGAAAAAAAACGATGTAAACGATTGGACAAAGCGCCATATGTTTGCAATGGCTGCACGAAAAAGATAAATCACTGCACGATTGCACATAAATACTATTACAACGGCCGTGCTGCTGATAGAAAATATCGTGAACTGCTGATATCTTCTCGTTCTGGAATAAATATGACCAAGCACCAGCTCCATCAGAAAGACCAGATCATATCTCCATTGATTGAGCAGGGGCAATCCCCTTATCAAATCATTACAAATCATCCGGAACTGGATATGTCTGTCCGCTCTATGTACACATATATTGACAAAGGACTCTTCACAGCAAGAAATATTGATTTGAAAAGACAGGCAAAATTCAAACCGCGAAAGTGCCATAAAACACAAATCACTGATCGTTCTGTTTTTACGCACAGAACCTACTCTGACTTTTGTTCATTAGACCTGTCGTCTTTTGTGGAAATGGATACAGTCCATTCCTCAAGAGAATCAAACAAGACTCTCCTGACACTGTTTTTTACGAAAGAAAAGCTATTTCTTGCCTTTTTACTTAACCGATGTACCAAAGGTGCTGTAAGACTTACCTTTGACCGTTTAGAGAAGCGCCTGGGCACATATGAATTTATATCCGTTTTTGAAAATATATTGACTGATAGAGGTTCCGAATTCGGAGATCCGGTAAGCCTTGAGACAGGCATTCAGGGAATCCAGAGAAGCAGCATCTATTATTGTGATCCAATGCGCAGCGGACAAAAAGGCGCTATAGAACAAGCACACACAATGCTTCGTATGGTTTTACCGAAAGGAACTTCTTTTGAATTCTTAACACAATGGGATGTGAATCTCATCGTAAACCACATCAACTCCACTCCGCGAGAAATCCTCAGTGGAAGGACACCATATGAAGTTGCATTAGAAACGCTTGGTGAAGATATCTTAAAAGCATTTCAGCTTAAGCCGATTGAACCAGATAAGGTTAATCTGACGCCTAAGCTGATACGCTTTAACCATTAATAAAACTAATCGAAATCTGCTGTCAGACTGGATGTAAACTTTTCACATTTTTAAGATGCGGCTGGTGGAATTTAGTCTAGCACACCGAATTCCAGTAGCCTATTTAGCATGTCTAGAAATCGAGAAAATTTCGATAAGTTACATTAATTATAGCAGAAAACGAGAGATTTAGTCCAAAAATTTCTTGTTAAACCAGCAAAATTTAAATCACGATGGAATTTACTCTTGCACCGGAATTTACTTTTTCAAGTCAGCTTTTTTGAATATTATGCAACTTTTTCTGTTCCTACGGCAGAAACATTATTTTTACTAGTACTTTAAATACTCGCATTGGAGTCAGCTCATTCAATCAGATTCCTGTACCAGCATTTTCTTGCCGTGATAACAGAAAAATCCCTGAATACTTTTTATCATGCCTGCTCTTATGCCAAAGCTGATTATTCAAGATTTATGAATGTAACTGCCAAAATGGCACTGCACCTTATTCCGGAACAGCTTAAATCACAGCCGGTGTTTCTTTGCATTGATGATACAATAATCTCCAAATTTGGTACAAAATTTGAAAATGTATCAAAGCTGTTTGATCATGCAACGCATAATGGCTGTAATTATCTTAATGGACACTGTTTTGTAACACCTATTTCTCCGATTTTGAAGGAATACCTATAATAATCGAAGATCAGAAACTCAACTAAAAGAAGCTGAAGAACTTTATCGTTATGATAGAGTTCTTCAGCTTTTTAGATTAATACATTGTATTCAGCAACTCGCTATTTCTAGATTTTATTGTTTTTGTCACATGATTAGTGTATATCTCCAGTGTCACTTTTACATTTTTATGTCCTAATCTTCTCTGAACATATATTATATCTGCGCCCTGTTCAACAAGCATTGTTCCATGTGTGTGCCTTAAACTATACGTATCATAATCCGTTATTCCCAGCTGCATGTGCACAATCCTTGAAACATGCTGCATCGTACGCGAACTTACATATGAACCATCTTCACGCCTGCATACAAAATTTACTTCATGCTCTGTACAGGTCTCACCTATTCTGTTTTGCGGAAAAACTGTGTTTCTTCTTAATATTTCATCCGTCACCTTAAAATCTGAATAATAATGTGAATAGTACTCGTCATAATATTCACATGCCCTCTGTTGCTTTTCATATTATTCTTTTAAAATATCGAGTAGTGTATCGTCTATATCAATCGTTCTATATGATTTATACTTTGGCTCACAGAAATACCAATATCCATTTGACTCCGATGTTCCATTAGTCCTCTTTTTTTCTTCTTCAGTTCTCTTACCAGCATACCATTGTACCTGTCTATTAACTGTTATAGTCTTATTCACAAAATCAATATCATCCCATATCAACCCAAACACCTCACCCGGTCTCATTCCTGTATGATAAGCTATCTTTAAAGGAATAAAACTGCTCGTACCCTTTGGAAATCTCTCAAATATCTTATCTACCTGATCTTTTTCAAGGAAAATATGCTGCTTAAATCCAGTAGGTCTATCCGGCTGTTTATTCTTTGGGATAACAAGGTTAACTGCCGGTGACGCAGGTATATAATTTCTGTCTACCGCAAAATTAAATGACTTGGTGAGCAAACCCTTAATTGAAGTAACTGTATTCACTGAAAATCCATCATTGTATAAATCTGTAATAAATGCCTGAAGATTATCCTTATTTATAGATTTTATTCTGTATGCTCCCAACTCTGGTTTAATATATAATTTAATTTTTTTCTCGTATCCTTTAATCGTCTGTTCTTTACACGTATTCTTACAATCATTTTCTATCCAGAAATCAAGAAAATCTGAGTAAGAAATATTATTGTCAACAACTACCTCACCAACATTCTCATATTCATACAATGCCTGCCGTCCTGCAGCTCTTGCTTCACGTTTTGTGGCAAATCCGGATTTTGTTCTCCTTCTTCTTTTGCCCCCTTCATGTGCCAATTCAAAACAATACTCATACACTTTCTTACCATTTTTCAAATATCTTTCTCTTACAATTACTTCGCTCATTTACTTCTCCTTTCGCACAAGAGATATTAGAAATTTTAATAAATAAAAATACAAAAGGCTATTACCTGCGAGGCATAAAATATAACCGGAATTAGTATTCCAAGTCGCCAATATTTCACTTTCCAAGTCGCCAATAATTAAATATGGCGACTTGAGGGCAGCGTGCAGCTATTTTTACACCAAATCCAGAAAATGAGCTAAAAAAAAGACTCATACCAAAAATGATATGAGTCTCCAAAAAGCCTATAAAATCAAGCTTTCTATTTAGAATTTGCCCTCATCGGCTGCCTGCTCAACAGAAACGGCAACTGCTACTGTAGCACCAACCATTGGGTTGTTACCCACGAAATTCTTCCGTTTAATAATATATTTCACTATGTCATGTAATGTTCAGTAATGATTTCAAATTAGCCTATTACACGCTATTACCTAAATATTATTATGCTTACCAATATTATTTTTTGAAATATGTTATTTTCTACAATGTTGTCCTGTCGTTGACTTTGCCTGATTCTGACATTATCACACTACACATAACATCAAGTGTCTAACACGTTTTTATTATATCATCACCATCTTTTTTTACAATACTAACGCTTATGAAATATACTAATAAAACAAGGTCACTAATTCATATTCTGTTGCAATTCTTTTATGTTGTCCAAATCAGACAAATCCATTCCTTCATATCTCTCAACAAAATCTATCAATGTTGATTTACGAACCTTTAGACTACCTAACCGAAGTGCAGGTAATAGTTTTCTGTTAATCAGCTCATATACCAGATGCACATTCACCCCTAATACCGCTGCTGTCTCACGCACATTGTACAAAAGCTTTTCGTCTTTTAAATCCTTTTTATCCATTTTACACCAACCTCCTAAATGTGTTCCTAAAATCGTATTTGCATCAGTTTTGTAAAAATTAATAAATCTAAAAAGCATCTGAATACTCATTCCCTTTGAGCCTTCCTCAATTCGTGCATAATGACATAAACTCATATCCATTTCCTCAGCCGCCTTCATCTGTGTCATTTTTCTTTTTTCACGTAAATCTCTTATATTATCTCCAATCACATATGGATCAAATTTAGTTCTGCTCACTTCTGCCACCTCCATCAATTAACATCCATACTCCTCTGCATGTGATATTTTTCTCTTACTCATAATAAATTATCTCCTTTACGATTTCGTATTGGAGAGCTCCGGCGCCTTCACTCTCGTGACGTGCTCTCTCAAGCACATGTTTATTGTATATTGTCACGAATGAATTGCCGACCGTGTTTACGCGACAATTTTGTCGTGTTAACACGACATTTGCATCTGCTTCTAATATACTTAAATATTTTTTACAGATAGGACTTCCGTTCGAAGCAAAAAAAGAATCCATGCCTTTCCCGCATGAATTCATTTTATCGTTTCTTACGCATCCTTATATTCTATTTTTTATGGTGTATGGAATCAATATTTTCGGCTGTACAGAACTCTCATCATACACAATTATCTTCTTTTGAATAGCATTTAAATCTGTGAAATACGCTAAATACAGACTGAACAATTCCCAATATGTTTGATCCCAAATCAAAGCCTTTTCTTCACTCGCTTTTATAATACGTGGAAAAACATAATTTGTAGAAATCATTTTTTATTTGTGCTTTTTATTTCCGCTACCAGTTCTTCATACTTACGTTCGTCAATAATATATTTCCGTTTAATAAGTATATAAGCAGCTCCTATAGAAATTACCGGAACAGCTACAATTCCAAGACGCAATATAAATCTTTGTCCGGCATCTGCTGTCTGAATAAATTTATCTGCCTGTACAATTACATTTTCCGAAGTAAGTTCTCCTGTACCAGCTTTTATTTCTAATCCGGATATTTTCTGACTGATTGCATAAATATTGCTTATAATCAGTATTAACGCAACAACCGCCTGATCAACTGCACTTGCCAGCTTTGTTGCAAAAGATCTTACTGCTGAGATAATACTGTCATGTCGTTCATGAAATCGGACTTCATCATACTCTATGGTATTATTTAACATGACAATCATCGTCATATTAAATGCTCCTTGTGAAAAGAAGATCAGAAAACCGATGATATTCAGTAAAACAACACTCTTTGGTAAAATGTAGCCTACACTCATAAAAAGCATATACCCAATGACCGTAATGATGGTAGCTGCAGTTATAATCTGATTTCGTGTGAATTTTGAGGAAAGCCACGCAAAAGATGCCTCTGATATTAGCGTTCCTAATCCATACATAATTGTAAACCAAAATACAAGACTGCCACCTACAGAATATCCAAATTCAAAATAAAAGAAATTCATTCCAATCATAATCAGAAGACCATTTCCGATTTGGAATAATAAACATGCAATTCCAATCACTATCAACTGATCATTTCTCAGGAATATATGAAACATATCTTTTAATGACAGTGTTCTCTTCTTTTCCGGTCGTTTTCTCTCTTTTACTCCAAACACTGTAAGTAACTGGAAACCAATAAAACAAAAAGCAATCACAATCGCAGCCGTCCGATATGCCATAATCGCATTTCCAGCTACCATATCAGGGAGCAGACCTGCAACAGAAAACTGTCCGATACAGATAAAAATTCCCTGTACGGTTACCAGCCAGTTCCGTTCTCCCGGATCTGATGTAAGACTCGGCAGCATTCCCCAATAGGCAATATCATTCATTGTGTAAGTCATTCCCCATAAAAGATATCCCACTCCAAAAAATGCAACAAATCCCCATCCTTCCGGCCTTACTGTAAACAAGCAGATAATTATCAGGCTGTTTAAAATTACTCCTATAAAAATCCAAGGTTTAAATTTTCCGGCTTTCAAATGCGAATTTTCAATAATAATTCCCATCATTGGATCATTAATGGCATCCCACAGCAGACACACTACCATAATTGCTGATATTACTGCATATTGGGCAACTGTCAGTTTCATCGTATATTGAATATATGTAAGAAGAAACATAGAGACAAGTGCATACGCCATATCTCTTCCTGTTGCTCCTATACAATAGCTCCATTTTGTGCGTTTATCCAATTTATTGTTTTCCATATACGACTCCTCCCTCTCTCTATTTCTTCAGCAGTCTTTTAAAAGCTTGCAGATATTTTTTATTTGCATTGTAAACTAACATATCGATTAACTTCGGAGTTGCAATTCCACCACTGGTTGCAATCAGTCCTTCCAGATTTCCTTCTTCGACTCCCATTTTTACCATTTTAAAGGCCGGGTCCCGCTCTGATTTTCCCCGAAGTATAATCTTAAGTCCGATATGTACGACTCCACGAACAAATTTTCCAAACATTGAGACATTTACCACATCCTGATAGGAATCGTAAACCGTATACTCTCCACGCTTTTTTTCTTTGTCATGTTTCGGTTCACCGCCTAATAGCTGATAAAATTGTTCTGCACTGATTTCCATTCCATGTGGCTGCTCTCTAAAATAATCCGAAAACAGTTCTCTTTCATTTCTAAAATAACTATTTCCTACTACTTCCATATTCGCCTTTAATTGCAAATCATGTACCGATGCTCCGATACAGATCTGATATTTGCCGCTTAACATGGAAAAGGCTTTTTTCTCTACATCATAGACGGAAAAACTTCTTTCATCCAGCTCTAATATAACTTTTTTTTCTTCTCCCGGATGCAGATATATTTTTTGAAATCCCTTTAATTCTATATGGCTTCTGATAACATCTGATTCGTTCGGGCAGACATATAACTGTGCTATTTCTGCTCCACTCACCTTTCCGATATTTTTAATTTTAAAACCGATTTGTATCTTTCCACCACTATATACTTCCGGTACACTCAATTCCGAATAGGAAAAAGAAGTATAGGAAAGTCCATAACCAAACGGATATTTTACCGGAACATGGAATGTCTCATAGTAACGATAACCTACAAAAATGCTTTCCCTGTATTCTACATCATCATTCGGAGGTGCAAAATATCTCCATGCCGGAGTATCTTTTTCTGAAAACGGAATTGTCTCTGCCAATTTACCGGATGGATTCACCTCTCCACTGATTAAGTCAGCAACAGATTCCCCTACAGCCTGTCCTCCGAGGTACATGTGAAGAATTGCTCCTACATTCTTTTCAAAACTAAAATCCATAGGCGCACCACCGAAACTAATTGCTGCAATATGATCTTTTCCGACAGTTTCTGCAATTTCAGCCAACAGCTCTTCCTGATTTTGAGGAATTTTAAGATTTTTCCTGTCGTATCCTTCTCCTTCGTAAGATTCTGTAAGACCGATAAAATATAGAATCACACAATCCTTTTTTCTATATTCCTGTTTCAGTTTTTCTATCGTATCCTGTAGTTGCTTTTCTCCTAATTCCTCCGTTTCATTCTGATATCCCTGTATATAAGTTACCTGATATCCTTTTTCACGTATTGCTTCAATCGCATTTGTCATCTTCGTCGGCTGGATATGACTGCTCCCACCTCCCTGAAACCGCATCTGCCTGGCAAGCTCTCCAATAATGATTACCTTCTTCTCTTTTCCAATTGGCAAAACACTATTATTTTTCAAAAGTACTGCACTTTCATTTTCCAGTTTACGTGCCACCTGATTCTGTTCTTCCATATCTACCTCATAATTTTCTTCTATATTTTTATGAAGTGATACAAAATTCTGCAGAACATTCTTAGTCCAGTTATCCAGTTCCTGACCCGTAATCCGGCCATCCTTATACGCTTCTTTTAACACATCTGTGTGGAAGCCTTTCGGATCTGGCATTTCCAGTGTCAGACCATTTTTCATACAGCTTACAATATCATTTGCTGCCCCCCAATCCGACACCACACCACCTTGATATTTCCATTCTTTTCTCAGAACATCTGTCAGTAAGTATTTATTTCTTGCTCCAAATTCGCCATTAATCCTGTTGTATGAAGCCATTACAGAAGTCGGTTTTGCTTTTTTCACAACTTCTTCAAAAGCCGACAGATATATTTCCCTAAGAGTTCTTTCATCAATCTGGCTATTGGATGTCATTCGTCTTGTTTCCTGTGAATTAACAGCATAATGCTTTAAACTCGTACCTATTCCAAGGCTCTGTACACCTTCGATATATCCCGTTGCCAGCTTTCCTGTCAAATACGGATCTTCACTGAAATATTCAAAATTTCTTCCGCATAAAGGAGAACGCTTGATATTGATTCCGCAGCCTAGCACAATGGATATCTGCTCTTTTTTTGCTTCTTTCGCAATCGCTTCACCCATCTTTTTAACAATAGCAGGATTCCAACTGCAGGCTATTGCACTTGCAGTTGGAAAACAGGTTGCTGGCTTACTGGTTTCAATATCCCCAACCTTTTCCTGTTCCAGTTTTCGAATCCCATGTGGTCCGTCTGTCATCATAATAGAGGGGATTTTCCCATTACAGTCATAAGTATGCCAGTCACCAACACCGCCTAAAAGCCGGATTTTTTCATCTATTGTTAACTGTTCACATATTTTATCAATGTTCATCGCTTTTCCTCTCTTTTAATCTCTTAATTGCATTTTATCTATTTCCGGCATATAATTATATTGATTTATCGTGTTTTATGTCAATTTATCGTGTTTTTGACAGGAGGAATCACCTATGTATAAAATGAAGTCAGACATCAATTTTTCACTCACACATGAAATGTTGGAAAATGCAGAAAATGAACGGATACATACATCTTATGCACAGGAAAAAGCAATTCTCGAATGTGTTTCAAACGGAGATATTCACGCATTGGAGAATACCTATTATTCACTCCCAACAACTGTTTACGGAAAGATGACCTCTTCCAATTCCAAATTAAAATTACTTTTTTATGCAAGTATTGCTAATACAACTTTAGTTACCAGATATGCCATCGAAGGAGGACTTAATGAGGAAACTGCTTTTTCCTTAAGTGATGTATATATACGAAAAATGGAACAATGTACCGATGTTGACGCTTTAATGAAATTAAATGAACAGATGGCTATTGAATTTACGCTTCGTGTTGCTGAAGCAAAAAAGACGCCAAAAAACTACTATTCACCAGCTATTTCTCGCGTCATTGATTATATCTATCATGGTAAAAATAAAACTTTAACCTTAAATCAACTGGCATCTTTAGTTAATTTAACACCTAAATATCTGTCTGCCCTGTTCCATAAAGAAACCGGACAGACGCTTACTGTTTTTATCCATAAAGTTCTTATTGAAAAGGCACAGAATTTACTGGCATATTCCGACTATAGTCTGGGTGAAATCAGTACTTACTTGAATTTTTCATCTCAAAGTTATTTTATTTCTATTTTTAAGAGATACACTGGTATAACTCCCGGACAATATCGTAAAATGCATCGCCAGATTAGTTGGTAAAATAGAAAATAAAATAAGAATATCGATGATTAAACGTTACTATCGCCAGAACTTTTCTCGTCTTGAAGATAAAAGAAAGCTACCAGTTTTTCCGTATAATCAGCAATTTCTTTATCCGTAATGTTATCGGAATCATCAAATTGCTGTTGGATGCTCTCATTAAAATCCTCTTCGATTTCTTTCTTGGCATCTTTTTCTGAGATTTCTAACAGATTCGCATAGTCCTTATCTCTTGTTTGTATAAAGGCATTTATCCTTTGGATAAGTAATACTAATAAATCGACTCTTTGAAATCTATGACCTGCGAGGCTAAAAAATTTAACAAAGTATTTTTTCGCGTCAACAAACTAAAAAAATGTTGACGCGATGTTGACGCGGAGCTATTTAGATACCTCCTTTAATATGAGAATATAAAAAGAGACTTCCGTCTATATTTAAACGGAAGTCTCCAAAAAGCCTATAAAATCAAGCTTTCTATTTAGAATTTGCCCTCATCAGCAGCCTGCTGTACAGAAACGGCAACTGCTACTGTAGCACCAACCATTGGGTTATTACCCATTCCGATAAGTCCCATCATCTCAACGTGAGCCGGAACTGATGAAGATCCTGCGAACTGTGCATCTGAATGCATACGTCCCATTGTATCTGTCATACCATATGAAGCTGGTCCTGCTGCCATGTTGTCTGGGTGAAGTGTACGTCCTGTACCACCGCCTGATGCTACTGAGAAGTACTTCTTGCCCTGCTCGATACATTCTTTCTTGTATGTACCTGCAACCGGATGCTGGAAACGTGTTGGGTTTGTAGAGTTACCAGTGATGGAAACACCTACGTTCTCATGATGCATGATTGCAACACCTTCCTGAACATCATCAGCACCGTAACATTTTACAGTTGCGCGAAGTCCGTCAGAGTATGCTTTTTCGTACTCAATGTTAAGCTTTGCAGCCTTGTAATCATACTTTGTCTCTACGAATGTAAATCCGTTGATACGGGAAATGATCTGTGCTGCGTCTTTTCCAAGACCGTTTAAGATAACACGAAGAGGTTTCTGACGAACCTTGTTTGCCTTCTCAGCGATACCGATTGCACCCTCAGCAGCTGCGAATGACTCATGTCCAGCTAAGAAACAGAAGCACTCTGTCTCCTCCTCAAGGAGCATCTTACCAAGGTTACCATGTCCTAAACCTACTTTACGATGATCTGCAACAGATCCAGGAATACAGAATGCCTGAAGTCCTTCACCGATTGCTGCAGCAGCATCAGCAGCTCTCTTGCATCCCTTCTTGATTGCGATTGCAGCACCTACAGTGTAAGCCCAGCAAGCGTTCTCGAAACAAATTGGCTGAATCTTCTTAACCTGATCGTAAACGTTCAGTCCAGCGTCCTTTGTAATCTTTTCAGCTTCTTCGATAGAGCTGATACCATAGCTGTTTAAAACAGCGTTAATCTGGTCAATTCTTCTTTCATATCCTTCAAATAATGATGCCATTATATCGTTCTCCTTTCCAATTATTCCTGACGTGGATCGATAATCTTAACTGCATCGTCCACACGGCCATACTGACCCTTGGCTTTCTCCCAAGCTGTGTTAGGATCATCACCCTTCTTAATGAAGTCAGTCATCTTTCCAAGAGAAACGAACTGGTAACCAATTA
>OGXJ01002068.1_pt1 | contig 13990 bp, 6 predicted proteins | sample 1576231 | NCBI WGS metagenome assembly OGXJ01 (sample SAMEA3541539, study PRJEB24748) | human gut metagenome | biome: human gut; feature: human-associated habitat; material: faeces | place: China | collected 2012
GTACGCGCAAGAAGCGGTATCACGCCCGTGTAGTGAACATGCGCCGATGGCGCAGATCAGAGCCTCGATGTAGGCGTAGCCGAAGCCGTGTGCAGCCACATCTGCGCCGTAGTCGCCCACGACCAGAATGGTAACGGCCAGCACGCAGCAGTTGGTGGTGATCAGGGGCAGATAAACGCCCAGCGAGTTATACAGTGCAACGACGTACTTCTTAAGGAAGATCTCGATGAACTGCACCAGCACAGCGATGACCAGAATGAACAGGCCGTCAGGGTATTGAATGGATGGGCAGGAAATTATTCTAACAGGCTCCTGACATCAGTTGAAAAGTGCAAGGAAAAGTTCCCGGTCGGGGGCTTCGGAGGCTTTGATGCGTGATTTGAGCCGTGACTTGCGGGCATAGACGTTGTCGATCGTTTCGTGCAGGAAAAGGCTGATGACCTGCGGCGAGAAGCCGCAGAAGACGTAGAGAAGCAGCCGCCGGTCGCTCTCTTTCATCGCGGGGTAGCGGGCGCGGAGCTTCAGCATCGCCCCGTCGCACGTGGTATCGACGATTCCTTCCAGCTCGCGTTGAATTCCCGGATCGGTCGAAACTTCCGTGATGAGGCGTTGTACCTCTTGGAAGATCGCCTCTTTCTGTTGAGCGGTGTGTTCGCGCTCGTAGTAGGTCTTGCCCAGCCGGTCGATCACCCCGAAGCGCGAAGCCGCTAGGCTCGGCCCTGCCGCATCCTGCCCCTTGGCCCGCAGACTCTCCGTCTGGCGGTAGAGTTCCCGGTAGGCCGTGCGGGCTTCTTGTGCCGAGCGGATGTAGCTTTCGCTTTGCAGGCGGTGCAGGTATAACCGTTGGCGGAGGATGTAGCCCATGCCTGCGACCACTATCAGTGCCGCGAAGATCGCCACGGCCATCCGCGTCGTGTGCACGCGCATCCGGTAGCGGGTGTTGCGCAGTTGTTCGCGGAAGTAGTCCAGCCCCGTTTCGCCTGCCGACATGCGGAAGGAACGCTGGGCCAGCGAGTCCGTGATGCGCAGGTAGTGTTGCAGGTGTTCCATGCCGAGGCGGGGGTTCCCCGCCAGCGCTTCGGCCCACATGCTCGTAAAGCGGTAGGCCACTTCGTCCGTCGGGGTCGCAATCTGCGGCTTGGCCCTGTGGAGCCATTGCCGGGCACGCTCCGGTCGGCCGCGCAGCATTTCGAGGTTGGCCCGAAGGTAGTCGTTCGCTTTGCTGCGCGTTTCCAGACGCTCCGTCAGTTCGGTTGGCGCCTCTTGGGCCGTGATGACATACAGCATGGCTAGGAACTCCAAGCATTTGTCCGCGAGTGCCTCGTCATGCAGTTCGTCGGCCAAGGCGAGGTTTTCCGTGTAAAGGCGGATCGACTGCTGCATCCGCCGCATCTGGTAGGCCGTGGCGGCCATGTTGCTCGTGGCGAGGCCCTTCTGGCGGGGTTCCTTGGCCATGAGAAAGGCCCCGCGGGCTTTCTGAAAGTAGTTGAAAGCCTGCAAATAGTCCATCTCCCCGTAGCAGAGTTCTCCCAAGCGCATGTAGAGCAGGCCTAGGTAATGCGGCTCCTCGGCCCGTTCCAGCCGTTCCCCGGCTTGCAGGAAAAGTTCCAGCGCCCCCTCGTCGTCCCCGTCGTGTAGCCGTACGCACCCGCGCAGATAAAGGGCCTTGCCCTGTGCGGCGGTTTCCCGTTGCCGGCGGTCGTAATAGTCGAGGGCTGCCAGAAGTAGTGAATCGTTGTCGAGCGGCCGCCCTGCGGCGTACTCCGCCTCGGCGCGTAGCAGCGCCGCGCGGGCTGTACGTTGCGTGCTGCTGAGCGCTTCGGGGGCGATGCCGTCCAGAATCTTCCGGGCGCTGTCCGGAGCCGTGAGGAGGATGCGTTCCGCACGGTCGAGGTTATCGTCAGCCTCGCTTCGGAGCGTATGCGTGCATCCGGCCAATAGAAAAAGGCCGGAATAGAGGATAAATATGCCTTTCATCGGGAAAAATGTTGCGGAAGGGCAAAGGTAAATCTTTTTTTCATATCTGAACGTTTCCTGTGGCCCGTTTTGCGGCCTTTTTTTGTTCTCCCGGAGCCCTGCCGCCGTATGGCCCTCTGTCCGTGTGCTTTCGGCTGTGCGCCCCTGAGAGGTGGGGTGGGTGGGTTTTTCTCTCGCCGCTGCCTCTCGCCGCTGCCTCTCGCCGCTGTCTCTTGCTGCTGCCTCTCGCCGCTGTCTCTTGCTGCTGCCTCTCGCCGTTGCTCCTTGCCGCTGCCCCTTGCTGCTGTCTCTTGCTGCTGTCTCTTGCCGTTGCCTCTTGCTGTTGTCTCTTGCTGTTGTCTCTTGCTGTTGTCTCTTGCTGCTGTCCCTCGCCGCTGCCCCTTGCTGTTGTCCCTCACTGTTGTTTCTCGCCGCTGTTCTTCGCAGTGCCCTCTGTCGGCGTTCCCGCCGTGTATCCTGCTCTTGGCCTTCTCGGCGTGCTCCGGTAGATGACCTTCCCGTTCTGCGTGGGGAGTTTTCCTTGTTGGCGGTCTCTGGGCGTCATTTCTATTTCCAAAATGGAGCATTGCCTAAACCTTTCGTGCGGCCTTTCCCATTCCTTCTTCCGCGCTTGTAGGCGGTATATCGCATCTCCGGCCGGAATTCCCGCTTTGCCGCCCGAATTGCGGAAAAATCCTCCGCGCAGAGCGGAAATTCCGGTTGCGGAAGAAAATTCTTAAAATTTCTTAATTTTATCTCAGACCGCTTTATCGGTTAAATTTTTTCGGTTTTTCGCGGAATTTGCTTCCGCTTTGTCGCCGTTTTGCGGAAAAATGCGAAAAAAACATAGCCTGCATCGGTCGAAAACCTGATGCCGTTGTTGCATTTTTCCGATGAATGATTTATATTTGCTACGACATATTGACTGCCGGAAGGTGTAAGTTTATTCTCGGATACGAATCTGGAAAATTCAAAGAGAGAGCATAGACAAGCATCGTTGCCTGCCGTATAGCTGTATATTCTACCTATCCAGATATGCGTGGGGCTGTTGCTTATTTTATCTCAAGGTTATTCCAGAACCCGTATCCTGAAATAAGTTTTCAGCGCCACACTTTCCCTTACTTTAAAAAAAGTTTCTCCCAAGGCGCGGGGAGTTGAATCCCGCGCCTTGTTCGCTATTGTAATGAGGAACCGGGGAAAAGTACATTCACCGAATTGCCGGGTATGATCCGGCATGTTAAATTTCCCCTATTTATGAAAAAAATCTATTCCGTTCTCCTCGCGGCGACGGCACTGACGGCTACCTGCTGCCTGTGCGCTTGTTCATCCGAAGACAAGGATTCGCCCGAAACGCCCCCGCCCCCGGGGACGCTTGACAACGCTTTTTCCTATGGTACGGAAATCCGGCGGATCGCTTCTGCGATCTACACCACGGAAGAGCAGGAGGGTTGCACGACCTTCTATTTTTCGCCTACGGCGGACATCGCCGATCCCGAGGGCATGAAACTCGCCGGGGACTGCCTGAAAATCACCGTCCCCGATCCTTCGGGCCGGATCGACCTCACGGCCGCCGGCGTCGAGGTGCTTTGCGGGGACATCGCCCTGACCCCTTCCACCTTGGACGGTTATCCGAAGGCGTCGCTTTCCGTGCGCCTGACTTCCGCGCAGACCGTCAGCTTGGAGCTCGATGTCGAGGCGCAGTCGGGACAAACCCTGAAATCCGACTATTACGGCATTTGCAGGCCGTGGCCCGTCGATGAGTCCGTCCAGTACGATTATCCTTGTACGGATTGTATTCAGGCCTCCTATTTCGGCCGCGGCGAGGGCGGCGAAGATGTCACCAACTATTACCTCATCTTTACCACCCAGCCCTATGAGATCATAACGGACGGTTCCAAGCAGTATATCAAGCTCGTCAAACCCGGCTATATCCTCTACTTGGACACCTATGCGCCCCTCGTGGATGCGGAGAATAAACTCTCCCTTACGCCGGGCTCCTACCTCCCTGACCTGAACCGTGCCCCCTTCACCTATTATTCGGAGTATAGCGCGGCGATCTGGCAGGACGAGACGGGTGGTGCCCGACAGCATCCCCTCGCCGGGCCGATCGAGATCGGCATCAATGAGGAGGGTTCCTACACCCTCGCCACCTCGTTCCTCGACGAAAGCGGTGCGCCTGTCACGATCGGGTGGGAGGGCCCCTTGACCGTGACCGACGATGAGCAGTCCCAGATGACCGGGCTTCCGAAAATCGAGGAGGACGTGCAGATCGTGGGCACCTCGGCCAAGGCCGTCTACTATGGTAACCTCTTCGCCTCTTCCACGGGTTTCCTGAACATCCTTATCTACGACGACAAGTATCTCAACGAAGAGGGGGCCGGCGGGCTTTGTGCTTCGGTCGCCGTTTTCAACAAGCTTTTCACCAATCCCAAGTTTGCGGCGCCGATCCCCGGTACGTATCAGGTGGCTACGGATTTCCGCAATGGTTCGTGGATGCCCGGCGTGGAGATGAACTATATAGGGATGCTGGTGCCTATGGGGTGCTATATCCAGCAGGACGACGGTTCCTCCTACGGACGCTTTGCCATGGGCTTGACCGGTACGGTGACGATCGCCGATGCGGGGCAGGGGGCCTATAAGGTCGATTTCGAAATGACCTCGCGCGACGGCTATAAGATGAAAGGTTCCTATACGGGGGAGATACCCGTGACGGACGAGTCGGACGACGACGGTAATGACGACGGAACCTCCACGCTCGAAGAGGATCACGACATGGATCTTTCGCAGATCAAGACCGCACGCCTCTGGCCGTTGGAGGACAAGAAGAGCGATGAAGCCGGTATGTGCGGTTGGCAGGACATCGACATCGGTTCGGCCAGCGGATGGGATTTCGATCAGGTGATTGTCAATCGTGACATCTTCCGCGCCGAGCTCTACGTGCCTCAGGGTACCTCGGGGATGCTTACTCCCGGCACCTATCCCGTCGTCGAGGAGAACTGGCCGGCTTATATCAAGCCCGGCATGGCGGCCAAGGGCCGTTTCACGACCGAGGCCGACTGGAGCGGTACGCGGTGGATGCACTTCCGCCCCGACCACCAGTACCTTTATATGGACGGTCATGCCTTCGGCTACGGAGGCGAAGTGAAGGTCGAAAAGGCCGAAGGCGGCGACAACTGGTTCACCTTTAGCATCGACGTCACCTGCGTCCGCGGCATGCATGTCCGCGGTACATGGACGGGGCCCGTAATCAACGGTTTCACGAATGAACCCGTGCTGAGTACCGAGACGGATGTCACCCCGACGGCCGCAGCTGTCCGCAAGCATGCCGCGATTCCCGGGCCTGCCGAGGTTCGCAAGGCCGCGGCACAGCTCCCCGGGGCGTTGCGTGACAACCCCAAACAGCGGTTCTGATGTAAAATCCGAGGGCAGGAAGCGGGGGCTTCCTCGTTTGCTGCCCTTTTTTCAATCCAAACCCCACACACTATGAAAAAAATTAACAACAGCGGTTTGCGCGTCTGCGCATTGACTGCACTCCTCGCTGCGGGGGGATTCGTTTCCTGTGCGGAAGACGGCGACGACGACTCCAAGCAGCCGCCCGTCGGGCCGCCCGTGGAACTCGTGAACCAGATTATGTGCGATGGCCAGACCGTAGACATCCGTTCGGCGATCTGGGAGGCCGATACCAACGGAGGCTATGTCTTCTACCTTTCTCCCCGCGCCGGCATCGGGCATGTCGAGGATATGCTCAGTACCGACGACTACCTCATGGTGCAGGTTACCGATCCCAAGGGGACGGTCGATGTTGCGACGGAGCCTTTCCTGATCCGCTATAAGACTTTTTCGGTCAACGCTATGACGATGCCTGCCGATGCTGAGAAGGTCGAGTTGTCGGTCGATCTTCTCGAGGGAACCCCCACGCTCAACCTGTACGCCTTCGTGCAGATGAAGGCGCAGCAGGGCGGCAAAGAGGCGGCTCCTGTTGCCGGGCGTACGCTTCTTGTGCGCTACAACGGCGCTTCGGCTCAGGCTAAACCCGTCGTTCTGAACAGGCAGTGGCAGTTCAACCGTGAGCTCACCGCCATCGCCGGCGTCTTGGAGTGGCGCCATGCCGACCGCAACGTTTATTATCTTTGCGACCGGGACGATGTCGCCGCGCCCCCGACGGCGGAAACGGGAACCGATTTCGTGCAGATTTCCGTAGCATCGGATCTCACGGGTGAGATCGACCTTGCCACGGCGGATCGGGAGAAGGTTGTCCTCTCCTACGGGGAGCTTTCCACGGCTACGGCTGTTGCCGTCAGCGGTACGCTCCGTATCTCGAAAGACAAGACGGGCAGCCAGCTCACCGTGTCGCTCGAATCCGTGATCGACGGCCAGAAACTCCGCGCCGCCTACACCGGTTCTTTCGATGCGGGGTACCAAAGCGCCGATTTCTTCCGCGTGACCACCGCCGAGGGGGTAGCCTTCGAGGCGCCGCTTTGGACGGTTTTCCGCAAGGAGCCTCACAACGTTACGCAGCTCTTCGCCATGGGCGACCGTGAAAAACCCGCTGTTCCCGCGCAGCTCATGGAAGGCCGCTATGCCTTGCAGTTCAATGTCGTGAAACTCGATGAGGTGCACGATGCCGCAACCAGTAAGCAGTATTCGCTCAAACTCTTCGACTATGCGACTTTCCGGACGTGGGATGCTACGAAGGGCGCCACGGGTACGCTCGAAACCCGCCGCCCCAATGCGGACGATGGGCGTGTCTACCTGCGCTTCGACATCACCTTCCCCGACGGCACGCATGCTCAGGGCGAGTGGTACGGCAACCTCACGGCTGCCGATGAGGAGTTCGACCTGACGCCCGTGCGTCCGTTCCGGCCCCATTTCCAGCTTCTTTCGAAGGATAAGGATGTCACGAAGGAACTCGACATCACCGCGCTCGAAGTGCGTAAGGAAACCGGAACGGTCGAAGGCACAGGGCCCCATACCCTCTATTATTTCTATTTCCGCAATGCCGATACCGAGAGCGGTGGGGGAGGCGATGTGGATGAAGCCAGCAATACGCCCTGCCTCTACGTGTTGGAGGATCAGATCAATGCCGGGGAGATGGATCTCACCCTCCTCAAGGGAAAGCCTTATTGGCATGTGGACTATTGGCCCCTCAATATGTCGGGGCTGGGCTCCCCCGCAAGCCAGTATTCCTATCCCGCCGACCCCGTGGCTTACGGAACCCTCTCCGTTGCGAAGGATGCCGACGGTGAGTGGACGATCTCGATGGACGTGCAGGACAATGTCGCCAGCTCGTACAGCAGTTCGAAGCAGTACTTGCGTATTGAGTGGCAGGGTGCGGCGAGCGCCTATACCGGATCGAAGAAAAACGAACTCTAAATAATCCGACTGACAAATCATTATGTTGAGAAATCTCGTATACAGTATGATCTTCGTTTTGGGCGCGGGCTTTGCGGCTCATGCCCAGAACGTACAGGTCACAGGTAAAGTTACCGGCCACGACGGTGCGCCCTTGGCGGGCGTGACGATCCTCGTTCAGGGCACCACGGCCGGTACCACCACCGGCGGTGACGGCATGTACGCCGTTTCCGCACCCCGCGACGGTTCGCTTGCCGTGTCGTTCATCGGCTATGAATCGCAGACCGTCCCCGTCGGCGGGAAAACCCGCATCGACATCGTCCTCAAGGAGGAAGCGCAGAATATCGGCGAGGTGATCGTCGTGGCTTTCGGTACGGCCAAGAAGGAGGCCTTTACCGGTTCGGCCACGGTTGTCAAGTCCGAGCAGATCGCCAAATCGCAGCAGTCGAACATCGCTCAGACCCTCAACGGCAAGGTCGCCGGCGTCCAGTTGGCCAATACTTCGGGGCAGCCCGGGACGAGTCCCTCGATCCGCATCCGCGGCTTCAGTTCGCTCAACGCCGGTAACGATCCGTTGTGGATTGTCGATGGCATGCCTTACGACGGTGATCTGGGGAACCTCAATCCTGCCGACATCGAGTCTATGACGGTGCTTAAGGATGCCGCCTCGAATGCCTTGTACGGAGCCCGCGGCGCCAACGGCGTCGTCATGGTCACCACCAAGAAGGCCCGTTCGCGCGATGCCGTCATCACCCTTGATGCCAAGTGGGGTGTCAATGCGCGCGCCGTCAAGGACTACGAATATATCACCGACCCGGCGATGTATTATGAAACGCACTACAACGCCCTGAAAAATTATTACCTCGCTTCGGGCCTCGGTGCCGTGGATGCGCACCTGCGCGCCAACCGCAATGTCGCGGGTTCCGCGGACGAGGGCGGCTTGGGCTATCAGGTCTACACCGTCCCTGCGGGACAGGACTTCATCGGTTCCAACGGCAAGGTCAACCCCCGCGCCACGTTGGGGCGCCGTCTGGTCTGGGAAGGGCAGGAGTATTGGGTGCGTCCCGACGACTGGACGGACGCCGCCTTCCGCCACTCGTTGCGGCAGGAGTACAACGCCAACGTCGCCAAATCTACCGAGGATTACAATTTCTACGCTTCCTTCGGTTACCTCAATAACGAAGGTATCGCCTACAACTCCGACATGGAGCGTTATACGGCGCGCTTGAAGGCCGACGTGCAGGCCAAGCCGTGGTTGCGTCTGGGAGCCAATGCCACCTATGCGCATTTCACCTACAACCAGATCAACGATGAGGGTGCCGACGGCGCTTCGGACAACGTCTTCGCCTATACCACGGCCGTCGGCCCGATTTACCCGCTCTACATCCGCAACGGTCAGGGGCGCATCCTGCGTGATGAAAACGGTTTCACGCGCTACGACTATGGCAACGGCGACAACGCCGGTATGAAACGTTCGCTCTTCCCCAATGGCAACGCCCTTTCCGATTCGCGGCTGGACACCCGGCAGGCCGAGGGCAATGCCTTCAACGGCACGGGCTTCTTCGACATCATGTTCCTGCGGGATTTCAAGTTCACCTTCAATGCGGGTGTCTCTCTCGACGAAACGCGCCGCACGACGGTCTACAACCCCTACTACGGACAGTTCGCATCGCAGAAAGGTATCGTGTCGAAGGCCCATTCCCGGAGGCTGGAGTTCAACATGCAGCAGATACTCAACTACACCAAGCAGTTGGGGGCGCATAACCTGAACGTCATGATCGGTCACGAGTATTACAATGCCAAGGACTACGGCCTTTCGGCAGCCAAGAGCAATATGTTCAGCCAGTACAACGACGAGCTTGCCGGAGCTATCGTAGACAGCAAAAACGCCAACTCCTTCCGTACCCGCTATAACAACGAAGGTTACTTCGCCCGCGTCATGTACGACTACGACAACCGCTATTTCGCCTCTGTGTCCTTCCGCCGCGACGCATCTTCGCGTTTCCACCCCGATCATCGGTGGGGTAATTTCTGGTCGTTGGGCGGTGCGTGGATTCTGACCCGTGAACGCTTCATGGCCGGGGCGCACGACTGGCTCGACAACCTCAAGCTGAAAGCTTCGGTCGGTTCGCAGGGCAACGACAACATCGGTGATTTCCGTTATGCCGACAATTACACCATAGAGAATGCCAACGGTCAGGTTTCCACGGTCTTCAACTCGAAGGGTGCCAAGGACATCACTTGGGAAACCAATATCAATTTCAACGTCGGCACCGAGTTCTCTTTGCTGCAGGGGCTTCTCTCGGGCGGTGTGGAGTATTTCTACCGTAAGACCACGGACATGCTCCTTGCCTTCCCGATGGCTCCTTCGAAAGGGTATTCGTCCTACTACACCAATGTCGGCGACATGCGAAACAGCGGCGTCGAGTTCGAGTTGAACGTCGTCCCCGTGCGCCGCGAGCGCCTCACGTGGGATATCCACCTGAACATGACCCACATGCGCAACAGGATTTCGATGTTGCCCGCCGAGCGCCGCACCCTCGCCGTCGAGGGCTACGAGGGGTATGCCAGCGGTTCTACTTTCTTCGGCGAGGGACTCCCGATGTATACTTTCTACATGAAGAAGTACGCCGGGGTTTCGGACGAGGGCAAGTCCATGTGGTACATGGACAAGACCGATGAGCAGGGGAATACGCAGCGCGTGGCGACTACCGAATACTCCATGGCTTCGGACTACCTTTGCGGCGACCCGATTCCCGACCTCTACGGCGGTTTCGGTACGGGTCTGACCTTCTACGGCTTCGACCTGAGTTTCGATTTCACCTACCAGATCGGCGGCCTGGCCTACGATTCGGGATATGCTGCGGCCATGTACTCCCCGGCCAACAAAACTACCGGCATGAACTGGCACAAGGACATCCTGAGAGCTTGGAGCCCGGAGAACGCCTCGTCGGACATCCCGCGCCTGCAGTACGAGGATCAGAACCAGAACGGCATGTCGGATCGCTTCCTTACGGACGCCAGCTACCTCAATCTCCAGAACATCAACTTCGGCTATACGCTGCCCGCGGGCATTACCCGCAAATTCGGCGTGGAGAAACTGCGCATCTACCTCGCGTGCGAGAACGTCTGCTACTGGTCTAAACGCCGCGGCTTTGATCCGCGCTACTCTTCGACGGGTGTGACCAGCCAAGCGACATACTCTCCCGTGCGTACCATTTCGGGAGGCCTGAACATTCAATTTTAATCCCTGACCGGATATTATGCAGAACATGAAAAAATATTTGAAAACTACTTTTGCAGGCTTCGCCGCCGCGGCCCTTTTCGTGGGCTGCATCGAGGAGGTGGAGCCTACGGATCGTGCGCTCGAAGACGACGTGACGGTCGAAACGCTCCTTGACGGTATCCCCGCGGCGCTCGTGAAGGTAAATTCGACCGGCTACGGGGCGCAGGGGGCGGCATGGGACTTCGCCTTTCCGGCGACCCGTGTCGCCATGGAGTCCATGACGGGCGATCTGGTCGTCACCGGTAACATCGGTTACGACTGGTTCTCGCAGTGGGGTACCAACGACGCTTTGGGCCCCGAATACGCCGTCGGCGTCATCTTCTGGAACAATTATTACCAGTGGATCATGACCGTCAATGACGTGATCCGTAAGATCAACGAGATGAACCCCGCGCAGCTCACCGCTGCGGAGAAATCCTACATGGGCATCGCCCATGCCTACCGGGCGATGTTCTACCTCGATCTGGTGAGGCTCTATGAATTCCGGGAGAACGCCTACACCGACGGTTCCGCCGTTCTCGGACTGGGCGTTCCCGTTGTATTGCCCGAAACCACCGATGCCGAGGCCCGCAACAACCCCCGCGCCAAGGTGGACGACATCTACGACAAGGTGATCTTCCCCGATTTGGAGATGGCTGCAAACCTGCTTTCGGGTTTCACGCCTGCGGATAAGTACACCGTGAGCCTTCCTTTCGTCTACGGACTTCAGGCCCGTGCATGGCTCGAAAGGGGTACTGCCGGGAATGATCGGGATGCCTATGCCAGCGCCGCGGAGTTCGCCCGCAAGGCCATTACCGCCAGCGGTTGCACGCCCCTGACGCAGGAGCAGTGGGAAGACCCCGTGAACGGCTTCAACAATGCAAATTCGAACAATGCGTGGATATGGGGCTTGGCCATCCCTGAGGAGAGCGTCAGCAACCTTCTGGGCTTTACGGCTTCGATGTCCACCGAGCAGGAGTGGTCGGGCTACGGCTACTCCGTGGGACGGGGTATCAACAAGAACCTCTACCATAGTATCAATAGCCGGGATTTCCGCAAACATTCGTGGCTCGATCCCGACCTTTCGTCCTACGCCTATAAGAGTTGTCGTCCGGATGCCGACGTATGGTTCTCCAAGACCCTCGCCTCGTATGCCAACATCAAGTTCCGCCCGCGTGGCGGCAAGTATCAGGATCCCATCGGCGGCGGTGCTGCGGATTTCCCGATGATGCGCGTCGAGGAGATGTACTTCATCGAGGCGGAGGCCGCCGCGCAGGCGCAGGGCGATCCCAGAACGGGCGTCAGCCTGCTCAACGACTTCATGAACTCCTACCGCATGACCGACGGCGGCGTTTACGACTGTTCGGCCCGTGTTTCGACGATGGAGAGCTTCCTGAACGAGCTGATGCTCCAGAAGCGCATCGAGTTCTGGGGCGAGGGGATCGTGATGTTCGACATGAAACGCCTCAATTTCTCCACCAAGCGCGGCTATGTGGGCACGAATGCCCCCTCGTCGTACCGGCTCAACACCGAGGGGCGTGCCCCTTACTGGAATTTCACCATTCCCCGCGGCGAAATCCAGAATAACACGGCGTTGAGCGGCAAGAACAACCCCGATCCCTCGGCCTCGGTTCCCGTTTGGCAGGGCTGATCCGCGCGACAACGATTTCATACTGATTTGAAATGATGAACACCATGAAAAAAATCCAATACCTGCTCCTCGCCCTTGTGGGCAGTGCCCTTTGTGCAGGCTGTTCGGACGACCTTGACTACACGCCCGGGGCGCCCGATGAGGAGAACACCTACGGCGTCTATTTCCCGGCGCAGCGGACATCCACCGAGTTGGAGCTCGAACCCTCGGCACGCACACAGATCACCTATACGGTCAAGCGTACTTCCGTGCGGGACGCCATCACCGTCCCCGTCGTCGTACAGGCCAGCGAACAGCGCATTTTCATCGTCGAACCTATCCGTTTTGCCGAGGGCGAAGATCAGACCACGGTGACGGTCTACTTTCCCGAGGCGAAGATCGGCACGGAGTACACCTGCTCGATCACCGTCGAGGATCCGCATTACAAGTCCTTCTACGAGAGCCGCCAGACGGGTATCTCCTTCTCGGTGCTGCGTGCTGGCTGGAAGCTGTTGGGCAAGGGCATGTGGCGCGACGACATCCTCTCTTCGACCTACAATGTTCCCTATCCCTACGGCGAGGTCGAGGTTTCGGTCTGGGAGCGCGAGGATAAACCCGGTTATTACCGTGTGGACGCCTTCACTCCCGACCTGCTCTATGCGCTCTTCGGCGTGCGGGCATCCACCGAGGGTAAGAAGACCGTCATCGACGCCACCGACAAGGAAAAGGTGTGGATTCCCAAGCAGAGTACGGGCGTAACGGTCGCGCAGGACGACGGCTTCATCACCATCGCTTCCTACGTGGACAGGCAGTTCTCGATCGACGCTTCGGACAGCCAGTACGGCACGCTTCGCGATGGCGTCATTACCTTCCCTGCACAGAGTATCCTCGTCAATCTCTCGAAGTATATGTCCGCCGATGAGTGGGCCAACGGCAATACCAGCGGCAAGCAGCGGCTCGTGCTTCCCGGAGCCCATGTCTACGACTATTCGGCGACGCTCACCAAGAGCGAACCCGCCGACGGCGTCGTCAAGATCGGCGTTACCATGGGGTCGGATGCCAAGCGTATGACCTACAAATTCTTCGAAGGCGCCCTCGACGAGGGGCAAGTGGGCCTCAATGCCCAAGAGTTGGACGGGAAAGCCGCCGACGGCAAGGAGATTTTCGAAACCGCGCAATCCGGTACGTTGAATGTGCGTCTGCCGCAGACGGGCATCTATACGCTCGTCGGTTGCCTCTACGGTGAGGGGGATACGGCCATGCGCGAGTATGCTTTCGTTTCTTTCGGCTATGTGGCCGAGGGGGACGAGCGCCCCGTGCTCCTTAGTTTCGGGCTCGAAGGCTCGAACGAGTTGGCAGGGCAGGGGATTACCACCGACAATGCCGTGAAGTTTTACGCTTACGGCGAGGGTATCACCTCGTTGGAATTCGGGCTTTTCCGTACCGACCGTATCAAGGGACAGTCGCCCGAGGAGCTGCTCTCCGCCGGTGGCAGGGAGTTCACTTCCGAGCAGCTCGCCGCGGTGAACGGCAAATCCTTCCGCACGATGCTCACGGGGCTGAACGGCGACAGTGACTATACTTTGGTCGTACGCGCCGGTAATGACTATGTTTCTTCCGTATGGACGAAGACCCATAAGACTACCGGGAAGTTCAATCCTGCGATGGAGAGCTATACCTATGCGGATTTTATCAGCAAGCAGCCCACGCAGGACTACCTTTGCGCAACGACGTGGAATTACTATGCCACCAACCTGCTTGAGGAGAACCCCGTTCGCCGCCGTATG
>OGXJ01002078.1_pt1 | contig 13966 bp, 17 predicted proteins | sample 1576231 | NCBI WGS metagenome assembly OGXJ01 (sample SAMEA3541539, study PRJEB24748) | human gut metagenome | biome: human gut; feature: human-associated habitat; material: faeces | place: China | collected 2012
TGTATTTTCCCTTATTTTTGCCCTTATGAGATAATCGTAAGGGAAATAAGGGAAAGTTTTATTTAGTCATTGCCTGCCACTTTATCAAGTAACTTTGCGGATTCTCGCTTGGCTTTTCTTGTAGAGTGTGCATAGACATTCATTATGGTAATCTGCTATTTCTCTTATTATTCGTGCAACTGGTATATGTTGCAATCAGGTGGTAAATAAAAGGCTGGCGGGATACAAGGAGTTATTATTAAAATTGCAAACAGATAGATAAAATATATAAATCTATCCATTTGCATATAGAATACTTTTATCTTTTGAACATTGTAAATATGATATATAAATAGTATATTGTAAGCGTAATTGATACAGATAATATAACGAAAAACAACATCATCTCCAAATATTGTATGATTACAGAAAGTAGAAATTAAGAAATTTCCTCTGTTTTCTTCTTTCTGTATTCATTTGGACTCATATGATAATATTGTCTAAACTTCCGGCAGAAATAGCCGGAACTTGTAAATCCGGTTTCTTCTGCAATGGAAGAAACCGATTTTTGAGTGATATAAAGTTGTTCAGCAGCCTGTGCTAGTCTGTATTGAATTAGATATGCTACCGGAGAACAGTGGATGCCAGTTTGAAAAATGTGTAAAGCTCCACTTTTGCTGATAGATGCCGATGCCGCAATCGTCTCCAATGTAATCTCTTCCATGTAGTGATCATGAATATACTGCATCATAGCTTGTAATCTTGCTTGTTTGTGATTTAATCGATGAATACTGTTAGAATCAGAAGTCCAGTCCATATTTTTTTGCAATATGTTCCAAAGCTGAAATAAAAGTTGTATAGTACATAATTCATTATCCGGCTTAGTTTCCTGAATAGTACAAATTTGCGACAAAAGTTGTAACACCTGTTTCCCAAATGTGTTGGATGGACTGAAAACTTGATATGGAACAGACGAGCTTATCACAGGAAGAATATATTTTTCGTAAATGAGGCTGTTTTCGGGTGCTAATAGGGTTGGCGAAAAAACAATATTAGGTGCAAATGTACTGCTTTGTGCTTCAAAACGATGCAGGACACCGCTATTGATAAATATGCCGCAACCTTTATGTAGTTCTATTTTACTTGTACCTATAAGGCAGAGCGCAGTACCTTCAGCAGTATAAAGAAATTCTAATTCATGGTGCCAATGCCAGTCAATGCGATGGAAGTCAAATTTCCAAATATTATCAGGATAGTATGCAAATGGATAACGATTGTTGCCATGCTGGATGGTTTCTCGTAGTGTTTCATCTGTAGTTATCTTAAAAGTCTCCATGCTATATTTCCTCATAAATAATAAAATTTGTTATATTGTACCATAAATATATGATTTTATACAATGACTAGATATAAAGTTTACGATATAATCACATTTATTAGAGGAGGACAAAATGAAAAGCCAATATAATAAGACAATTACAGCCTGTTTTGTAGGTTATATTGTACAAGCTATCGTTAATAATTTTACCCCACTGCTTTTTTTGTTTTTTCAGAAATGCTATCATATTCCAATTTCCAAAATTACATTGTTAGTGACTTTTAATTTTGGGATACAACTACTGGTTGATTTTCTTTCTGTCAGATTTGTTGATAAAATAGGATATCGGATATCAATGATTATAGCTCATGTTCTAGCAGCGGCAGGATTATTCCTTCTTACAGTTTTACCAGAGATTTTACCAGTTTCCTTTATTGGAATTTTGATTGCAGTAATGATCTATGCGGTAGGTGGTGGACTTTTGGAAGTCCTGGTCAGTCCAGTTGTTGAGGCTTGTCCATCCGACAATAAGGAAAAAGCAATGAGCCTGTTGCATTCTTTTTATTGCTGGGGACACGCCGGAGTTGTACTCATATCAACCGTGTTCTTTTATGTAGTCGGTATAGATAACTGGAAAATATTAGCCATTATTTGGGCGGTTATTCCAATTGGAAATGCTTTTGTTTTTTCAAAGGTTCCCATTGCACCATTGCTTGAGGATGGAGATACCGGACTTGGATTAAAGGAATTGTTTCGGATGAAAATTTTTTGGATTTTGTTGATTATGATGATATGTGCAGGAGCAAGTGAGCAAGCAGTAAGTCAATGGGCCTCTGCTTTTGCAGAAAAAGGTCTTGGAATTTCAAAGGCAGCCGGCGACTTAGCAGGGCCGATGGCATTTGCGGTTCTAATGGGAATATCAAGATTGTTTTATGGTAAGTATGGTGACCGTATCAATTTGGAACACTTTATGATTTATAGTAGTTTTTTATGTATTTTATCCTATTTAGGGATTTCATTATTCTCGATTCCGCTATTAAATCTGATTGCCTGCGCTGTCTGTGGGCTTTCAGTGGGAATCATGTGGCCTGGAACTTTCAGCAAGGCATCAGCAGCTTTGCCCAAAGGGGGAACAGCCATGTTTGCATTGCTGGCATTAGGTGGAGATATAGGTTGTTCAGGAGGTCCTACATTGGTTGGAATGGTATCAGGAGCTTTTGGGGATAACCTAAAGATGGGAATTTTGGCAGGAATTATTTTTCCAGTGTTGCTACTTATAGGAGTCTTTCTTTGCAGAAGACAAAAGAAAATTACTAATTATAATACAGTGAAAAGTAGGCACTAAATATAGCTGCTTATTAAAATAAAAAAGAAAGTGAGAAAAAAGATGGAATTTTTGAAAAACAATCCTAAATGGATACGTCAACCAAAGCAGGTACAAATTAGTGAGGATAAAGTTGTAATTCTTACAGAAAGGGGTACCGACTTATGGGCACGCACTTATTATGGTTTTCAAAATGATAATGCTCCAGTATTTCAAGTTGAAACAACGGACAAGTACTTTTCTTTTATTGTTAAAACAGAATTCGAGAGTACCTGTCGTTTTGACCAGTGTGGTGTGGCTATGTATTTAAATAGTGATAATTGGTTTAAGGCATCTATAGAATATGAGAATAAAAAAATACAGCGATTGGGAAGCGTTGTAACCAATCATGGATATTCTGACTGGGCAACAACAGACATATCCTCTGATATTAAAAGTATGTGGTATCGTTTTTCACGAAGGGACAGTGACTACTGTATTGAATGCAGTGAGAATGGCATAAATTTCAGACAAATGCGTATTTTCCATATGTGGGAAGGTGCAGAAAAAATTACTTATGGAATATATGCATGCAGCCCGACAGAAGGCTCATATAAGGCAACATTTTCAAATATGCAGATTACGGAATGTAAATGGGAATCAGATGCAGACTGGCGTGATTGATGATATGATTTCTAAAGATAAATCTCATATGAGAATCATTATCAGTTAAATTGAATAATAAATATAAGCCAAAAATAAAGAGTGTCCTCTGCATCCACCCATATTTGCATCGTTCCATCAAGATATAATTTTGCATATTCAAGTGGTTCATCAATGGCAAGTGCGTTTAATAAACAGACTGATCCGGGTGTGGGTTATAAATCCTTCTCAGCTTCCTAACAGTCAATACGGAGCATATAGCCAGCACTGGTATATACATCAATGCTGTTGCGTTGTGGATTGTATTCTGCAAATATTGTTCTCATCATATCATATCTCTTTATCGTCCAATCAATCATTCGTTACAAAAATTAGAAGCATTTCAATCAGTTCACCATGTCAAATTTATTTTGTGTTATAATGTGTTATATAATTTTCTTGGTCTCCGCTTCGCTACGGTCGGTGCAAAGCGGACATCCACTGGATGTCCTGCACCCTTGTATTTGCCCTTATCAGAGTTCGTAAATCCATATGGGAAGATATAACATAAGGGAAAGGCTAAGGGAAAGCTAACATGCGATAAACATAGTGTTTTCAAGGGCTTGAGAGATATTTGATAACAAAATATAATAGTTATTAAATCCCTTGGAATAGATAAAATCTCAATTCAAGTTTGGAGAATTGAGAAAATCGGAAGTTGGAGGTAAGATTATATGATAACTGCATTGACAACTGATAGACTTATACTGCGTGAATATAATGATGCAGATATAGATGATTATTTTAGATTGAAAAGCGATAAAGAGACAATGTACTATTTGCAAGATATACAATTATTTTCACAAGAAGAAGCTAATGCGGATTTTGCAAATATACTAGCTGACATGAAGTGTGAGGATAGAAAGTTTTATTTCTTTCACATCGAATTGAAAGAAACGCATGAACAAGTTGGTAGTGTTGGTTATACAGTGGTTGATAATACTCCTAGAGGAAAGATAGTTCATGCAGGCTATTTTATTTATCCCAAATTCTGGAGTGAAGGATATGTTACAGAAGCCTTTAAGAAAGTGTTAGAATATGCCTTTACTGAAAATGATGTTTATAGAGTAACAACTGGATGTTTGGCTGAAAATATTGGTTCTGAAAAGGTAATGATAAAATGTGGACTTATAAAAGAAGCAGAGCACCTTGATTGGGAATGGCATGATGGTAAAATGAAAACCAGATTAGAATATCGATTGTTAAAGAACGAATGGCAAGGTCAACAATGAAACAAAAATTCCAGTTTTGAGAATTGAGAAAATCGATACTTGTAGATGGAGGTAATCAAAATGAAAGAATATCAATATTTGATTGGAAAGATTATTGCCGCAGTGGCAATTATAGTTGCCGCAATCATTATAGCGCAGGCTATTGGTGGAGCTGGAGAAAGTATCCGCAGTGGCTTGTTTCAATTAGGGGATGCGCTTCGGTAACTTTTGATTTGTTGAACTGATAAAAACCCTTTAGGAACTAAAGGGCGCACTTCTATACTCTCCTGTCGAGAGTATCGTGCGTCCTGCGGAGCTTCATTCCCGGTCAGCAGAAGAAAACTGCTCGACCGAGAATGTTTCGTCACTTCGTTCCGTCAAGGTGGCTACACCCCCTTGTGCTGCTTGTGCGTCTATCCCCTGTGGACTTGTCTTCCGCAAACGGTTTTGGCAAACCGTTCGCCGCCAGCAAGTTGCAAAAAAGTATGATGGAGGTACTCAATTTGAAAAGAGCTGCAAAAATAGTTTTGATAGGAGTCTGCTTCGGCTTGATTTTGTTATTCCTTAAAATTAGTTTTAGGATTGATGATGCAGCTTTTATGCATGGTTATTGGATTGCGGCGGTAGAAATAACTCCAAGCAGAGTTCCAACTGTTGCCATTGTAATTCCGGAAGTCAGTACAGATACCGTAACATTGGAAACAGTCTCCACAATACTTTCCTTTTTATTAAGCGTCTGTCTGTTTTCTTTATACCGTTCAGTAAACAGAATTGCATAATCTACAGTGGCACCCAGCTGGATGGAACGGATAATAACCTTAATCCGTGAAGCTTAAACGGTTATGATGCTACATAATGCTTCCCATAAGTGTTGACATTACAATCATAACGATTGAAAACATAAATGAATCGGCTGCCGTTCTCCGCCCTTTCCAATCTGAATGTTCAAACAAATCAGATTGGAGGTAAGGGAAATGGCATATAACCATGGAAAAGCAGAGCGCAAATGGAAGCTCTGGATTTGGATTACTGTTTTTATGCAACTATTTCTTGTTGCTCTTGACAAAATCATTTTTAGAGATTAAAATTATAACAGTGTTATATAGCACTGTTATATAGGAGGTGTGCAAAATAAACGGAAATGGAACGACTTTAGAAAATATCCACCGGGCAGCGAAAGCAGAATTTTTAGAAAAAGGATATAAAGACGCTTCCCTGCGGAATATTGTGAAATCCGTGGGAATGACTACCGGAGCCTTTTACGGATATTACAAAAGCAAAGAAGAACTTTTTGAAGCCATCGTTGGTGAACATTATGAATATATTCGTAACCGTTTTATAAAGGCACAGCAGGAGTTCGCCGAACTACCAGCTGCCCAGCAGCCGGAAGTCATGAGTGATATTTCGGGAATCTGCATGTACGATATTCTCTATTATGCGTACGAACATTTAGAGGAATGTAAACTGATCCTCTGCTGTTCGGAAGGAACAAAATTTGCCGGGCTAATTGATGAGATGGTGGAGATTGAGGTAGATGGGACGCATGCCTATCAGGATGTCTTAAGGCAGCTTGGACGGTCCTCTCCGCATATCGATCCTTCGCTGGAGCATATTCTGATCACCGGAATGTTTCATACTTTTTTTGAATTGATCATCCACGAAATGCCGCTAAAAGATGCCGAAAACTACGTTAAAGAAATGCGCGCCTTTTATACAGCAGGATGGATGAAAATTATGGGGCAGTAATGCCTTATAATTTTTGTTTGACAGTTAGCTACAGCTAACCTAAATTCGGATATTGTAAGAACATAGACGTGTTCTCTTTATCATAGACACAAAGAAAAGGAGGAATTTTTTTGAAAAAACAATCCAATTTATCACGCCTGCTGGAAATTGCAGGCAGCCATAAGTACCTGACCTATGCTTCCTGGGTGCTTTCTGCCATCAGTGCCCTGATTGCTCTGGTGCCATTCTATTACATCTGGAAAATGATCAAGGAAGTATTGGAGGTGGCACCGAATTTTGGACAGGCACAGAGCCTGACCGGTAATGGCTGGATGGCAGTATTGTTTGCGGTTATAGCGGTGCTTGTCTACATAGCAGGGCTGATGTGTTCCCATTTGGGAGCATTTCGTATTGCCACAAACCTGCGTATCCAGACCATGGAGCATATTGTTAAGTTGCCTCTTGGGTTTGCCGAGAGTTTTGGCAGCGGAAAACTGCGCAAGATTGTCAACGAATCCAGCGCAGCCACCGAAACCTATCTCGCTCATCAGCTTCCTGACAGAGCCAATGCCATTGCAACCCCCTGCGGTCTTTTGGTGCTGTTGTTCGTGTTTGACTGGAGACTGGGACTGTTGAGCCTTGTTCCGGTTGTGCTGGGCTTTCTGATTATGATGACAATGACTGGAAAGCAGATGCAGGAAAAGATGAAAGAATACCAGAATGCGCTGGATGATATGTCCAATGAAGCGGTAGAGTATGTCCGCGGTATTCCGGTGGTAAAAACCTTTGGTCAGACGATCTTTTCCTTTAAGAAGTTTAAAGACTCCATTGACCGCTATAAAGTATGGGTGATCGCCTATACCAAGCAGCTTCGGACACCGATGATGTTCTATACAGCTGCGATCAACGGAGTTTTTGCCACACTGATCGCCGGAGGACTGTTGCTGACACAAGACGGTGTGACTTCCGGTTTCTTACTGGATCTCATTTTCTATATCATTATTACACCGGTTATTTCTGTTACACTGACACGCATCATGTTCCAAAGTGAAAATGCCATGATCGTAGATGACGCTTTACAGAGAATTGACAGCGTTTTGCATTTGAAGCCTCTGGAGAAAACCAAACACCCAATGCACCCGCAAAATGCTTCTGTGGAACTGAAATCGATTCATTTCAGCTATGATGGAGAAAAAGAAGTATTAAAAGATATTTCACTCACCATTCCTGCAGGACAGACGGTAGCTTTTGTAGGCTCATCCGGCGGTGGGAAAACAACCCTTGCCAACCTGATTTCCCGATTCTTTGATCCACAGAGCGGAATGGTAAAAATCGGTGGTGTTAATGTGAAAGACATCCCGAAAGAGGAACTCATGAATACAGTGTCTTTCGTATTTCAGAACAGCCGTCTGATCAAGGCATCCATTCTGGAAAATGTGCGTATGGGAAAACCGGAAGCTACCCGTGAGGAAGTTCTGGCTGCCCTTCATCACGCACAATGCGATGATATTCTGGAAAAACTCCCACAGGGTGTGGATACGGTCATTGGTACAAAGGGTGTCTATCTTTCCGGCGGCGAGCAGCAGCGAATTGCCATTGCCCGTGTGATGTTGAAAAATGCTCCTATTATCATTCTGGATGAAGCCACTGCCTTTGCTGACCCGGATAACGAAAGCCGTGTACAGGCTGCTTTTTCAAGACTTTCCGAGGGAAAGACGGTGATTATGATTGCCCACAGGCTTTCTACCGTAACAAATGTGGATCAGATTTTTGTCATTTGCAACGGACAGGTTGCCGAGTGCGGCAACAGCCGTGAATTGCTTGCAAAAGACGGCATTTTCAGCCGTATGTGGAAAAATTACCAGACTTCCGTGCAATGGAAGGTAACAAAGGAGGTGCAGTGATATGATCAAAAAACTGCAGAAAAAATATGCCCTGTCTGAACAGGGAGCAAAAGACCTGATCAAAGGCTGCCTGGCCTGTGTCCTTCAGAATCTGTCTTTTATGTTCCCGGTAGGACTTTTATATTACCTAGTCAGCGATCTGATGAACGGGGGTGTTCCCGGTGGGAAAATTCCATTTTATGTGGCAGGCTGCGTGGTGTGTATCGGCCTGATTCTGCTGGCCACTTTCTTTCAATATAATGCGACCTATTTTGCCACTTACAAAGAAAGCGGCATCCGCCGTATTACTCTGGCAGAGCATCTGCGCAAAATCCCCCTTTCTTTTTTCGGGAAAAAGGATTTAGCCGATCTTACCAGTACCATTATGGCGGACTGCACCTTCCTGGAGCAGAGTTTTTCACATTTTATCCCTGAGCTTGCAGGTTCAATCATTTCTACGATTCTGATTTCCATCGGTCTGCTCTTTACGGACTGGAGAATGGCGCTGGCTGCCTTATGGGTTCTGCCGGTTGCCTTTGCGATTGTGGGATTTTCCGCAAAGATTCAGGAAAATCTGAATCAGAAAGCCATGGATGTAAAGATGGCCTGCGCAGACGGGATACAGGAGTGTATTGAAACGGTACGTGACCTGAAAGCGAACAATGCGGAGCAGGCATATTTAAAAGGTCTGGAAAAGAAGATCCGTGCCGTGGAGCATCGTTCCATCCTCAATGAATTCGGCCTTGCTGTTTTTGTGGTTTCCGCATCGCTGGTGCTGAAGCTTGGTATTGCAACGGTTGCGCTGGTGGGAGCTGTTCTGCTCATGCAAGGAAGCCTCTCCGTGCTTACATTCTTTATGTTCCTTCTGGTAGTATCCCGTTTATATGACCCTCTGCAGGGCGCACTCCAGAATCTTGCGGCAGTCATCAGTACACGAACCAACATTGCCCGTATGAATGAAATTCTCGATCATCCCATCCAGCAGGGCAGTGATAGGCTTTCCAATCAGGGGTATGATATTGTCTTTGACCATGTTGGGTTTGCCTACAATACCGGAGAAACCGTATTGAAAGATGTTTCCTTTACGGCAAAACAGGGAGAGGTTACGGCTTTGGTCGGCCCATCTGGCGGCGGGAAAACAACCGTATCCCGGCTGGCTGCAAGGTTCTGGGATATTAACAGAGGAAAGATTACCGTGGGAGGTATGGATGTATCCCGAATAGACCCGGAAACACTGCTTTCTCTGTATTCCATCGTATTCCAGGATGTCACACTGTTTGACAATACGATTCTGGAGAATATCCGAATCGGAAACAAAGACGCCACAGATGAACAGGTCATTGCGGCTGCGAAACTTGCCAATGTGGATGAATTTGCGGAAAAACTGCCGGATGGATGGCATACCAATATCGGAGAAAATGGCTGTGAACTTTCCGGCGGAGAGCGCCAGCGTATCTCTATTGCCCGTGCATTTCTGAAAAATGCGCCGATCATTCTTTTGGATGAAGCGACTGCTTCCCTGGATGTGGAAAATGAAACTCTGATACAGACAGCCCTTTCCCGTCTGATCGCAGATAAAACGGTTCTGGTTATCGCCCACAGAATGCGTACCGTAGCCGGAGCGGATAAGATCGTTGTCCTTTCTGATGGCACCGTGGCAGAAGAAGGATCACCAAAGGATCTGGAAGAAAAGAATGGTGTATATGCCCATATGGTAAAACTGCAGACAGAAAGCCAGAATTGGAAACTTGCGTAAAGAAGGAGGAAATGTAATGAACAAGAACCATTGTAAGCAGGAAAATATCCGACTTGGCACCCACGGAGAAGACTATGGAAGCTGGATGTCCAATCCTGTCTTTTACATCATTGGCGGAATCGGAGTTTTGGCCGCTGTGCTGGCTGTCCTCTCTTTTTATGTATTACATGTCGCTGTTCTTGGTGTTCTGTTTACTGTTATCACAATCGCAATTTTGGTTTTGCTGATCTGGATCACATGGATCAGGCGGCAGTATGCCTTTGGCGGTGGCGGAATTATGGAACAGGTTCATCGAGTCGTTCTCTCTCATCTGGACTATGACGGTGAGGGGAAGATTCTGGAAGTAGGCTGCGGCTCCGGAGCATTGACAATCCGTTCAGCTCTGACATGGCCGAAAGCAAAAGTAATCGGTATTGATTATTGGGGCGCTGTGTACAATTACAGCAAAGCACTCTGCGAGAAGAATGCTGCCAGGGAGGGCGTGGCTTCCCGCTGTGTATTTCAGCACGGTGATGCGAAGCAGCTGGATTTTCCTGATGAGAGCTTTGATGTAGTCATCAGCAACTATGTCTATCACAATGTTATGGGTGCAGATATGCAGAAACTGCTGCTGGAAAGCCTGCGGGTATTGAAAAAAGGCGGCGTCTTTGCACTCAACGATGATATGAAACCAAAGATGTACGGTGACATGGAAGGTTTTGCGCAGAAACTGCGAGATATGGGGTATGAGGAAGTACGACTCGTTGACACTGCACAGGAAGCTTTTGGCTCCCACCGTCGGGCTGCCATGATGATGCTGGAGTCTTCCCGGCTGCTTGTCGGCAGAAAGTAATGTGTCAAAACAGGAGGTTTGGCTATGTCCAAGTTAGGAGTCGTGGAGGATACCCTGTTTGTCCCTATGCTGGGAAGAATTTATGCTAGTGAGCATTACCCGCAAATTTTATATGATAAAAAAGCATTGGAAAGATGATAGATTTCTTATGGTAGAGAATGACCGTTTTGACTATATGTATTCTGTGGGAGGAAGAATAAAATTCGGTGAAACTGATTGATGCGGCTCCGATTGGAATCAATGTGCGTTCTACGGTGGCAACTTATGCAAATGTACATGATGAACTTAGGAAGGTATATGCCAAGCTTCCTGATGCAAAGGAAGCAGGATATAAAGCAGGGGATTTTTCTTACAATACAGGAAAACTGCGTTGCCCGACCTGCGATGGAACGGGGGTTATCAGCCTTGATGTGCAGTTTTTACCGGATGTGGAGATACCTTGTCCGGATTGTCATGGAAGCAGATATAATGGAGCTCCTTAGAGCGAGGGACGCTTCTTGTCCGTAAGACAAGAAGATATAGATTAGGTACTCTCTTTATAGGAAGGTGATTGAATGAACGAGCAATTTATACAAGGGGTAATATTCGATTGGAATAGAATTGATAACAATAGTTATTTAAAGAAAATAGAGGCTTTTAAAGGTGTTGAAAAACTTGATTTCAATAAATCAATCACTTTTTTTGTTGGAGAAAATGGCAGTGGTAAATCAACTTTGTTGGAGGCACTTGCTGTAGCACATGGTTTTAATCCTGAGGGGGGAACAAGAAACTATGTTTTTTCTACTCATGATACACATTCAGAATTATGCAATGCGATAAGAATTTCCAAAGGATATCGAAAAGAAAAGTGGGGATATTTTCTTAGAGCTGAAAGCTTTTATAATGTTGCAACACAAGAAGAAGAATATGCAGATATGGCACATCCTTCGGCTAAATATCATGAAAAGTCACATGGAGAGAGTTTCTTAGAATTGGCACAGAATAATTTACAAGCGAATGGTTTATATCTTTTTGATGAGCCAGAAGCAGCATTGTCACCACAGAGACAACTTACATTGTTAATGGAAATATATAAATGTGCAAAGAAAGGGGCACAGTTTTTTATAGTTACACATTCTCCTATTTTATTAGGTATTCCAGATGCAGATATATATTGTTTTGATGATGGAAGTATACATTTATGTGAGTATGAGGAAACGGAAAATTACCAAATTACAGAGATGTTTATAAACAATAGGAAGATATTGCTAGATAGATTACTAACAGATTAGGTATAAAGATATCGACAGATTCCAGTTTATCCAGGCGGAGCCATTCGCATCATGCTGCGTTTCATGCGTATCAACATTGACAGAAGGAATAGATGATTATATAATTTTACGTATACCCGTAGGGGTTACAGGAGGTGTCAAATGAAGCAATGTATGGATGCGGATAACCTGCATCGCAGATTAAAAAAAATTATCGGACAGGTTCAGGCGATAGATCGAATGATAGATGAAGATGTTCCATGTGAAGATGTTCTTTCGCAGATAAACGCAGCAAAATCAGCTTTGCATGGTTGTGGAAAGGTTGTATTGGAAGGTCATATCAAGCATTGTGTCAGAGATGGAATCGAACATGGAGATGCGGATAAGACAATTGAGAATTTTACAAAAGCAGTAGAGCGGTTTGCGAATATGTAACAACGCATGAGAGTCGAAAGGCAGTTATAGGGCATTTTAAATATGCTCTGTAACTGTTTTTTAGTCCTCACTTGACAACCCATACCCCTATTTCATGATGTATTAAAGGTACTGCCGGGGGAGACTATTCCAGTAGATGGAGTCATTATTTCAGGACAGACATCTGTCAATCAGGCAGTTATGACAGGAGAATATCTTCCGGTTGATAAGACAGTCGGTGATGAGGTATCTTCCGGCACAGTGAATCAGTTTGGTGCTTTTGAGATGTGTGCAACAAAAGTTGGAGAAGACAGTTCCATACAGCGTATGATACGCCTTGTTCAGTCAGCGGATGCAGGAAAAGCAAAGATTGTGGGGATCGCTGACAGATGTTGTATTGTCTGATACGATACGAAGTGAGAGTGTTGGTACAATAAAGGTATTAGAAGCATTAAATGTACAGCCGGTACTTCTTACCGGTGATAATGAAAAAGCGGCTGCTTCCATTGCAAGACAGCTTGGTATTTCCGAAATTCAAGCAAACTGTCTGCCGGAGGATAAGTTAAAATACATAAATGAATATCAGAACAGACAGGAAGCTGTCTGTATGATCGGGGATGGAATCAACGATGCACCAGCCTTAAAGGCGGCTGATGTCGGCATTGCTATGGGCGGTGTAGGAAGTGATATTGCTGTGGATGCGGCAGACATTGCCCTGGTGGATGATGAGGTAAAGGAATTGCCACATTTACTGGCACTTTCCAAGCGAATGATGACTACAATAAAGATTAATATGTCATTTTCCATGGGACTTAATTTCATAGCTATCATTCTGGCAATCACAGGCACTCTTGATCCGGTCATAGGTGCATTGGTACATAATGCCGGCTCAGTGCTTGTAATCACAAATTCAGCATTGCTGTTAAAATGGAGGAAATGTCAACTTTAAATCCGGAACATAGAGAGGGGAATTATGAGTAAAGGAAATATGGAAATTAGAAAAAGCACAAGAGAAGATATTAAGCAGATTATGGCTATTTTTACAACTGCTAAGGAGTACATGGCTGCACATGGAAATAAAACACAATGGGGAGATGGATACCCTGGTGAGGAGATACTAAAAACGGATATAGATGCAGGAAACAGCTATGTAATTGTAAATAATGGAATGATTGTGGGAACATTTTCTTTTATTATTGGAGAAGAACCAACTTATCAGGTTATTAAAAATGGAAAATGGACAGATGGCAGACTCTATGGGACGATTCATCGGTTGGCATCTAATGGAATAGTAAAAGGAATTGCCAGAGCATGTTTTGAATATTGCATAAAACAGATAGACTATATTCGCATTGATACGCACAAAGATAATATTTCTATGCAGACAGCAATTGAGCGATTTGGATTTCACAAATGTGGAAATATATATGTTAAAGGTGGCGCGGAACGGATACGTAACTTCGGGATAAGGAGTGCCTGGAAACAGGCCACAGTAAATAGGGCCAAGCGACTGTTTAGCAAAAACACAGGTCTGTGCGAAATCGAGAGATGAAGTATACGGGCTGACGCCTGCCCAGTGCCGGAAGGTTAAGG
>OGXJ01002088.1_pt1 | contig 13931 bp, 10 predicted proteins | sample 1576231 | NCBI WGS metagenome assembly OGXJ01 (sample SAMEA3541539, study PRJEB24748) | human gut metagenome | biome: human gut; feature: human-associated habitat; material: faeces | place: China | collected 2012
TGCCGTCAGGCACAAGGGCAGTATCGACCTGGTGACGGCGTCTGGGCGCGGCTCGTGGGATTGCCGCTTCATTGACCTTTGTCTGCCTGGCATTTCTGATAGGACCAAGCATTAAGAACTCCAGCCCGGAAGAGATGGTGTCGGTATACCATTTCTGGACGATTGTGCTGGCGATTGCCGGAATGGTGCTTTACTTCATCTGCTTCAAATCGACGCGTGAAAATGTGGTACGTATCGTGGCGCAGCCGTCATTGAAGATCAGTCTGCAAACCCTGAAACGGAATCGCCCGCTGTTTATGTTGTGCATCGGTGCGCTGTGTGTGCTGATTTCGACCTTCGCGGTTAGCGCCTCGTCGTTGTTCTACGTGCGCTATGTGTTAAATGATACCGGGCTGTTCACTGTGCTGGTACTGGTGCAAAACCTGGTCGGTACTGTGGCATCGGCACCGCTGGTACCGGGGATGGTCGCGAGGATCGGTAAAAAGAACACCTTCCTGATTGGCGCTTTGCTGGGAACCTGCGGTTATCTGCTGTTCTTCTGGGTTTCCGTCTGGTCACTGCCGGTGGCGTTGGTTGCGTTGGCCATCGCTTCAATTGGTCAGGGCGTTACTATGACCGTGATGTGGGCACTGGAAGCTGATACCGTAGAATACGGTGAATACCTGACCGGCGTGCGAATTGAAGGGCTCACCTATTCACTATTCTCATTTACCCGTAAATGCGGTCAGGCAATCGGAGGTTCAATTCCTGCCTTTATTTTGGGATTAAGCGGATATATCGCCAATCAGGCGCAAACGCCGGAGGTTATTATGGGCATCCGCACATCAATAGCCTTAGTACCTTGCGGATTTATGCTACTGGCATTCGTCATTATCTGGTTTTATCCGCTCACGGATAAAAAATTCAAAGAAATCGTGGTTGAAATTGATAATCGTAAAAAAGTGCAGCAGCAATTAATCAGCGATATCACTAATTAATATTCAATAAAAATAATCAGAACATCAAAGGTGCAACTATGAGAAAAATAGTGGCCATGGCCGTTATTTGCCTGACGGCTGCCTCTGGCCTTACCTCTGCTTATGCGGCGCAACTGGCTGACGATGAAGCGGGACTACGCATCAGACTGAAAAACGAATTGCGCAGGGCTGATAAGCCCAGTGCTGGCGCGGGAAGAGATATTTACGCATGGGTACAGGGAGGATTGCTCGATTTCAATAGTGGTTATTATTCCAATATTATTGGCGTTGAAGGCGGAGCGTATTATGTTTATAAATTAGGTGCTCGTGCTGATATGAGTACCCGGTGGTATCTTGATGGTGATAAAAGTTTTGGCTTTGCCCTGGGGGCAGTAAAAATAAAACCCAGTGAAAATAGCCTGCTTAAATTAGGTCGCTTCGGGACGGATTATAGTTATGGTAGCTTACCTTATCGTATTCCGTTAATGGCTGGCAGTTCGCAACGTACACTACCGACAGTTTCTGAAGGCGCATTAGGTTATTGGGCTTTAACGCCAAATATTGATCTGTGGGGAATGTGGCGTACACGAGTATTTTTATGGACCGATTCAACAACCGGTATTCGTGATGAAGGGGTGTATAACAGCCAGACGGGAAAATACGATAAACATCGCGCACGTTCTTTTTTAGCCGCCAGTTGGCATGATGATACCAGTCGCTATTCTCTGGGGGCATCGGTACAGAAAGATGTTTCCAATCAGATACAAAGTATTCTCGAGAAAAGCATACCGCTCGACCCGAATTATACGTTGAAAGGGGAGTTGCTCGGCTTTTACGCGCAGCTCGAAGGTTTAAGTCGTAATACCAGCCAGCCCAATGAAACGGCGTTGGTTAGTGGACAATTGACCTGGAATGCGCCGTGGGGAAGCGTATTTGGCAGTGGTGGTTATTTGCGCCATGCAATGAATGGTGCCGTGGTGGATACCGACATTGGCTATCCCTTTTCATTAAGTCTTGATCGTAACCGTGAAGGAATGCAGTCCTGGCAATTGGGCGTCAACTATCGTTTAACTCCGCAATTTACACTGACATTTGCACCGATTGTGACTCGCGGCTATGAATCCAGTAAACGAGATGTGCGGATTGAAGGCGCGGGTATCTTAGGTGGTATGAACTATCGGGTCAGCGAAGGGCCGTTACAAGGGATGAATTTCTTTCTTGCTGCCGATAAAGGGCGGGAAAAGCGCGATGGCAGTACGCTGGGCGATCGCCTGAATTACTGGGATGTGAAAATGAGTATTCAGTATGACTTTATGCTGAAGTAAGAAATAACGCCGGAGAGAAAAATCTCCGGCGTTTTGGCTGTGAATTACTGCTGCGGAATAGCGGGTACGACCGGAACATTTAATGCCGGCATTGCAAACATACCAACGAAATCTTCCAGTGGCATTTTCTGCCCGTTTAACGTTATCTGACCGTTAGTATATTGCAGGCTGGTGGTGATGGTATTGTCCTGCAAGGTGGTCAGACGGAACATCTGCCCCATTGCTGATGCACCTTCAACTTGCTGTTTCGCCAGTTTTTTCGCTTGATCTTCCTGATAACCTTCCAGCTTCGCTACCTGAGTCATAAACTCAGTTGCCATATCCACCGGAATGGTCAGTTTCGCATCCAGAGATTTAACCGAACGATCTACTTCCTGCGCCAGCGTTTGCGGCGCTTCTTTAGTCGTTGCCGGATCTTTCAGGAACAGCGACAGATTCAGGGCACTTTCACCCTGACTGTTTTTCCAGCTTAGCGGCGCGATAGTAATCACCGGATCGCCTTTCAGCATCAGCGGCAGGGCGCTAAAGAAGGCTTCCGTCACTTTCTCCTGATAAAGTTCGGGGTTGTTGGCAATTTCTGGCTGTGCCAGCAGCGCCTGAGTTTGCGCGTTATATTGCTGGCTAAACTGATGCCAGGCTTCACCATCAATCTGGCCGACTTTTAAAGTCAGCTTGCCGCTGCCCAGATCCTGATTCTGTACCTTCAGGCTGTTTAGCGAGTAATCCAGTTGGCTATTGATCGTTTTACCGTCATTGACCAGATCCGATTTACCGCTGATCTCCATGCCTTCCAGCAGTGCCAGTTCTTTGCCTTCCACTGAAATGGTCATTTTTTCCAGTGACAGTTTTTGATTTCCTACACGCTCACCAAAACTTGCCAGCGTGCTGGAACCGTCGGTTTTCAGATTATTAAAGGTCAACTGCACTTTCTGGTTGTATTCGTTAACTGCGTCTATCCGACCACTTTGCGCCTCCCCGGAAAGGGAGATGGCTTTGCCGTCTCTGTCAGCATTTAACTGGAACTCGCCGCCGCTAAAGGCGACTTTTTCATCCTTTTGCTCGTAATTCAGTGGCTTGAGCGAAATATCGGAACTGGAATCACCGCTGTAACCAATGCGCGAGTTAATCTCAAAAGGCGTTTCACCTTTTGCCATATCAAACAGTGGTTTGCTTACTTCGTTATTAACCAGCGTGGTTTGAATTGATGCCATCGACGGGATCAGGTTCAGTTTTTTAAGCTGGGCAAGCGGGAAGGGACCATGATCAACCGATTCGTTGAAGATGACGCTCTGACCGCTTTTAATCCACGGATTTTCTTTCCCGGCAATGGGTTTCACCAACAGTTGCAACTGGCTGCTGAATACGCCGCGATGATAGTTTTGATAACTCACTTCCAGGTTGGATTCAGGAGCTGTCAGTTTGAGTTGCGCGTTCGCCTGCGCGACCATGTCTTCGAGATGGGTTTCAATCTTCTTGCCTGTATACCATGCGCCGCCTGTCCAGACTACGCCTAGCGCAACAATGACGCCTACCGCTACCAGCGATTTATTCATAATGATTATCCATAAAATGAAATCAGGCGGACTGGCCGCCTGAAGGTGTTATAAGCCTTTAATAAGCTTAGCAAGAGATGTTAATTTTTTCAGTAAGCTCTTACAGCTTGTTGTAAACACGCGCTAAACGGCCGTGGCCTTTGACAGTCACCGGTGATTCGTTGGCGGCAATAAACGCTGATTCACCCGGTTTAAGCTGTAACTGCTGAGAACCTTTCCACAACGTTGCATCGCCTTCGACGCAGAACAAAATGGCGGCACTCTGCTGGCTAATGGTGGTTTCTTTATCACTAAGGTCATGCAGCGAGAAGGCAAAATCATCCACTGGAATCGGGAAGTCCAGTTCTGCACCTTGTTTCACCGGCTGGGTCAACAACTGGTTAGCCGGTTTGGCTTCGAATTTCACATTGGCAACCAGTTCCGGAATATCAATGTACTTAGGCGTCAGACCCGCACGCAGCACGTTATCGGAGTTCGCCATCACTTCCAGCGCCACGCCTTGCAGGTAAGCGTGCGGTGTTTCAGCGAACAGGAACATCGCTTCGCCAGGATTCAATTTCACCACATTCAGTAACAGCGGGGAGAACAGGCCGCTGTCTTCCGGGTAAAATTCAGAAATTAAACGAATCGTTTGCCACGGTTCACCCTGCTGACTGTCGAGCGCCGATTTTAAAATCGCCAGCGCGCGGGATTTTTCTTCACCCTGCATATTCAACAGGCTGGCGAACAGTTCGCTTAAACGTTCGGCATTAGGCTGTTGTAAAAAGTGAGCAATTGCCGGATGTGCACCTGCGACTGGCTGGAGTAGGGAGACAATCTCGGAAAACTCACGAAACGCGTTCATCGCAAGGAAAGGCGTCAGCGCAAAAACCAGCTCCGGCTTGTGGTTAGGATCTTTATAGTTACGCTCGGCGGCATCCATCGGGATACCTGCGGCATTTTCTTTGGCAAAACCGATTTCAGAATTGCGTTTGTTTGGATGAACCTGAATGGAGAGCGGCTGTGCTGCGCATAATACTTTGAACAGGAAAGGCAGTTCGCCAAAGCGTTTGGCAACGGCCTCTCCGAGCAGAGTCGATTTATCACTCTCAATCACATCACGCAGTGAAACGATATCTCCGGCGGCATTCTGCACTCGTGAACTGCTTTTCGGATGTGCGCCCATCCACAGCTCGGCCATCGGCTGGCTGGACGGATTTTCCATACCATAAAGTTCAGTCAACGCCGTTTTGCTGCCCCAGGCATAGTTTTGCACTGAGTTAATGAGTTTTTGCATGATCAATCCCTGTTTTAATGTGGAAATTAATCCCACTATTAAAGCAAGAATCCTACGGGAAGTAACCTGGAGCCGCAAAAAGTCGTACTAGTCTCAGTTTTTGTTAAAAAAGTGTGTAGGATATTGTTGCTCGCTTTTAACAGGGCAACGGAACACCCGCCCAGAGCATAACCAAACCAGGCAGTAAGTGAGAGAACAATGTCAAACAAACCCTTTCATTATCAGGCTCCTTTTCCACTCAAAAAAGACGATACTGAGTATTACCTGCTAACCAGCGAACACGTTAGCGTATCTGAATTTGAAGGGCAGGAGATTTTGAAAGTCGCACCCGAAGCGTTAACTCTGTTGGCGCGTCAGGCGTTTCATGATGCGTCATTTATGCTGCGTCCGGCTCACCAACAACAGGTGGCCGACATTCTGCGTGACCCGGAAGCCAGCGAAAATGATAAATATGTGGCGCTGCAATTCCTGCGCAACTCCGACATCGCGGCGAAAGGTGTTCTGCCAACCTGTCAGGATACCGGCACTGCGATTATTGTTGGTAAAAAAGGGCAGCGTGTATGGACCGGTGGCTGTGATGAAGCGGCGCTGGCGCGCGGTGTCTATAACACTTATATCGAAGATAATTTGCGCTACTCGCAAAACGCGCCGCTGGATATGTATAAAGAGGTGAATACCGGCACCAATCTGCCAGCGCAGATCGATCTTTATGCCGTTGATGGCGACGAGTACAAATTCCTCTGTATCGCCAAAGGTGGTGGTTCGGCAAACAAGACGTATCTCTATCAGGAAACCAAAGCGTTACTAACGCCGGGGAAACTGAAAAATTACCTGGTTGAGAAGATGCGCACGCTGGGTACGGCGGCCTGTCCTCCGTATCATATTGCGTTCGTAATTGGTGGAACTTCTGCAGAAACTAACCTTAAAACAGTGAAACTGGCTTCCGCTAAATACTATGACGAACTGCCAACGGAAGGGAATGAGCACGGTCAGGCATTCCGCGATGTGGAACTGGAAAAAGAATTGCTGATCGAAGCGCAAAATCTCGGTCTGGGTGCGCAGTTTGGTGGTAAATACTTCGCTCACGACATACGCGTGATTCGCCTGCCACGTCACGGCGCATCCTGTCCGGTTGGTATGGGTGTTTCCTGCTCTGCTGACCGTAATATCAAAGCGAAGATCAACCGTCAGGGGATCTGGATCGAAAAACTGGAACATAATCCAGGTAAATATATCCCTGAAGAGCTGCGTAAAGCGGGAGAAGGCGAAGCGGTGCGCGTTGACCTTAACCGTCCGATGAAAGAGATCCTCGCACAGTTGTCGCAGTATCCCGTTTCTACACGCTTATCGCTTAACGGCACGATTATCGTCGGTCGTGATATTGCTCACGCCAAACTGAAAGAGCGGATGGATAACGGTGAAGGGCTGCCGCAGTACATTAAAGATCATCCGATTTACTACGCGGGTCCGGCCAAAACGCCGGAAGGTTATGCCTCCGGTTCTCTTGGCCCAACGACCGCCGGACGGATGGATTCTTATGTCGATCAACTGCAAGCGCAGGGCGGAAGTATGATCATGCTGGCGAAAGGCAACCGCAGCCAGCAGGTGACGGATGCCTGTAAAAAACACGGCGGCTTCTACCTTGGCAGTATCGGTGGTCCGGCCGCTGTATTGGCGCAGGGAAGTATTAAGAGCCTGGAATGTGTTGAATATCCGGAACTGGGAATGGAAGCCATCTGGAAAATTGAAGTGGAAGATTTCCCGGCGTTTATCCTTGTGGATGATAAAGGAAATGACTTCTTCCAGCAGATACAACTCACACAATGCACCCGCTGTGTGAAATAAACAGAGCCGCCCTTCGGGGCGGTTTTTTTACATGGCACGAAAGACCAAACATTTGTTATCAAATGGTAAATAATAAGTGAGCTAAAAGTTGCTTAACGAAAGCAAAACAGAAAGAAAAAATTAATCAGGTGAGGAGCAGGTCATGAATACAGTACGCAGCGAAAAAGATTCGATGGGGGCGATTGATGTCCCGGCAGATAAGCTGTGGGGCGCACAAACTCAACGCTCGCTGGAGCATTTCCGCATCTCGACGGAGAAAATGCCCACCTCACTGATTCATGCGCTGGCGCTAACCAAGCGTGCAGCGGCAAAAGTTAATGAAGATTTAGGCTTGTTGTCTGAAGAGAAAGCGAGCGCCATTCGTCAGGCGGCGGATGAAGTACTGGCAGGACAGCATGACGACGAATTCCCGCTGGCTATCTGGCAGACCGGCTCCGGCACGCAAAGTAACATGAACATGAACGAAGTGCTGGCTAACCGGGCCAGTGAATTACTCGGCGGTGTGCGCGGGATGGAACGTAAAGTTCACCCTAACGACGACGTGAACAAAAGCCAAAGTTCCAACGATGTCTTTCCGACGGCGATGCACGTTGCGGCGCTGCTGGCGCTGCGCAAGCAACTCATTCCTCAGCTTAAAACCCTGACACAGACACTGAATGAGAAATCCCGTGCTTTTGCCGATATCGTCAAAATTGGTCGTACTCACTTGCAGGATGCCACGCCGTTAACGCTGGGGCAGGAGATTTCCGGCTGGGTAGCGATGCTCGAGCATAATCTCAAACATATCGAATACAGCCTGCCTCACGTAGCGGAACTGGCTCTTGGCGGTACAGCGGTGGGTACTGGACTAAATACCCATCCGGAGTATGCGCGTCGCGTAGCAGATGAACTGGCAGTCATTACCTGTGCACCGTTTGTTACCGCGCCGAACAAATTTGAAGCGCTGGCGACCTGTGATGCCCTGGTTCAGGCGCACGGCGCGTTGAAAGGGTTGGCTGCGTCACTGATGACAATCGCCAATGATGTCCGCTGGCTGGCCTCTGGCCCGCGCTGCGGAATTGGTGAAATCTCAATCCCGGAAAATGAGCCGGGCAGCTCAATCATGCCGGGGAAAGTGAACCCAACACAGTGTGAGGCATTAACCATGCTCTGCTGTCAGGTGATGGGGAACGACGTGGCGATCAACATGGGGGGCGCTTCCGGTAACTTTGAACTGAACGTCTTCCGTCCGATGGTGATCCATAATTTCCTGCAATCGGTGCGCTTGCTGGCAGATGGCATGGAAAGTTTCAACAAACACTGCGCAGTGGGTATTGAACCGAATCGTGAGCGAATCAATCAATTACTCAATGAATCGCTGATGCTGGTGACTGCGCTTAACACCCACATTGGTTATGACAAAGCCGCCGAGATCGCCAAAAAAGCGCATAAAGAAGGGCTGACCTTAAAAGCTGCGGCCCTTGCGCTGGGATATCTTAGCGAAGCCGAGTTTGACAGCTGGGTACGGCCAGAGCAGATGGTCGGCAGTATGAAAGCCGGGCGTTAATCTGCAACATACAGGTGCAGCCGTGGAATGATCAAACGAAGCGGCTGCGCTTGTGGTTTATAACGGTGCTGCACATTGTCGGCATCGTAATTTAACAACTCACCAACATCCGGCACGCCCGCGCCATTATCCCGATTAATCAGCGCAATAAGCGGTGTAGGGCAAGCGTGTTGTACTTGTTTTTGATCTCCTTTGTACCAGACGCGGGCAATCGGCTGCACCTTCACCGGACGTTTGATTTTTAACTTCGCGTTCTGTGGCAGGGCAGCGATATCCTGATACTCTCGCTCCAGTTTTCTTTGCCACTCCTCGCGCGTCCACGGTGCGACACTGCGTGGTGATTTCAGGCTTTTTTCCAGCTGTGCCAGGACTTCATCACGATGCAAATTCTTAATGATATGTTTATTGGCCCAGCCAAAACGTAAAGTGGCGGGGTCGTGCAGAACAGTGAGCGTGCGGTAAGCATTAAGGGTGATCAGCCCCGGCAAATGTCGATGCACCCATTCAAAACGCGCCGCGGTGGGGAGTTCTGACTCAACCGTGACGATATGCTCGAACGTAGTCTTGAGTTGATTGATGTGCTGAATATGACTGACCAACGCTGCTTGCGAAAGGTTATCGACCTGGTAACACAACACGCCAGGCAGACGGACAGCGACTTTGCTGCTGCGATTTTCGGACTGTTGTTGAATAAATAAATGGCGGAAATGACGCAACGCCAGCGACTGCGCGTCGTTGCCGAGATGTTGTTTCACCTCAATACGATTAAGCGGATTATGCTCATCCTCTTTTTTTACCTCCGGCAAAGAGAACACGCGGGCAACTAATAGCTTGTGTTGCTCAAGATGAGCGGCAAATGCAGCCAGCTCTTGTTCCATCTGGCGAAAAGTAGTGTTGAGTCGGTCTACGAGATCGTAACGCGCCATAATATTAACCACTTTAGTTACAACATCCTTAATTTATAGCACAGTGGTGGTGACTTGACCACCGTGCGCGTAGTGTCAAGCAGAGGTAAATTGCGGGATGTTATGCCATAACGGCCAGCTAAACGAGAAGCGGGCACCACCCAGTTCGCTGGTGTCACAATTAACCGTACCGCCCATTGCCAGTGCTATAGAGTGGACAATTGCCAGCCCCAGCCCACAGCCGCCGGTTGAGCGATCCCGGCTGGGATCGAGGCGAACAAAAGGTTCAAAGATATGTTCGCGGTTTTCTGGGGCAATCCCTGGGCCATCATCCTCAACAATTAATGTCGCTCTATTCCCCGACAGTAGCAGGCTGGTTTCAACCGTTGAATGGCAGTAGCGCAGGGCGTTATTGAGCAAATTATCCAGCACGCGCTCCATTAAGCGCATATCCAGTGCCGCGTAATTACCTGGCGTGATCGTTTTTATCCGTACCGTTTTATCGGGCGTTACTGCCTGAATATCTGCCAGATGCGTTGACAGCCACAACGGCAGGTCTGGTTCGCTAAGATGAAGCTCGTTTTGTGGGCGATCGAGTCGGGCATAAGTCAGCAGCTCTTCAATTAAAGCTTCAAGTTGACTGATATCACGATTCAACGCCTGGGATTCGGCGGCGCTCAGGTTATCGCTCATCTCCAGTCGATAACGCAGGCGCACTAACGGTGTTCGCAGTTCATGAGCGATACCGTCAATAAGCTGTTTTTTGCTGGCAATCAAGGCGTTGATATTGTCCGCCATCTGGTTAAATGCGATACCAAGTCGTTCAAAGCTCGAACCCTCATCAAAGTGGATACGTTCATTGAGATGCCCATCGCCAAATCGTTGCGCCGCAGCTTCCAGTTTTAACATATCCTGCCAGTGCGGACGCATCCAGATAAACACCGGAAAGGCGAGGGAAATGGCAATAAAAGCGATTAGGGCGATATCCAGCAATCGCATCTGATGGAGGTAATAAAGATAAGGAACAGGACCAACTGCCAGCACGTAGTGGCTGCGCGGGATACGCTGCAAAAACGTGTACTGATCGTCCAGGGCGACAATTTCGCCGCCACGCAGTCGGTGCATGGAAATATCATCAAGATGGTATTTACTCAGTGGCTCGACACGCAGATCGAAAGAGAGGTTTAAATCCATCTCTTTCAGCGTCTTACCCCAGTCGTGTGGGGGGATCTCACGCAATTCGCTGCGCATCAGATACAGCGAACTGTTCATCAAATCATCCAGCGACTGTTTGCCCGCGCGTTCGGCGGTAAATTTGTACACCAGCCCAACCAGCAGAGACATCACAAGGAAGCAGACAAACAATAACAGGTAAAACTGGATAAACAGTTTTTTCATCGCTTATTCCCATGCATGAGGCGCAAAAAGATAGCCTTTGTTACGCACAGTTTTAATGCGATAAGGTTCTGCGGCGTTATCGAGCAGTTTTTTTCTTAACCGCGAAATAGCCACATCCACGCTACGATCCAGTCCGTCATAACTGACGCCGCGTAAATTTTTCAGCAATGCATCGCGGTCCATGATTTGCCCGGCATGGGTAGCTAATTCCCACAATAATTCGAAATCAGCTGTCGAGAGCGAGATTTCAGTGTTAGCCAGGGTGACTACGCGGTTGATGGGATCGATGGTCAACGTGCCGAAATGCAGGGCTTTGTAGGGAGTCAGATACGTTTCCTGAAGACCTTTGGTCAGTGTGGCTTGCTCATTCTGACGCAAATGCAAACGTAAACGCGCTAGCAAAACAGCAGGGGGCGTCGTTTTGAGAATATAGTCGCAGGCACCCATTTCCAGTGCCAGGATGTGGTTCATATCGCTATCGAGAGAGGTTAGAAGAACAATCGGTCCAGACCACTTTGCGCGTAAATCACGACAAATGGTCATGCCGTCCTTGCCTGGTAGCATGATGTCGAGTAACACCAAATCCGGATTTTCTCGCAAAATGGTTTCTTCGGCCTGGTCGCCGCGCGGCTCTACGGTAACCTGCATATCATGTTTTGCCAGGTACGCGGCAATCAGTGAACCGACTTCCGCATCATCTTCCACAAATACGATAGTGTTCATAACATTCACGGTAGATATAAAAACGTCACAATACACCGCGCTGTTTTTACTTACTATCAATCGTTTCTAAACAAGTTTTCATCAGGTATTCTACTGATGACTTGTTATGGAAGTGTTAAGGTAAAAAGATGGGGCTGGTAATCAAAGCCGCGCTCGGTGCGCTGGTAGTGCTGTTGATTGGTGTTTTAGCAAAAACGAAAAATTATTATATCGCCGGGCTGATTCCACTTTTCCCGACCTTTGCGCTTATCGCGCATTATATTGTTGCCAGCGAACGCGGCATTGAAGCCTTACGCGCAACCATCATTTTTAGTATGTGGTCGATTATTCCCTATTTTGTTTACCTGGTGTCGCTGTGGTATTTCACCGGAATGATGCGCTTGCCCGCCGCTTTTGTTGGTTCTGTTGCGTGTTGGGGGATAAGCGCATGGGTGTTGATTATATGCTGGATAAAGCTGCATTAACGCAGATGACGACCGCCATCAAGTGGGAAACTGCGTCCGGTGACAAAGCAACTGGTAAGTAAGTAATCGACTAGGTCGATCACTTCTTTCTCGCCAGGCGCGGTTTTCATCAGTGATTTATTCAGCGCCTGTTGTCGATATTCGGCATCATCATGTTCATTAAACAGGATCAGCGATGGCGCAATAGAATTCACTTTCACTTCCGGTGCCAGCTTGCGGGCAAACGAGCGGGTCATATTATCCAGTGCCGCTTTGCTTGCAGCATAGGCAATATGTTTGTCGCTACCGCGCTCCACCACATAATCGGTAAAGTGAATGATATCGCTGGCGGCGTGTCCGTGCCCACGCAGTAATCTTTCCAGAGCATGGTTGAGCAGGTAAGGGGTATTAACGTGGATCTGCATCATGCAAGCCAGTACGTCGGCCAGTGGCGCACCCGCTTTTTCCGCCATCCACGCACTGGCGTTATGCAAAATAGCACGCAGACCATGGGTGCTTTTTAGTACTTCATCGGCAAACGCCATCACACCGTCGTTGGTCGAAAAATCAGCCTGAATACACTGCGCACCTGCCTTAATCAGTCCATCAATGGCTGGATAGTGCGTCCGATAGCTGACAATCACCGGTTGCTTTTGATTAATGAAATGCCAGGCGAGGGCGAGGCCGATGCGACGACCTCCGCCAGTAATTAATATTGGCAAGGGCTGGGCTTTACCCATCGTTATCTCCTTTGCTATCCAACGATGGGATGAACGTTATCCCACCAGCATCCAGGTCGCCGGAACTGAGGCAATTAACAGCATGCCAATCAGCACCATTTCCTGACGGTTCAGTACATTATCATGTGTATGCGTTTTGCGCGCATACAGGAAAACCAGCAGCCCCGGCGCATACAGAACAACGGATAACAGCAAGTGCATTGGACCAGAGGCGTACAATAACCATAAGCCATAAATGCAGGCACCGACACCTACCGCTTTATGCAGTGGACGGGTTGCGATTTTCAGCAAGAACGCGCCGACCAGGAAATAGGGCACCAGAATCATTTCTGAGGCGATGGTCAGCAACGTGTTGTAATCGGAACCGGTCAGCCAGATGAGTACCAGACAAATTTGCACGCAGATGTTGGTCAGCCACAGTGAGGCGGATGGCGCAGCTTGTGCGTTCTGGCGCGCAAAAATGCGCGGGAATGCTTTATGAGTGGCGGCCAGGAACGGAACTTCTGCTGCCATGATGGTCCAGCTTAAGTACGCGCCGCAAACGGAAACGATCAAACCGGCAGCGATGATGATTTCGCCCCACGGTCCCATCATTTCCACCATCAGACCGGCCATTGACGGGTTACGAATTTCAGCCAGTTCAGGACGTGCCACCACACCCAGCGAAAGCAGCGTTACCAGCAAGTAAACGCCCAGAGCGGAGAGAACCGCCAGCAGTGTCGCTTTGCCAACATCACGTTTATTACGCGCACGCGCAGAAACAACCACGGCACCTTCCACACCAATGAAAACCCACAGGGTGATCAGCATGGTGTTTTTCACCTGTTCCCAAACGGGTACGCCAAGTGCAAGTCCGGTGAAGTCGAGCTTGAAGGTATCCAGTTTGAACATCATCATCGCCAGCACAACAAACAGACCCAGCGGCAACAATTTTGCCAGTGTCGCCACCAGGTTAATGCTGGCAGCGGTTTGCACCCCGCGCAGGATCAAAAAGTGAACAATCCACAATAAAGCCGATGCACCGACTATCGATTGCCAGGTATTACCATCGCCAAACAGGCGCAATTCCGGCGTGTCCGTAAAAAAGCTTAACGCGGAAAAAACGATCACCAGATAGGAGACGTTGGCGATGACTGCGCACAGCCAGTATCCCCATGCGGAACAAAAGCCGATTAGCTCGCCAAACCCTTCGCGGGCATAGGTAAAGATACCGCCGTCAAG
>OGXJ01002092.1_pt1 | contig 13921 bp, 11 predicted proteins | sample 1576231 | NCBI WGS metagenome assembly OGXJ01 (sample SAMEA3541539, study PRJEB24748) | human gut metagenome | biome: human gut; feature: human-associated habitat; material: faeces | place: China | collected 2012
AAAAGGTGCTAAATCAGCTAAAAAAGATAAACCTAGTCGTGCAGAACGAGGTTATGCGGTTCAGAACAGCAGGCCGTATTTGTCGGACAGGGGACGGAGAACGGACTCCGGCAGGCTGCCCTCGTACAGGGCGCGGCCCTGATAGACCCGCAGGGCCTGCTCCAGCACGGCGGCATCGCCGCAGACCAGGCACAGGGGCTTTGTCAGCAGGTACTGGCAGGCCGCCAGCGCGTTTACGTCCGCCATGGAGGCAACGCGGAGGGCCACCATGGGGTCGTCCCGCTCCAGCGCGTCGGACAGGGCATCCTCCAGACCGGGGGTCACGTCCAGTACCGGCCCGTGGGCAGCGTCGGCGGGCAGCAGGGCGGGGAGCTTCTCTGTGGCGGCGGGCAGCAGATCTGTGTGCAGCGGGGCGGGAGGCGTGATGGCCGCGCCGTCCAGCGCGCCGCGCAGGGCGGCGATATGCTCCGGCGTGGTGCCGCAGCAACCGCCGAAGATCATGACGCCGGAGGCCAGCATGTCCGGCACCAGCGCGGTGAACTGCTCCGGCGTGCAGTCGTACACCGCCTTGCCGTCCGCGATGGTGGGCATGCCGGCGTTGGGCTTGGCGATCAGGGGGATGCGGGCGTACTCCCGCAGGCGGCGGAGCTGGGGCAGCATCTGGTCCGGCCCCGCCGAGCAGTTGAGACCGAAGGCATCGATGCCCATGCCCTGCAATACCAGCAGGGCGGCGGTGATGTCGGTGCCGGAGATGCTGCGGCCATTCTGGTCGCAGGTAAAGGTGACGAAGATGGGCTTGGCGGAGACGCTGCGCACGGCCAGCACGGCGGCACGGGCGTCGGACAGGGTCATCATGGTCTCAATGACGTACAGGTCCACACCGGCGGCTTCCAGTCCGGCTGCCTGTTGGGCGTAGGCGTCCACCAGCTGGTCGAAGGAGGCGCTGCCCAGAGGGGCCAGGAACAGGCCGGTGGGAGACAGGTCGCCGGCCAGCAGGGCCTTGCCGTCTGCGGCCTGACGGGACAGGTCCGCCAGACGGCGGTTATAGGCGGCGGTGTCCTCCGTTACGCCGTGCTCCGCCAGCTTCACGGCATTGCCGCCGAAGGTGGGGGTGTAGAGCACCTGGCTGCCGGCGGCCACGTAATCGCGCTGGATGGACAGGATGCTGTCCGGATGGGCCAGCACCCACTGCTCCGCGCTGACGTCGCCGGTGTAGCCGCGCTTTTGCAGCTCCGTACCGGTGGCGCCGTCCAGAATAAGGGGAAAATGCAGTTCCATATGTGAATACCTCCGTGATGGGATGAAAGGGCCGCGCCGTACTTGACAGGGGGGAACCAGATTTCTATAATGATACCACTACTTTAAGCAGTGCGGGGCTGCTTTGTCAAGAGTCTTTGTGAGGTGAGCGCGATGATGACAGCGAAAGAGATCTTTCTGGAGCTTTTGAAGCCGGACGGACAGCCGGACCGGCTGCTGCGGCAGTACGAGGCGCTGCACATGTGCCTGGGCGATCCCATCAACACCTACCTGCGGGGAAACCGGAAGCGGGGCACCGTCAGCGTGGACCGGTGGGGCACCACCATCAGCTTTCCGGAGGACGCGCCGGGGCCCATGCCCGTCACCCACGATGGCCTTGCGGTGTGTCCCGATGTGACGCGGTGGCGGGAGACGGTGCATGCGCCGGATCTGGCGGCCAACTGCACGGAGGGCTGGGAGGCCGTCCGGCAGCAGGCGCGGGAGGCATGCGGGCAGGAGAAGCTGCTGGCAGGGTTCATGGGCACCGGTATTTTTGAACAGTGCCATTTCCTGATGGGCTTTGAGGACACGCTGACGGCGCTGTACGAGCACCCGCAGGAGATGCACGAGCTCATTGAGTACATCACGGAGTACCGGCTGGGATATGTGAAGCTGCTCATCGACAACCTGCAGCCGGACGTCATCTTCTCCCACGACGACTGGGGCACCAAGAACGCCCTGTTCATGCAGCCGGAGATGTGGCGGGAGTTTTTCAAGGAGCCGTATCGCCGGTTCTATGGGTACATCCGGTCCCGGGGCTGCATCGCCGTCCACCACGCCGATTCCTATCTGGCGCCTATCGTGGAGGACATGGCGGAGCTCGGCATCCAGGTGTGGCAGGGCGTGCTGCCGGAGAACGATATCCCCGCCTTACAGCGGCAGCTGAGGGGGAGACTGGTGCTGATGGGCGGCATGGGCGCCGCCATCGACCGCGCCGACGCGTCGCCGGAGGAGATACGGGACTACGCAAAGAACGTGCTGGCGTCCTGCGGGCCGCTGGGGCACTTCATCCCATCCATCACCTACGGACTGGCGGGGACGGTGTATCCCCACGTGGACCGGTATATCGACGAGGCCATCGACGGGTATAACCGGCAGGTACACCTGCCGAAGTTCGATCTGCCGCCGGTGCCGCGGCGGGTGCTGGCGCAGAAGGAGAGCGGCGATGCCGTCCGGACTGCGGAGAGCGGCGACAACGCGCTGGACCGCGTGGCGGCGGCCTTGCAGCGGGGACAGCAGAAAAAGGTGCTGGCCCTGTGCCGGGAGGCGCTGGATCAGGGCATTGCGGCGGCGGACATCCTGTCCGGCGGGCTGATGCGGGGCATGGACCGGCTGGGCGTGGACTTTTCCGCCGGTATCGCCTTCGTGCCGGAGATGCTGATGGCGGCGCGGTGTATGCAGGCAGCTCTGGAGCTGCTGCGGCCCCGCATGGCCGGCAGCGGCACAGAGAGGCTGGGCCGCGCCTGCATCGGTACGGTGCGGGGCGATATGCACGACATCGGCAAGAATCTGGTGAAGATCATGATGGAGGGCAGCGGCATTGAGGTGGTGGACCTGGGCGTGGACGTGGCGCCGGAGAAATTCGTGGAGGCCGCGCTGCACCAGAACTGCGGCATCATCGCCTGTTCCTCCCTGCTGACCACCACCATGCAGGAGATGCGGGACGTGGTGCGTTTGGCGGAGGAGATGGGCATCCGCGGAAGGGTGAAGATCCTGGTGGGCGGTGCGCCTATCAGCCAGAGCTTCTGCGACGAGATCGGCGCAGATGCCTACACCGAGGACGCGGCTTCGGCGGCCCGCGAGGCGGCCTCCCTGCTCCGCAGAGGGCAGTAAGGGTATGAAGAAGTATCTGCCCTCGCTGGCGCTGCTGGCGGTGTTCGAGACGGTGGCCGTGGTGCTGTGGCTCACCAAGGACAACCTGTTCTACCTCTTTAATTTTAGCTATATCGGCGGCTCTATCGCCCTGGGGACGGCGCTGTTCGTGGGAAAATACAAGCACGCCCGACGGGTGACGCAGCTGCTGGTGGGATCGTACATGCTGGTGTATCTGGGCCTGATCTGCGGGGAGAATATGCAGATCGAGGGGTTCTGGTACTACCTGTTTACCGGCGTGTTCGAGGCGGCCACCATCCACTACGCCGTGGCCAAGATCTTCGGGCCGCTGCTGTTCGGGCGAGGCTGGTGCGGGTACGCCTGCTGGACGGCCATGGTGCTGGACTTCCTGCCCTACAAGGTGCCGCAGACGCCGCGGAAGCCCATCGGCTGGCTGCGGTACGTGACGTTCACGCTGTCGCTGGTCTTTGTGGCGGCGTTGTTTCTGGCCAATGTGGGGCACCTGGAGCGCATCATGTTCTGGGCCTTTGTCATCGGCAACGCACTGTACTACGGGGCAGGTATCCTGCTGGCCTTTGCGTTTCGGGACAACCGCGCCTTCTGCAAGTACCTGTGCCCTGTGACGGTGTTCTTAAAGCCCATGAGCTATTTTTCCCTGGTCCGTATCACCTGCGACAAGAGCAAATGCGTGTCCTGCGGGCGGTGCAGAAGGGCGTGCCCCATGGAGGTGGACATGACGGACAACTCCCGCCGGCGGGCCAACGGCACGGAGTGCATCCTGTGCATGGAATGCGTGAAGAGCTGCCCCAAGGGGGCGCTGTGAGAAAAAAAGAGTACGGACGTCTCGTGTGTCCGTACTCTTTTTTGTTACATGCTGCGAATGTCCTTCAGCAGGTCCTCCAGGGACATGGTGCGCACGTCCTCCTCGTCCTTGGGAGTGGGCTCGTCCGCCAGTACCTGATCCACCGTGTCCGCCAGCAGGTCCTTGTCGGGAGCGGCGGGCTGAGGCGCGGGCCTGACGGTGGGCTCATCGTCCAGCGGGATGTCGAAGTCCTTCCAGTCACGGGCCTTGGGAGCGGGCTGTTGTACCGGCTCCGCCTGACGGGGCACGATGCGGGGTGCGGGACGGGAGCGCTCCGGCGCAGGGTGACGGCGCTCGCGGCGCTCCTCGCGCTCCTCACGGTGGTCTCTGCCGCCGCGGTCGGGGTGGTCATCGCGGTCATCGGGGCCGCTGCCGTCATCATCGGGACCGCCGCCGGTGCCGCGGCCGATGAACAGGCCAAGCAGGAACAGCAGGGCGGCCACCAGCACCACGCCGCCGATCAGGGCGACCACGGTGCGGACCTCGCCCAGCAGGGGCAGCTTGATGCTCACGGGGATCTGGAGCATGGGAGTCTCCGGCTCGGGCTCGGGCTCGGGTTCCGGCTCCGGTTCCGGCTCCGCCGCGGAGATCACGGGCAGGGTGCCGGTGTACTCCGGCATACGGACCACATGGACGGTGTACTCCAGTTTGGTGGTCTTGTCCTCGGCGGTGCATACCACGGAGATGGGGTTGTCACCCTCCTTGTCCAGCGTGATGTCGCCGGTGCCGGTGATGCCGCTGGACTTGCTGTCGTTGGCGGAGGCGTTGACCTTCACCGTTTTTGTCTCAAAGGGCACATAGGCCACATAGTCGTGGACGGTGCTGCTGAAGGCGGGACTGAGGGTCGCACCCTCAATGCCCAGCGCCGACAAAGCGGCATCGGTGGAGGCCTTGTAGTTGGGGTCCTGCTCGCGGGTGACCTCAATGACGTAGGACTTGGTGGTGCCGTTGGCCGCCGTGACCTTCAGGGTGACGGTGTTGACGCCTACGGCCAGGTCGTTGCCGCTGATGTTGACGGTCTGGCCCTTGTCGTTGCGGTTATAATCCAGACTCAGCTTGGACACGCTATAAGGGACCTTGGCGGTGTAGTACGTGGTGCCGGAGGAGAAGGCGGGGGACAGGGTGGCGTTGCCGCACATGATGGCGGACAGGGTACAGTCGCCGCTGGGCGCGGCGGCCACGCTGCCGGTCCAGCTGGCGGTGCCCACGTCGATGTCGGTCTCGCCGTCGGAGGCTACGATGTTGCTGAAGCTGGCGCTGAGGGCCGCGCCGCCCTGAACGCTGGAGGATACCTTCAGCGTCACGGTGATGATGCCGCCGCTGGCGCTGTTGGTGCCATAGACGCTGAAATGGTTCTGGTTCACAAGAATGCTCCAGCCGCTGACGGAGCAGGAGTAGTTGGTGAAGGTCAGGCCGTCGCCGCAGTTCAGGTCCGCCGTCAGGCCGAGGATCTTACTGTCCACGGACAGGGTCAGCGTCACGGAATTGCCGGCCTGGACGCTGCTGCTGCCGGAGAGGGACGCGCCGGCGGCCTCCGCCCGCTGGGGCAGGATGGCCAGTACCAGCAGGCACGCTGTGACCAGGGAAAGGGCGGTGCGAAGCAGTTTGTTTTTCATGTTTTTCATGGAGTACCTCCTGCTCAGATGGTGCGCTGGCCCACGGTGACCTGGGCCGCCTGGACCACATCGGTGATGGTGACACGGCCGTCGCCGTTGATGTCGGCGGCCTTCAGCGCGGCCTCGTTCAGGTCGCCTGCGCCGGCGGCGTAGTTCTGGAGCTTGACCACATCGGTGATGGTGATGCGGCCGTCGCCGGTGACATCGCCGGTGACGACGATGGTCAGGCTGGAGCTGCCGCCGACGGCGGTCATGCCCGTGCCCACGTAGCCGGAGGTGATCTCCTTCTTACCGTCATACACGGTGTAGCCGGAGTCGTTCAGCGTCTTGACGGAGGTCTGGGGCGCGATACCGGTGAGGAACGCGCCGGAGGGCTCCGTGGGATCGCTGCTGCCGTGGTCGGATTTGGCGGTCTTGGTGAACTGGGCGGTGTAGGTGATGTCCTTGGTGCCCATGTAGGTGGCCTTGGCGGCAAAAACGTCGCCGTTCTGATCCACCCAGTTCTTAAAGCTGTACGTGTACTTGCTGTCCGCCGCCTTCACGGGGTTGGCAGGGGCGGTGATGAGATCGCCCTGGGCCAGCTTGAAGGTGCGGACCGTCTCGCCGTCCACCTGGAAGGTGACGGTGTAGAGGTCGCCGAAGCGGGCGTAAAGCGTGTGGTTGGAGGCGGCCACCGGCGAGTTGGGGGAGATCTCCGTGCCGTCCTCGCGGTACCAGCCCTGGAAGCCGGCCTCGTCCACCGTGGGCAGCTCGCCGTAGGTGTCGGTAAGGCGGTACATGCGGCTTTCGACCACCACGTCGCCTATCTGGAAGGACACGGCGTACTCCTCGTCGGAGAGGTCGCCGGGGCTGAAGGAACTGTTGGCGTTGACCTTGAACTGGGACTCCGCCAGAGTCACGGTGCCTGCGCTGTTTGTCGCGGTGATGGTCAGGGTGTACTCGCCGACGCTGAGGCGGCTGAAGGCGCAGGCGCTGTCCAGCTTCCACAGGTCGTAGGAGTAGACGGTGCCCTTGATGCTGCTGGTGGCGGTAAAGCCGGTGCTGCCGCTGGAGGACACCGCCTTCACGGTGACGCTGGTGATGGGCAGGCTGCTGGTGATGACGCCGCGGACGGGGTAAGAGGATTTATTGGCCAGCAGTTGGGTTTCATTGCCCTCGCTGCCGGGGTAGAACAGACCCTCGGCGCCCCAGACACTGCCATCGGCGGTGAGCTGGAGCTTGGTGGCGCCGGCGGTGTCCTTCACAGTGGACACGCTGTTGTCCGCGAGCGCCAGATAGCGGCCGGTGGCGCGGTTCTGGAGATAGTAGGGGCTGTCGCCGGTGAGGGCCCACAGCTGCTCGTTGCCGGCAGTGGCGGAGGCCAGCGTGACCTTGCCGCCGTTATCGCTGAGGCGTTTATCGCCCACCGTCAGGGTGTAGTAGCCGCTGGCGAAGTACGTCAGCTGCACGGAGGCGGCAGAGGAGATATTGGTAAGACCCGACAGGTCGGCGGCCATGCCGCGGTCCGTAGTGCCGCGGGGCGACAGGCGGTAGGCACCGTCGGCCAGCGGGGCGTCGGAGTTGGCGTAGAGCATTACCAGCGCGTCCGCCGGCTCGTTGACGTGCAGGCGGCTGTACACGCTGAGCTGCACGTCGCCGGAGTTGGCGCTGAAATAAGCCATGGATTGGCCGGATACGCCGTATTTGCTGGCGGTGTCGCCGGTCATGCGCTTGGGCTCGGGGGTCTTGTCCAGACGGCTGCACTCGGCGTAGATGGCCTGGATCAGCTGGGCCTCGCTCTGGTTCTTGAAGCCGCCCAGAGAGTCGAAGGCACGGAGGATGACGCCGGTGGCGCCGCTGCGCCCATCGCTGCTGCTGGCGCCGCGGATCACACCTGCGCCGTGGTGGACGCTGCGGCTCCAGAACACATTGCGCAGAGCCACGGAGTAGTCATCCAGATCGAAGGAGGGGACAGCGGACTTGATGTTCTTCAGCAGGTCCGCATAGGCGTGGGTCTCCCAATAGTCCTTCTGGGACTGCATGAACTCGTCGGGGTAGTCGTCGGCCACACTGCGCCAGGTGGCGTTGAAATTGCTGCCGTAGCCGGGGGAGTACTTGCCGTTGCGGTCGTAGGCGTAGGCGTTATACAGCGTGTCGCCCATGTCGCGGTAGATGGAGCCGGACTTGAACTCCTGCAGCCACTGGACGAAGCTCAGGGGCGTGCCGGCGTTGCTGGCGAACATATAGATGCCGTAGGACGTGCCGCCGCTGTCGCCGCGGACGGTGGAGACGTAGCCGGGGTCGGCGCTGTTGCCCGTCTCGTAGTACTGGCTCAGGTCGCCCAGTCCCGCGTCCTGCCAGTTCTTGCTGGCGGCCAGCAGCGCCGTGGCCAGCAGGCTCAGCACCACGGCGGCGGCCAGCACCATGGCGGTGCTCCGCTTCATCCTTTTCATCGCATACACCCTGCCTTTTCAGTAGTCGTCAAAGCGGCGGAGAACGCCGCTGATTTACATAATAATCACTGACAGTATACCATTCGTTCCCACCGTTGTCTACCGGAAATGTGGGGAAAAACGGAAAAAGGGGGGAAATTTTGCCGCCGCAGGAAGAACAGGGTGGAAATATGGCGGAGAATATCGTATAATGTCCGCTGTAACACCAACGAGCACAAGGAGAATTTGCCTATGTCAACAAAAGAGAAAACCGGCAGCGCCGGCCGCACCGCGGGGATCCTCTTTATCCTGCTGGCGCTGGCGGCGGTGGCCGTTCTGGGCGTGTATATCTACCGGCAGCTGCAGCCGCCGAAGGCGCCGGAGACGGCCATCGGCTACGTGGCGTCGGAGACGGCGTCCGCGCCGGTGTACGACGCCGACAGCGGCGCGGAGCTGGGCGTACTGGTGCGGGGCAGTCAGGTGGCCTACGTGGCCGCAGACGTGGAGACGCCCCGTGAGGACGGCCGCGTCCGCGTGGTCAACGGCGAGGGGTACGTCCTGCTGGACGCGTCCCATCTGGCCGATGATCTCAGCCGGACGGTACAGGTGGAGACGGTGTACGCCCTGCGGGGTATGAGCCTGCTGGATGAGACCGGGGCTGTCCCGGGCTGCGCCGTGGAAAAGGGCATGGCCCTCGCCGTCACCGGCTTCGACGGGCTGGACGAAAACGGCGAGGTGCTGCGCTGGCAGGTGTCCTGCCAGCGGGGCGAGGGCTATATCGCCGCTGCCAACGTCCGCATGACAGAGGACGAGGCCCTGGCCCAGTACGATGCGGAGCTGTATCAGCTCCACGCCTCCCGCGGCGACAGCTGGGGCGGCGGCGATGCAGCGGGGCTGGACTACTACCCTGTGGAGAAGGGAGCTATCGAGGGCAACACCATGCCCGATGAGGTGCGGGCCCTGTACCTCAACGGCTCCGCCGTCCAGTACGCCGACAGCTACCTGCGCGTGGCGGAGGGCAGCGGCGTCAACGCCTTCGTGGTGGACATCGTAGACGGTACCGCCGTGTCCTACGCCTCACCGGTGATGCAGCAGTACAGCCCGTCCGCCTACGCGGCGGCCATGGACACCAGAGAAAACTTCCAGACCAACATTCAGAAGCTGAAGGCTGCGGGATACTACCTCATCGGACGCATTACCGTGTTCAACGACGCCCATCTGGCGGCGGACCATCCGGAGCAGGTCATCTGCGACCTGGAGGGTACGCCTCTGAAGATCAGCTCCATGTACTGGCCCAGCGCCTACGACCGGACGGTGTGGCAGTACAAGGTGGATCTGGCGCTGGAGGCGGCGGCTCTGGGCTTCAACGAGATCCAGTTCGACTATATCCGCTTCCCCGATGGGGCGTATAGCTACGAGAAGGCGGGGACCATCGACTACCGCAACGCCTACGGCGAGAGCAAGGCCCAAGCGGTGCAGAGGTTCCTGCTGTACGCGGCGGAGCGGCTCCACAGCGCGGGGTACTATCTGTCCGGCGACGTGTTCGGCGAGTGCGCCAATCCCTACGTCACCGCCTGCGGCCAGTACTGGCCGGCCATCAGCGCGGCGGTGGACGCCATCTCCGGCATGCCCTATCCCGACCATTACAGCGCCCAGGGGGACTACAAGCCCTGGGAGCACCCCTACGACACGGTACACATGTTCGGCGCGGCCGCGGCGGCGCGGCAGGCGGAGACAGCCTCTCCGGCGGCGGTGCGCACGTGGATACAGGCCTACAACGCCATCCGCGAGCCGTACAACACCTACGGCGCGGAGGAGGTGGCGGCGGAGGTCAGAGCTCTGCGGGACACCGGCTGCAGCGGCGGCTTTATGACGTGGAACGGCGGCTCGGACATCAACAAGTACCAGAGCATCATCAGCGCACTGAGCTGAAAAAAGAGGGAGAACGCGGAGCGTTCTCCCTCTTTTTCATGATGTGTTACGCCTGCGGCGGCAGGCGGATGCTCCCGTGCTCCTGTTCATAGGCGGCCACGTATTGCTCCAGCGCGAACTCTATCTCCTTGTTGGCGGAGCGCTTGTGCGCGGCCGCGAGCTGCTTCACCTTGTCCAGCAGTTCCTCGGAGACCCGCAGCGAAAACGGCGTATAGTAGTTTGCCATGACATCACCCACTTCAAATTGATGGCTTGATGATATCATTCCGATGCTGTATAATAAGAATTCAAAATAATATCAAAAAGATATCAAATAAGAAAGGAAGGACGAAAATGGCGGACTACAAGGCGATGTATCTGGCGGCCATGGATGCCATGGAGCGGGCCATCGAGACACTGACAGCGGCCCAGCAGAGATGCGAGGACCTGTATGTGGCCACCAGCGGGGAAGAAGCACCGCTCTGGCCGCAGGCAGCGCGGCCTGCGAAGGAGGCGGACGATGCGTAAATAAAAAAAGAGGGAGAACGCGGAGCGTTCTCCCTCTTTTTCCGTGACACGCTACGCCTGACGCAGACGGGTTATCCCAGCTGTGCGGCGGCTTTGTCCGCGTAGCTGTTGTCTACCAGCTGGGTGAAGTCCACCCAGTCCTCCTTCTGCAGCTCACCAGCCTCGGTCATCACCGTTTCCAGACGCTCCAGCGCGGACTGCTCCATGCGGGGTACCTCGTTCCAGGCGTCGATCTGCCGGTGGCGGGCCGTGACGGCCTCCAGCACGTCAAGGCTGGTGTCGGGGAACTGATCGCAGATGGCCTCCGCCACCTCGCGGTCCGTGTGCTCCGTGATCCAGCGCTGGGCCCGGGCAATGGCGTTGGTGAAGCCCTGCACCACGTCGGGATGCGCGGCCATATAGCTCTGACTGGCGAAATAGGCAGTATAGGGGATCTCGCCGGAGGCTTCGCCGATGGAGCACAGGACGTAGCCGTGACCGGCCCGCTCCACCTCGGTGGCGGTGGGCTCAAACAGCGTCACATAGTCCCCCTGACCACCGGTGAAGGCGCCGGCCATCATGTTGAACTGCACGGAGGTGTCCACCACCGCGTCCACCTGCGGCACCACGCCGTTCTGCTTCATGACGTACTCCAGCGTCATCTCCGGCACACCGCCCTTGCGGCCGCCGATGACCGTGGCGCCCCGCAGGTCCTCCCAGGAGAAGCTGCCGCCGGTGCGGCCCACCAGGAACGAGCCGTCCCGTTTGGTGAGCTGGGCAAAGATCACGGGGTGGTCGTCCTTGCCCTGATTGTAGATATAGATGCAGCTCTCCGGCCCCGCCAGACCGATGTCGGCGCTGCCGGACACCACGGCGGTCATGACCTTATCCGCCCCGCCTCCATTGGTCAGCTCCACGTTCAGCCCCTCGTCGGCGAAGAAGCCCAGGCTCATGGCCACGTACTGCGGCGCGTAGAACACGGAGTGTGTCACCTCGTTGAGCCGCACCGTGGCGCCGCCGCTGCCGCAGCCGGTGAGCAGCACCGGAAGCAGCAGGGCGGCGACGCAGAAAAATGTCAACAGTTTTTTCATGATCGTACCCCCCAATAGTGATTCAGGATATTTTCCGCACGCAGCACCAGCAGGTACATCAGCACCGCCGCAGCCGCCAGGATCAGCACGCTGGTCATCACCAGATCCATGTTGAATACCTGAGAGCCGTAGACGATGAGATAGCCCAGACCGGCCCGCGAGACCAGAAACTCACCCATGATGACGCCCACCCACGACAGGCCCACGTTGACCTTCAGCGTGGAAAACAGGGTGGGGCAGTTGGCGGGAAACACCAGCATCCACAGGATCTGACGCCGTGTGGCTCCCAGCGTGCGCATCAGGCGCACCTTTTCCGGATCGGTGGCCCGAAAGCCGGTATACATGTTCAGGATCGTCACGATCAGCGAGATGGCCAGCGTCATGGTGACGATGGCTCCCGCCCCGGCGCCCATCCAGACGATGAAGATGGGGCCCAGTGCCGTCTTGGGCAGGGCGTTCAGCACTACCAGATACGGGTCTAAAATGCGGGCCGCCGTGTCCGACCACCACATGAGGATGGCTGCCGCCGTGCCCAGCAGGGTGCCGGCAGTGAAGCCCAGCACCGTTTCCAGACACGACACGCCGATGTGGTGCAGCAGCTGGCCGGAGCGGCACAGCGACCAGAACGTGGCAGCCATGCGGCTGGGGCAGCTGACCAGAAAGCCATCGGACAGGCCGGTGCGGCAGCTCAGCTCCCAAAAGCCGAACAGGCCGATGAGCAGCGCGAGCTGCCAGATGCGGACCCGCCGCTTCTGCCGCCGTACACCGGCCAGATACGCCAGACGGCGGGGCGACAGGGAAGTGTCAGCCATGAACGTCCAGCTCCTTCCATATCAAGTCGAAATAGCGGTGGAACTCCGGTGTGCTTCGCCGCTCCAGCGGCGGCAGGCCACGCAGCGCGCCCATGTCCAGCACGGTTTTCACCACGGCGGGGCGGGCGGACAGCACCACCACGCGGTCGGACATGCTCACCGCCTCCGCGATGTCGTGAGTCACCAGCAGAGCCGTCTTGCCCTCCTGGCGGATGATACGCCAGATGTCCGCCGATACCGCAAGGCGCGTCTGATAGTCCAGCGCGGAAAACGGCTCATCCAGCAGCAGGATCTCCGGATCCGAGGCCAGTGTCCGGATCAGCGCACAGCGCTGCCGCATGCCGCCGGACAGCTGGCAGGGCCGCTTTCCCGCAAAGCCCGACAGCTCGTAGCGCTCCAGCAGCTCCCGCACGTGGTCATAGGCGGCGCTCCCTCTCTCGCGCTGCACCGCCAGACCCAGCGTCACATTGTCCCAGATGTTTTTCCACTCGAAAAGCTGATCCCGCTGGGGCATGAACCCCACGCGGCGGGAGGGACCCGTCACCGGCTGGCCCGCCACGTTGACGGTGCCGCCGGTCAGAGGCTCCAGCCCGGCGATGGCGCTCAGCAGCGTGGACTTGCCGCAGCCGGAGGGCCCCACCAGACTGACGAACTCCCCCTGCGCCACATCAAAGGATACGTCGCGTACCGCCTCCACCTCCCCGTCGGGAGCCTGATAGCAGGCGGCAGCATGACGGAGATGTATGCTCATAAAACCTGTGACCTCCTGTCACAAAAAATACGGAGAGAGCCTCTCCGTTCTCATTCTATGCCCTGCGCCGCGGCGGGGGAAAAGATTTCCGCGAAATGCAAATTCCCTGTTGACAAATACCGGCAGGCGTGGTATAACGTAACCAACCTACCGGATAGGTAGTAATTAAGAAACAAAAGGGAGGGCGGGCCATGAGACGCCGGAAAGGGCATACGTATCTCCGATGTTGCGGCGGCAGCTGTTTTCCGCGCCGGAGCGCACCGCAGACCATCTGAATAAGCAACATATGTGATATCGAAAAGGAGAATCGTTATGTCTAACATTTACACTTCCGCTGACCAGCTGATCGGTAAGACCCCCCTGCTGGAGCTGACCCATATTGAGAAGAAGTTCGGCCTGAAGGCCAGGGTGCTGGCCAAGCTGGAGTACTTTAACCCCGCCGGCAGCGTCAAGGATCGTATCGCCAAGGCCATGATCGACGACGCCGAGGCCAAGGGCCTGCTGAAGGAAGGCAGCGTCATCATTGAGCCTACCTCCGGCAACACCGGCATCGGCCTGGCCTCTGTGGCTGCCGCCCGGGGCTACCGGATCATCATCGTGATGCCGGAGACCATGAGCGTGGAGCGCCGCCAGCTGATGAAGGCCTACGGCGCGGAGCTGGTGCTCACCGAGGGCTCCAAGGGCATGAAGGGAGCCATTGCCAGGGCCGAGGAGCTGTCCCACGAGATTCCCGGCAGCTTTGTGCCCGGCCAGTTCGTCAACGCTGCCAACCCCAAGACCCACTTTGAGACCACCGGGCCGGAGATCTGGCAGGATACCGACGGGCAAGTG
>OGXJ01002104.1_pt1 | contig 13843 bp, 36 predicted proteins | sample 1576231 | NCBI WGS metagenome assembly OGXJ01 (sample SAMEA3541539, study PRJEB24748) | human gut metagenome | biome: human gut; feature: human-associated habitat; material: faeces | place: China | collected 2012
AAGCTTACGCTTAAGACAATGACGGTGGAGCATATTATTCCAATTTACAGGCATGGAACAAACGACATGAAAAACCTCACGGCCTTGTGCGAACAGTGCAATAAGGATAAGAGCAACCTGCTCTATCTGCCGAGAAGCTTTTATATGGCTATGAAGGATACGCAGAAAATAAATGAAATGGATGAGATGGTAAGAGAGTGGATAAAGAACCACAGGGAAGCCATGGACATAGAGAGGTTCCCGCTTATTGCACCAAAACACAACTTTTTTATCAATCCAACAGGCAGAAGGGGTGTTAATCCGTTAGCATACAACAGACAGCTCGTGTATACATGGACGCTAGTCGGAGGCGAGGATTTTGAAGAGGTTGAGGCTGTTACAGGAGTAAACCTTAAGGTAACAAGGGATTTTCTTAAGCGTCCCCGCCAGGGCATGGCGGACAGTGACATTCTTACGCATCCGTCATATGAAGTATATAAGCCAGTTACATTTTATACGCTCAGAAAGTTAAGCAGTCAGAAGATACTTGCCGTTGCAGGAGTGAGGTATGACAAGGATAAGGGAGACCTTGCCATAAGCATTCCGTGGATGGATGTAACAAAAAGGGCAGTTCCTGTTATCGTGGCAAATCTCCTAGATATTTCAAGGGATGTAATCAAAAATCTCTGCGGAGAAGCCTTAAATTCAACTATTGTTTTTTCAGAGTCGGCAGAAATGTTTAAGACACTTGATTATCTGAGAAAATTTGTCCCGTGGGGAAGCAGATTCAGCTATGTGGACAGCCTGTTTTACGAGGACGCAACAAATGGCAGCACTATTTACGGAGCTATTTTCAGGGAGCAGGACATGAAGATGATAGCCGAGGATTTCATCGAAGTGCCGAGATGGCTTAAGCCGATTAAAGACCCTAATTCAAAGAACAGCTACATATTTTCAAGTGTATGCAGTTAACAAGACCCGCCTTTTAGGCGGGTTTTTGATGCAATTTTCAATTTTCTAACATACTTTCCATATAAAAAGAAAAAAGGAGGAACTAAATATGGACAAAAAGGAACTATTGGAGCTGATAGAAGAGAAAACAGACGATGTTTTTCTTGAATATCAGGAAAAAAATGACATTAAAAGCGGGGATATATCCCCGGAGCAGGCTTTAAGGCTTGATGAACTGCAGAACGAGCTTGCAGATCTGGTGATGCATGTAGGAAGCAGACAGGAGGAACATTCATGAAAAGAGCTGAAGAAATGGCGAAAATCATGGCTGAAAGTGTTGAATACCTTAACAAATATATCGAGGTGACAGATACAGTCAAAGCCAAAATTACAAAACATGTCAGACGATATAACATTAAACCTGAAATCTGCGCGTGGTATGCAGACTGGAATGATTTCTGCAGCGACTGGTGCGACGGCTGTGGCTATACAAGAACCGAAGCCAGAGCCATAAGACACGGCGGACATGGCGAGTTTATGGATCTTCCCCATAAGAATGGCATCGTCAGGTTTGTGATTTAAGAAATGGAGAAACAAAATGGAATAAGGGTGGGAACGCAAGGATATGCGCAGAAGATGACTTTAAAATAAGTGAGTAAATGCGCGTTTCATTAGAATTGGAGGTAAGAGAAAATGGAAAATAATAATTGGATTCCTGTTAGTTCTGGTATTTTTCCAGATGATATGGAAGATGTACAAGTAACATATCTTGGCTATTATGATGAGAAACCATATTGTGATAATTTTGCTTATATTAAAAATGGAATTTGGTATTGGAGTGCTGATGATGAAAAAGTTGGAGTAAAAATCACAGCATGGAAGAAAAATTGTGAACCATATAATGCAGGGTAAGAAGTGGCATAGAAGCCAAGAATATTATGGAGGTAACAATGAATAAATATACGGTTAGGATTATCATGGATGAATTAGAAATATGTGCAGAGTCTGAAGATAAAGCAAATGAAATAGCACAAAACATTTTAGAAAGTGATGCAAGAACACATCTTGATCATGGATGTTTTATAGCTGACTTTGAAACAGATTTAATTGAAGAAAATGTTGATGAAGAGGAAACTGAAATTTAGACTTGAATCTAAAATTTCTTATGAAAGTGGTGAAAATAAATGAGTAAAAGCAATTATGAAAAATATGCTGCAGCCAAGCAACAGGAATTATTGCATAAAGAAAGGAATTTGCAACAGGCAATCAGTTGTCTAAGGGATAGACGAAAGTTTGCATCATTGCAATGTATTGATAGTGCAATAGATTTTGTCGCTGACTTATACGATTTATCCATTGATGAAGTTAAGCGAGCAATGGATGGAGAAGAATATTGGTGTATATGAAATTCGCTTTTTAGAAGATTGGAGGAAATATGGAAAAAGAAATAAAAATAAATTTAGTTCCAAAGGAACAGATTAACGAAGAGTTTGATTATGTGAAAATCACATGCGGAAACATTTGCGTGTATGGTAACTGTTTAGAGGCTACAATCAAAGCATTTGATGACGCATTAAGGCAACACAGAGGAAACTAAGATTTCTTGGTAAGATTGGAGGAATTTATATGCTATATTGTGATGAACATGATAAAGATTGTAATGAAGTTACATCTGAAGAATGTAATAATGGCTGTTGTGATAGTTGTATGTTTTGTATTGTATATACAGATGAGGAATGAAACGATAATCTATTGATAGGATTGGAAAAATTAATATGGAAGAAAAAATCAAGCAAATTAAAGACTTGGTAAGAGAAATTAAATCTTATGATGATGTTTTATTTATGTACGAGGGAGATAAGATCGACCTTGAAATAAAGAAACAGGAACTATGGGATTTATTACAAAAATTATAATGGTTGAAACTAAATGAATTCTTAAAATAGGAGGAACTAATATGAGCAGAACTGACAACATTATAAGAGACGCAGCAAAGGATGTGATGAACAGCTCTGTCTGCGACTTTGAAAACTGGTGGAAGGATGAGTTTGAGACAGAGGTCTATTTTGAGACAAAAGATGACCTTGAAAATCTGTCTGACAGCGATCTTGAAATTGCAAAATACGACTGGATTGCATGGGTGCTGGACGGATTTGTGTCAGAAACATGCAATCGTCTCGGAATCGAATGCGAGGATACTCATTCAAGGCACAATGAGGCTATGCTGGAGGAAATCCACGACATAGTAAAAGACGTGCTTTTTGAGAAAATCAGTGCTTCATCTGAGACTGAAAGAAAAATGCGCGAAAAGAAAGCGCTGATTGAGAAGCTTGAGAAGCTCAAAGACACAGCGCAGGATGACTCTGAAGCGGAGCGTGTAAGTACATATATCTGGAACAAAGCGATTCAGGAGTGTATTTATACTGTCAAAAGCTTCGATGCAAAGGAGAAACAGAATGGTTAAGAACATATACTGCAAGCGCTGCGGACACAAAGTTGTCCGCGAGACATGTAAAGAGCTGAAGAGGACATATCCTTTTTATTGTGCAAACTGCGATGAGGATATGTTTGGATTTGAGACGTATAAGAAAGGTAAAAGGTGATTAAAAAGGGCGAAAACATTGTATTGGACAGAGTTACAGGTAAAAACAAAAGCGAATGTTGTGATTTTGTAGCATGTAATAACTGCGGAAGAGCAATGCTGATATTTCATTAGAATTGGAGGAACAACATGAGCTATGTAATTGTCAAAGGCAAAAGCAATAAGGCTTTAAACGATTTTGAATTTAACGGATTGCCGGTTAAATCAAATGCCACCAGATGGCAGATGATTGAAGACTCTGAAGAAACTAAGATTTTCAGACTTTAGGAAATACGTGTTTCATAGGAAGCGAGGTAAATAGTCATGGTAATGCCAAAGTTAAGAAATCTATATTACGTTGTAGATGTAAACGAAGATTGGTTTATAAAAGGAATGCTGAATGATTACGAAGAATCATTTACAGGGGAAATTGATGCAGCATTCAAAACATATAGCAAAGAAAAAGCATTTCATGTATCTGATAAATGTAATGATAAAGGAATGAATACAAAAGTGGTTATTATTTCATGGAAGGCTACATTGTGGAATGCAAAGGTAACAAAGTAACTCATTGAAATTAAGATTTCCAGACTTTAGGAAATACGTGTTTCATTAGAAAATTGGAGGATAGGACATGATTACAAAAGAAATGATTAGAAATGGTTTTGAATCTGAAACTGTTTCAATCGAAGAAGAATACGCAGGATGTATTGGCATTTGCTGTAGAATTGGTGATAACGCATTTTATTTTCTCGGTTCAGAAGATGATGATTTAACAAAAGAAGAATATTGGGAATCATATACATTAGATATGACAATAGATATGATTTTTAATATACTGAAAGACGTTGAATCTGCTGAAGAACATGGATTAGATGAAACTGAGTTAGATTATTATACATCTGTATTAGCGTATTAGCCGAATAAAACTAAGATTTCTTGATAAGATTGGAGGAAAGATATGTTAGATTTGAATAAGATAGTAAACAATGAGATTGAGAAAGCATACTTAAAAGGAAGAAAAGATGCAGCAAGTGAGTTAAGAGATATATTATCAAAGAAAAATAACAATAATGCATATGAAATTGATATGCAAATGATTGATAAAATATCTGAAGAATTAAACCGTGAATGGTCTTGAAACTAAGATTTATAAGGAGAATAGATAAAATGCAAGAGTATATTAGAGAAATTGAAAAAATTGCAGCAAAATACACAGAAAGTCAGTCTGATGGATATTCACAAATTATGAGAATTTGTGATGCAATGAGAGAACAACAGAAATATTGTTTAGGATATATTTCTAAAGAAGGAATTGCATCACCTCAGTTTGATTAATATTAACTTTATTGTCCACATAAAAAAGAAGAGCTCCAGATGGGGCTCTTTTTTCATACAAAAAAATAGGAACCGGATATTTCCGGTTCCCGTTTACAAAGGAGAAAGCTTTTGAAAAACTTCCGGCATAAGTATGATTTATTTTTCTAACGTTTTTTGCAAAAAAATCAAAAATTTAATAAATTCTGGCGTTTTTGAAAAGTCTAACATACTTTCCATATAAAAAAGAAGAAAGGAGAACAACAAAAAATGGATATTGAAGAAACAAAGGAGAGGGACTGCAAGTCTCTATCTTTAATGAAACAGCTCATACGCTCTGACGCTGCAAGACTGCTTTCACGGCTGGTCGGCAGTGAGTATGCAGCAGACATCATGAGCAACAAAACGGGAGCAGATGAAACCATTGGCGATGCTGTCGTAGATGAAGTGGCAAAACATTCCATCAATACAGACGGCGGGTACAGTGACAGAGATGTAAGGAATGCACTTGGTAAAGTCATTGCAGAAAGATTAACCACGCAGGAACTGTAAGAAAGGATTGGAGGAACGTATCAATGAGAAAATACACATGGAATGAAATTTATGAGGCTGCAGAAGGCTGCGGCTGTGGAGAAAGCGGCTTAAGAGCCAAAGACAACGCAAGAGAAAATGTGCGCTGTCTTGCATTGGAGCGTGGTGAAGCGGACCTTGAAGAAGCAGAGTGTCCGGAGGACGAAGTGGAATATTACAGCAACAAATACAGCATCTTATTTGATAAGGACGGTCATATAGTTGACCAGAACTAGAAAAGATGCTGACAGGTAAAGAAATAAGGAGGAAAAAGTATGTCAAAATACGATGATTATGAGTCTGACTGGATTATTGCAGTCGCAAATACGGCGGCTGATGGCACATCAGTGTACAGATTCAGAGGAACTGCAGATAAAGTAAAAGCAAAGCTTGCAGAGCTTGCAAAGAAAGACATGGAAAATGATCCGGATAACATCTGCGGCGGCTGTAGCAGAGAGTTCAGTGTGTATATTGAATACAGCGATTATCACATCACATATCAGGCGATTCAGTTGTGTCAGATAGATTTCATTTGAAAATGGAAAATATTTCATTTTGAAATGTGATGACGACAATAACTATTACAATGCCGAAGTAAGATGAAACGATGATTTCATATGGAGGATAAGATGAGTAGAACAACAAGAAATATTAATTACATTACAAAAGAGTTAGATAGAATTAGTGGCTTAGACGGAATTGTAGCAGACAAAACGGAAAAACTTGCAATTGAAGTACACGAAATGGTAGAAGATATTCTCGATAACCATGCTAACGCAAGTATTTTTGATTATGAAGGAAAAGGAGAAAATTGACAATATGAAAATTTTCAGTTGGCAAGCAAAAGTCGGAGGTAAGTATGGTAATTGAGACATGGCGAAAAGTGTATAATGGGAAAATAATTGCCATTACAGTAAAACACGATGATTGGTGGTATCAAGCTTTTGTAAATGAAAAACCTATAACAAAAGCAGATGGAAGTCTTGAGAGTTTGCATAACATTTTGTATGGAAACGGTTGTCAGCAAGAAATTAGAGAGAATTCATTTGAAGAAAAATATGTTAATTTAATGAATTGGCAGAAAATCGACTGGCATAAAATATTTTAAGGAATCGGAAATTTCTTGGAGAAAAAGGTAATAGCATATGCAGATAACAGTAAAATATAACGTTGGAGACCAAATAAAGCGGATACAAGGCTGCTTTGCCACTGTGTCTCATTCCGGATCATGTGTAGAGCAGACTCTCAGAGTTGAGCGGATTATTATTGAGAGAGGAAACTCTTTCAATGGCTGGCAGCCAAAGTCCTACTACGAGTGCCAGGACTTAAAGAGTGGAGATTTCGTCACACTGGATGATGAAGAAATAAGTGAATGTAGTAGAAAGGATTGATAACTATGAAATTCATAAAAAGAGAAACAAAAATGACAGTAAAAGAATTTCTGTCAAAGATTACAGATTCTTATCAGGAAATCGCAATCAACGAATACGATGGCAGGGAACATACCGGAAGGTGGCTTGCTGCCCCGCATTCCGTTAATTATGCGAGCATTCCGGAGAAAATTCGGAACAGAGAGATCAGCGCTATAATTCCATATTACGGAAGAATCAGTGTTGAGGTAGAAAAACAAAAATAAGAATTCATTTTTTACAAAGAGAGTCGCAGTTGCGGCTCTTTTTTATATGGAAAGCCATATGCCGGTTTAAGCAAAATCTAACATACTTTCCATATAAAAAAAGAAAAATGGAGGTAAATTGAATATGGATGTTTTTTTAAGAAACATAACAACGGATGAGGACGTGGAAGTTTCACTTCCAATGGACTCAGAAAAATTAAAGGAACTGACAGGTAAAGATGAGTGGATAATCGCTGACTCTCCGGTTGGAGAAGAGCTTACAAGCATATTAATGCTTAATGAGCTTGTTAAACGTTTTGGTGAGGAAAATCTTATGGTTCTTACTGAGGCATTTCTTCTAAGTGAGATAGAAGAAAAAGAACCGGATGACTTTGTCATCATTGATTTTGATAGTGAAACCGCCTGTTACAACGACGGCAACGGCTTTATATTTACCGACTGGGAAAAAGGATTTGTCCTTCATGACCTTGGGTATGTAAATTTTCCATTCAAGTACACAGATGAAATGGAGGGATACGTAAAGTTTGAGCAGCTCTGGTATACAGCAGAAAGCTCAGGCTGGAATGCGGTTATCATTAACGGCAGACCTTATCTTGTCTGCAGGAATTGAATTATTAGAAAAGGATGGCTGATTTATATGGTATTTAATATAGAATTTTGGAACATGGAAAAGTATTTACCTACAAAAAGATGTAGGAATTTAAAGCAGCGTTATGTAAAAAATAATATGAACGTGGATATTAAAGAATTAACAGAAACAGAATTTCCAGTTGCTTTTATCATACATGATTATCAAAGTGTATATGAAAATGCAAAATCTTATGATGATTTTGACGGAAACGGTGAATATAAAATGTTTTCGGAAGAAATGAGAACATATAATGGCAAATTATTCAAGCCAGTAAGAGTTTCACATGGAGCGGCAATTAGCACAAACTTTGAGCCGCTTGACTATATTAAGCAGAGAATACAGGATTATGCCCCATATTGGAAAGGTGGAGAAGATTTTACTGAAAAATCCATCGTAAAGGAAAGCGATGTAGAAAAATGTAAAGAGACCATTTCTTCAAGGGCAGAGAATTATGTGATTTTTGATGGTAAGGTTTGGGAAACTTGCGGAGAACCAATGTACAATGTTACAACTTTTGGACTTGGACACAATCACGGAGGAACAGGATTTTTTATACAATATGATTACAATCCAAATATTAGCAATAAAAATTATTTCAATGCTCTTGAAAGAGAAAAGGCGATTGCATATGGAAAACAAGTTGCTTTAAATCGTGGTGATACAAATAGCATTGACGGTATGGGAGAACGTGATATTATTGAGGTTTTAATGCCAGAAATGGTTACAAGGAATCCACAGAAAGAGCACGGAGAAGGAGATCTTTTATGAATTTAATAGAAGATGTAATTAGCAACACAGATAGCAGTGCAGAAGCTGGACTGCTGGCAACTTGTATATGCGCAAATGAAATCAATAAGAAAAGATAATATGTTAAAACCATAAGTTTATTAAAAGAGAAACGGAGGAACGAAAATGGATTTGGAAAAAATCTTAAAAGAGCTTGGCGCAGAGGCGCCGTTTGATAAGGACGGAGAACTTACGCCGGAAGGAGCCGCGGCAGAAGAGAAGCTGCTTAAAATCGTAGGCGGGCTTGAGTATATAGGAGCCCTTGGAAAATCAGGCGATGAGCTTGAAAATTATCTCGATGAAATAATAAGACTTGATTTTTAGAAAAACGGAGGAAACAAAAATGACAAAAACAGGCTGGTGGGGTGTTTGTTTTAACATCACGCTCGAAGGAGAAACAGTAAGATTTGACGACTTAAGCGAGTGCTCGCAGGAGCATATCCTTCAGAAGATATCCGAAGGATATACAAGCGGAGAAGTTGTAGAAGAAGATGATGATGAAGAGGAGGAGGAACAATAATGGGATGGACAAGTTATTATCCGACACACTTTACAAAAAGAGGAACAATTGACCGCAAGGCAGAGTGTGACGCTTATTTTATGGAAGGCTTAAACAGAGGAAACTTCCTTGTACTTAAGTCAGCCATGAAAGGCAGCACATATTATGCTGCAGTAAAATCCATGGTCAGATACGCTGGCAAAGATGAGAATGGAAAGGACATTTATGAGCCGATAAGTGATGGCCAGGTATGTGGATATGTATTCCTCACGGCAGTAGAAAAAGGTGAATTTTTCTACAAGGACATGAGTGAGTTCTCAGGTCCCGCACAATGCGACTGTCCAAAGTCTATCATTAATCTGCTCAGTGAGACAGATGATGAGTGGGCACTTGAGTGGCGAAGACGCTGTCTTGAGCAGGCAACCAAGCCGAAGCTGTCATCGCTTCCGGTTGGAACCGTGATAGAGTGGATGATATGCGACGAAACATACAGAGCTGTAAAAAGCGCTCCGGCATATCAGTTCAAGCGTCCGTTCTGGCTGAAAACAGACGGTACAGCTTACATACCGAGTAAAAGAATCGCCGACAACTGGAAGGTTGTCGAGGCGTAGAAAACAGGAGGAATGAAAAATGACACAAAAACAATTTGAAACAATAAAGCTTCGCCTTGAGACGGAGCATGAGAAACTTGAAAAACTTTATAAGGACACCTTTCCTTTTAATGTAAAAGCTGCATATGTTACCTGCCGCGAATGCGGAAGCAAGATAAGCACTGAAGTCATGAAAAAGCGCAGAAGCTGTGATAAAGAGCAGGCGTGCCCTGTATGCAGCAGCTTTAATGGCCTGTACAGTGTAACGGCAAGCGAGCGCATAGCAAAAGCGAAGGCGCGCTGTTCAAAGGCAGACAAGGCTTTTGCAGAGGCTAAAAAGAAGCTTGATGCCACAGCGGCGAAGAACCCTGTTGATAAATTCAAGCAGGCGGTGGATGATGTCATGGAGGAGCTTGAAATCATATATGATGTCTATAAAGCCCCTGACTTCACTGAGATAAAAGGTGAAACAGGAGGAGACTTAAGGTGCATGCGTGTTTACAAAGACGGAAGTGTGTGCGAAAAATAAAACGTCCAGTAAAAAAGGAGAGAGTCAGAAATGGTTCTCTTTTTTGTGCGGGTTTATATGGAAGAGGCAAAGCTTTTGAAAAATCTATCATACTTTCCATATAAAAAGAAAAAAAGAAGAAAAGGAGAGAAAATAAAATGAGCGATTTTATTATAATCACAAAAGCCCGTGTTCTGGAGAACGAACCGGAGGAAATCATAAAAGAGCAGGAAGAGAAAAGAAAAGTCCTGGGGCTGGGAGACAAAAACTTCCTGTGTCATTTTCACAGCTCGCCGTATACTTCTGACAGGATTGTGGAGATGCCGATTGAATTTGCAATCCAGCATCTTGCAATCAAGGAAGGATATGACATGGTTCAGTTTTCGAACGGGAACTATGGATTTGTCGCATACTATAATGGTGTGCCAAACGGATTCGAGATTATTGGCTGAAAAAGAGGCGTCAGAATATCTGGCGTCTTTTTTATATGGAAAGACATGGCTTTCACAAAATCTATCATACTTTCTATATAAAAAGAAAAAAGGAGGAAAACAAAATGAGTATGAGTAATATTGTTGAGGAATGGAACAACACACGCATCAGGTATCAGAACAGATACTATGGTGCATGTAAAAAACTTAAGACAGGGGAAACAAATACTGATAATCACGGAGCAATGCTTGAGATGAGCTATGTGCTTATTTCAATATTCGGCCTTTCTCCGAAAGAAGTTGATGAGGTTGAGAAAAACGGCGGATTCACAAACAAAGATCTAAAGAAGATAGAGGAGGAGACAGAGAAGTATGTCAAGCTGTATCCATAAGAGAATGAGCAAAATGATTAACAAAAATGTCATGGATGCAATCGCTGTGCTCATGGATAGTGATAAAAGAGAAGCAGTACACAGGGAGTTTGCCCCGTGTACATACGAAAAATTTCTTGAGGAGTACTGCAAAAAAGATCCGCAGTTTGAGGATGTCCTTAAGAATGAGTTTGGAATAGTGCTGTAGAAGGGAGAAAAATATGAGTAAACATATAATTACGCTAAACGAGGTTAAGGAACGTGCAAACAACGGAGTGACAACCTTTTCAAAAAAGGACAATTCGCCAAGAGGCTGCAAGACAGTACCGGCGAGCGAAATCAAGGTTGGCGATGAGATAGTAATTGACAACTATTTTACGCTGGTTGTTGAGGGTTAATCATTAAGGAGGAACGGGAAAATATTATGGCAAACACCTTTAATAAAGAACTTGCGAAAAAGGTTAGAAATGTGCAGGGGGACATCAAAACAGAGTTCTGCAAATACTGTGAAGAAAAAGTTTGTGACGGCTGTTTTGTTGACGATATGACAGACGTCTACACATTAAGAGCTGAGATTACTCTGGATCAGAAAGAGCTAGATTTTATCAATGAACTGCTTTCAATGGCAGGAGATGAAATTTACGAGAAGCATGGCCTTAAACGCGATGAGACTATCGTGCATACCGTTGTTTTTTCAGACGGAATGCAGGCCGACATTAAGCTTGTTATCTGCGATGAAGACCCTTATACAGAGGCTGTTCTTTTTGACAAGAACGGCTTTCAGAAAGCATATACTGATCCGAAATATGAGTATACAGGCGACTGGGAGCTTGAATATGACGATGTTAATTATGTTGTCACTGTTAAAGTAAAGGAACCAGTTGGATATAGGTCTGATGACCTCTTCGGTGATGGTTACAGGGATGCTGTTGACGTTATGGCTCATGAGATATTTGAGCTGCAGAATGCAGACATTCTTGACACCCTCGCTGATGGCATTTTAAAGGATACTGATATAGCAGAAGATTTGAAGCATCTGTCATACGATATTGGCGCTCCCAGAGCTGTATACTTTGCTGATATTCTCGAGGAAGAAGATACAGATACAGCAGAAGAGAAAGCAAAAGCTTTCGTCAGGGAAATCCTTGATGCAGTGAGAGAGAAGACCGGAAAGGACATTAAATATGTCCTGTGGTTGTCTGACAGCGTTGATGATGTTATCGCCGAATACGAGCTTAATGAGTCCATTACAGAATTTGACGAGTACTCAACAGCAGACAGTGTTGTTCTGTCAGACATCGGCAAGGGCGGCAAGCTCTTTGGTTATGAGAAATTGCCTGCAGAAATAAGGATTGTTGACAGGCAGATGAAAACAATCTGAAAAAATCATAATGAAAAAGAGGCATCGCAAAAGCGGTGTCTTTTTTGGTGGTTTTTCTTGAAAATATCATACTTTCCATATAAACAGAAGAAAGGAGATATAATACATGGAGAAACAAAAGGAGGAACAGTGCTGCTTTACAGAAAAACAAAAAAATGGTATTATTAATAATAATTCGAATGAGTTTTTCGAATCATTAATGTTGTCGCTTATACTTTTGGTAGGCGCCGCCACCATCATTTGTAACAAATTTAGTGCTGTAACAAGCATTGTGTACATCGTGCCATGTGCCGTATCATCAGCTGCAAGAATGGCAAGAATAAGGTATATGGAACCAGTATTCAAAATACATTTTCTGGGCTTTATTATAGCAACTATAGTAATTATAGGCATGGTATGGCTGCAGTATCTTAAATGTACAAACAGTATGGTAAACATAGTTCTGTTTTTGTATCCGATATACGAAGGCATATATACGGTATATCAGAAATACATAGGAGATATAACGGAGGTGGAGAAATGACAGAATTTGCAATTGTAGTAACCGCATCGCTTGTTTCGTGTATAGCAGCTCTTGTAGGTGGCATACTTGTTGTGAAACAGACAGAAAAATATAATAAAAAACAGCAGGCAGAATAAGTCTGTCTGCAAAAGAACATGTTCTAAAAGAGGCATCGCAAAAGCGGTGTCTTTTTTTTGTATACACGCTTTCGATATACAACTTTCTGACATACTTTTCATATAACAAAAAATAAAGAAAAGTGGAGGAAAACAATAATGAAAGCAAAAGCTATGGTAAAAGCACTTGAAAACATGATACATTTGCTTTACTTGCAGTTGTTTTTCTTCTTCTTGCAATGCTGCTGGTAGAAGTGGAAAGGACTTTGCTCACAAATGCACAGAGAGATATTGCCTTTCAGTATTCAGATGTGGTCGAGGGATTTAATTCTGAAAAGGTATGGGGAAATCAATCGGTATATTTGCTTTCAGAACATGATGGGAGAATGATGTGGCTGTACGAAATGGGGATGTGGACGTTGCCCCCCTTTACTTATCTTGCCTGTTTCATTTTGGCGGGATTTGTTTTTTACAGGAGTAAAATTAGAAGGCCTCTAATGTTCTTAACTACATCTGCAAACAGAATAGCCGCCATTATCACAGCCAGAAGCGGCAGAGGAACGTGCCGCACTTTTCGGAATCTCCGCATGGTCTGCCCTTCGCACTTTCTTCTGCATTCCCTGTATTATATGAAAAACAGGAGAAAAGATGCCGCACCCGGCGGTTCTTTTCTCCTGTTTTTGTTCTTTATGTATCCTGCACCTGAAGAATATACGTACCGGACGCAGTATCCTGGTAAACGATATCTCCGATGGACTGCAGCAGCGATTCGTTCAGTGCATCGCCGTATTTCTCCTTTTCTTTGCTTCCCACAAAAATGTAGGTCACATGATACTGCTCCAGCAGGCGCAGCACTTCATTCGTATCGGTCGAGGTGTACATCTGTTTCACGTCCTCGGCGCGGACATTTAAGTCTGCGGGATCCCCTCTCCAGAGCCATTCATGGACACGTTCTTTTCGGATATCTTTCGAAATCTCGTTTTTCAGCCGTTCC
>OGXJ01002106.1_pt1 | contig 13837 bp, 8 predicted proteins | sample 1576231 | NCBI WGS metagenome assembly OGXJ01 (sample SAMEA3541539, study PRJEB24748) | human gut metagenome | biome: human gut; feature: human-associated habitat; material: faeces | place: China | collected 2012
CCACGATGCTGGCAGCCAGCTTTTCCATATCGGTGCGGTCGATGCCCTTGCGGATTTCCTTGACCAGCACGGTATCCGTCTCGCTGATATTGAACACAAAGTCCTTCTGCTTGTCGGGGAACAGGCTGCTGACCACATCGTAGGCGGAGATATCGCCGCCGCTGGTAACACGCACGATGAACACCACGCGGGAAACATCGGTGGCAAAGTGCAGCTCACGGGCCTTGGCATAGATATCGCCGGGCAGGATGTTATCCAGCACCACATTCTTGATAAAGTTGGACTTATCAAACTTTTCGTCGTGGTACTGCTTGATGCTCTGCAGGCTGATGGACAGCATGGCGGCAAACTGACCAGCCGTCTCGTCCACGCCTTCCACGAATACTGCATAATCGTTATGCTTGGCGCTGGAGAACTGCTGATAGGTGTAGCCATCGCGCACAAAGCGGTCGCCTGCGGTCAGACGCTCCGCCATGAAGCCCTCGCGCACCTCGCCGATCAGGTTCAGCTCCGAGCAGGAAATAACAGCGCCGGTCTCATCCACCACGCCGACCACCCGGTTGATCGCGTCTTTCATCTGGTAGATCACGCTTTGAAATACTCTATTGGCCATAATGGATACCCCTTTTCCTCGTTTGTGCAAACCGCAGCGGCAGCCGGTCGTGATTTTTAACAATTTAGCTGCATTACATTTTATATTTTACACAAAAGAATTTACTTTTGCAACATATTTCAACAAAAAAGATAGTTTTTTCTTGTGAATATTATCTTTAGGGGCCATTCTGAACCAAAAAAGTGCCTTTTTGCGTGGTTCTGCCCCCTATTCTACCGGAAAAATGTGTTGCTTTTTTGAAATTCGGGTGAAAAGCCGACCCTGTCAGCTGGAAATTTTTGACACTTCTTCGGCAGAAAGCTCCCGCCACTGGCCCGGTGCAAGGGCCGGGTCGAGTGCAAGGCCGCCGATGGCATCCCGGTGCAGGCCGTTCACACCTGCGCCGTACACACCGAACATCCGCTTGATCTGGTGGTATACGCCCTGCTTGAGCACCACCCGCACAGTGCAGCCATCGGCAGAAAGGGCCGTCACCTCCGCAGGCGAAAGTGCGGTGCCGTCGGCAAGGGTCACGCCCGCCGCAAAGCCGGTGCGCATCTGCTCGGTCAGCGGCGTGTCCAACACCACGGTGTAGGTCTTGGAGACGTGGCGCTTTGGAGCAAGGATCTCGTGGGCAAAGGTGCCGTCATCGGTCAGCAGCACAAAGCCGGTGCTGGTCTTGTCCAGCCGCCCCGCCGGGAACAGCCTCCGCCGGGGATAGGCATCCCCCACCAGATCGACCACGGTGGTGTCGCGCTTGTCGGTGGAAGCGCTCACCACGCCCTCGGGCTTGTTGAGCATCAGGTACACGAACTGCTGATAATTCAGGGCTTTGCCGTCCACGGCTACAGTGTCACTTTCTTTGAGCTGGGTGTCCCCTTTTTTGCAGACAGCACCGTTCACCTGCACCCGCCCTTTGGAAAGCAGCGCCTTAGCTTCGCTGCGGGTGCACTGGGCCGTCTCGGCTAAGTATTTATCCAATCGCATATGCGGTTCTCCTTTTACATAGGTTTGGAGTTTTAGTGTAACATGATAAAATGATTTGCGCAAGAGAACTCCTTCCATCATCGCTGCGCAATGCCACCTTCCTTTATTAGGGAGGCTTTGGCCGTACGGTAAACTCTTCCTCTTCGTCAGAGGCTCTCTCTTTGAGAAAGACTTCCCCCGGTCGGGGGAAGATGTCACCGAAAGGTGACAAAAAGGGGAACGGCTGACACACGAAGTGCAGCTGAAGGAGTTTTTCTTTCCGGCCCTTTTCGTGAAAAAGCAAGAAGGAGAAGCCCACAGGCTTCTCCTTCTTGCAAAACAAACTGTAACTTCCGCTGTTTATGCTCAGAGCGTAAGCGGAGAGCATTTAAAATCAAACACTCAAAGATGCGTGCTGCTCCACGGCGTCGGGGTTGGCATCGAAGATGGGCTTGAGCACATTGGCGATGAACTCCTCCACCTGCTGCGGTGCACGGCCCACAAAGTTCTCCGGCACAAGGCCCGCCACGATCTCCTCGCGGGTCAGGCCAAAGGCAGGGTCGGCGGCGATGCGGTCCACCATATCGTTGGGCAGGCCCTCTTCCTTGACCTGCTTGCCGGCGGCGATGGCGTGCTGGCGCAGACGCTCGTGCAGCTCCTGACGGTTGCCGCCCTTTTCCACAGCCTGCATCATGATGTTCTCGCTGGCCATGAAGGGCAGCTCTGCCATCAGACGGCTGCGCACCACCTTGGGATACACCACGATGCCGTCGGTGACGTTGAGCATGATGTTCAGGATAGCGTCGGTGGCAAGGAAGCCCTCAGCCATGGCGACACGCTTGTTGGCGCTGTCGTCCAGCGTGCGCTCAAACCACTGGGTGCCGGTGGTGAAGCTGGGGTTCAGCACATCTACCATCAGGTAGCGGCTCAGTGCGCAGATACGCTCGCAGCGCATGGGGTTGCGCTTGTAAGGCATGGCGGAGGAACCGATCTGGTTCTTTTCAAACGGCTCTTCCATCTCCTTGAAGTTAGCCAGCAGACGCAGGTCGGTGGCAAACTTCATGCAGCTCTGGCCAATGCCGGCAAGGGCGTTCAGGATGAAGGCATCCACCTTGCGGCTGTAGGTCTGGCCGGACACGGGGATGACCGCTTCGGGCGCAAAGCCCATCTCCTTGGCGATGGAAGCATCCACGGCGCGGATCTTATCGGCATCGCCCTTGAACAGCTCCATAAAGGAAGCCTGCGTGCCGGTGGTACCCTTGACACCGCGCAGCTGCAGAACAGCAAGACGGTGGTCGATCTCCTGCAGGTCCATCACCAGCTCGTTGGCCCACAGGGTGGCGCGCTTGCCCACAGTGGTGGGCTGAGCGGGCTGGCAGTGAGTGTAGGCCATGCAGGGCATGTCCTTGTATTCCTCGGCGAAACGGCCCAGCTTTGCCAACACACCGATCAGCTTTTTGCGCACCAGTTCCAGACCCTGACGCATCACGATGATGTCGGTGTTGTCGCCCACATAGCAACTGGTGGCACCCAGATGGATGATGCCGGCCGCCTTGGGGCACTGCTGGCCGTAGGCGTAAACATGGCTCATCACGTCGTGGCGCACCAGCTTTTCGCGCTCGATGGCCACTTCATAGTTGATATCGTCCACATGGGCTTCCAGCTCAGCCACCATATCGGGGGTGATGTTGGTCAGGCCCTGCTCCATTTCGGCCCGGGCCAGCGCCACCCACAGGCGGCGCCATGTGCGGAACTTGTTGTCGTCCGAGAAGATATACTGCATCTCGTCCGAGGAATAGCGGGTGGAAAAGGGGCTGATATAACGATCATGCTGAGACATTGGTTATTTCCTCCTGAAAGTGACTCTCCCAGTCGCCTTCCGGCGACAGCCCCCTCGGGGAGGGGGCCTTTCAGCCACCCTCTCCGAGGGAGGTGGCATCGCGTCAGCGATGACGGAAGGAGTTTTTCTCTATTCTACCATCAAATCTTGAAATAGTCCACGCCGCCCTCAAAGATCGGCTGATATTTGTCACCGGTAACGTTCTTGTACAGGTACTCACCGCTGCGCTCCGAGTGGCCCATCTTGCCGAACACACGACCATCCGGGCTGGTGATGCCTTCGATCGCCAGCACAGAACCGTTGGGGTTATAGCTCTGATCCATGGTGGGATTGCCCTCGATGTCCACATACTGGGTGGCGATCTGGCCATTCTTCATGAGGGTGTCCAGCACCTCCTGCGGAGCCACGAAGCGGCCCTCGCCGTGGCTGATGGCAACGGTGAACTGTTCGCCCACCTCGCACTTGGACAGCCACGGGCTGCCGGTGGATGCAATGCGGGTGCGCACCAGCATGCTCTGGTGGCGGCCGATGGTGTTGAAGGTCAGGGTGGGATCGTAAGCGGTGATGGGGCGGATATCGCCGTAGGGGACCAGACCCAGCTTGATGAGGGCCTGGAAGCCGTTGCAGATGCCCAGCATCAGGCCGTCGCGCTGCTGCAGCAGACGGCGCACCGCCTCGGTGACTTCCGGGTTGCGGAAGAAGGAGGCAATGAACTTTGCACTGCCGTCCGGCTCGTCGCCGCCGGAGAAGCCGCCGGGCAGCATGACGATCTGGCTGTTATCGATGGCCTTGACCAGTGCCTTGCAGCTCTCGGCCACGTCGGCGGGGGTCAGGTTGCGGATGACCAGGATCTCTGGGTCGGCACCGGCGCGGGCGAAGGCCTTGGCGGTGTCGTACTCGCAGTTGGTGCCCGGGAACACCGGAATGATGACCTTGGGCTTTGCCACACCGATCTTGGGTGCGGCGGGTGCGGTCAGCTTGCCGTTGATCTTTTCCACGGTGGGGCCTGCCTTGCGGTAGGGGTACACCGGCTCCAGCTTGCCTTCCCAGATCTCCTGCAGCTGGGCCATATCCAGCTTTTCGCCGCAGGCTTCAAAGACGTATTCCTTGGTGGTCTCGCCCAGGATCTCACCGGCGGGCGAATCGGACACCATTTCCAGAACGATGGAGCCGTACATGGGCTGGAACATCTCATGGGTGGTCTTATCCGCACGCATCTTGAAGCCGATGTGGTTGCCAAGGCCCATCTTGAACAGAGCCTCGGCAATGCCGCCGTAGCCCACAGAGCAGGCAGATGCCACCATGCCCTCTTCGATCATGTCCTCCACGATCTTGTAGTTGGCCTTCAGGGAGAAGAAGTTGGGGCAGCCGGTCTCGGGGTCAATGATGGGCCGCACCAGCACCACCGTGCTCTCCGGCTTCTTGAATTCGGTGGAGACCACCTTGTTTGCCTTGCCGATGGCGGTTGCAAAGGAGACCAGCGTGGGAGGCACATCCAGCTTTTCAAAGGAGCCGGACATACTGTCCTTGCCGCCGATGGATGCAATGCCCAGACCCATCTGAGCATCCAGTGCACCCAGCAGAGCGGCCAGCGGCTTGCCCCAGCGCTCCGGGGCGGTGCCCAGACGCTCGAAATATTCCTGGAAGGTGAGGTAAGCATCCTCATAGCGGAAGCCGGAGGCCACCAGCTTGGTAACGCTCTCGATGACAGCCATCTGAGCGCCCTTGTACTGGTCTGCGCTCATCAGGAAGGGGTTGAAGCCCCATGCCATGCCGGAGCAGGTGCTGGTCTCGCCGTCCACCGGCAGCTTTGCCACCATGGCGTTCTGCGGGGTCAGCTGATAGGCACCGCCAAAGGGCATGAGCACGGTGGCGGCACCAATGGTGGAGTCGAACCGCTCAGACAGGCCCTTCTTGCTGCAGATGTTCAAATCACCCACCATGTTCTTCATCTTCTGGCTGAAGGTCAGGCCCTCCCACTGGGGCTGCCAGACCGTGGCCTTTTCCACATGGACCTTCTGGTGCTTCTCGGCACCGTTGGAGTTCAGGAACTCGCGGCTGATGTTCACAATGGACATGCCGTTCCACACCATGTTCAGGCGGGGCTCAGCCGTCACCTTTGCCACCGGAGTGGCCTCAAGGTTCTCTTCGTTGGCGAGGGCAATGAACTTGTCCACGTCCTCGGGGGCCAGCGCCACAGCCATGCGCTCCTGGCTCTCGCTGATGGCCAGCTCGGTGCCGTCCAGACCCTCGTACTTCTTGGTGACCTTGTTCAGGTCGATGTACAGGCCGTCGGCCAGCTCACCGATGGCAACGGACACACCGCCTGCGCCAAAGTCGTTGCAGCGCTTGATCATCCTGCAGGCATCCTCGCGGCGGAACAGGCGCTGCAGCTTGCGCTCGATGGGAGCGTTGCCCTTCTGTACCTCGGCACCGCAGTGCTCAAGGCTGTCCAGCTTGTGGGCCTTGGAAGAACCGGTAGCACCGCCCACACCATCACGGCCGGTGCGGCCGCCCAGCAGAACGATGACATCGCCGGGGGCGGGGCACTCGCGGCGGACGTGGGAAGCGGGAGTAGCGCCTACAACGGCACCGATCTCCATGCGCTTTGCCACATAGCCGGGGTGGTAGATCTCATCCACCTGGCCGGTAGCAAGGCCGATCTGGTTGCCGTAGGAGGAATAGCCTGCGGCAGCAGTGGTCACCAGTTTGCGCTGGGGCAGCTTGCCGGGCAACGTCTCACTGACCGGCTTGAGCGGGTCGCCTGCGCCGGTGACGCGCATGGCCTGATAGACGTAGCTGCGGCCGGACAGCGGGTCACGGATCGCACCGCCGATGCAGGTGGCAGCGCCGCCGAAGGGCTCGATCTCCGTGGGGTGGTTGTGGGTTTCGTTCTTGAACAGGAACAGCCAATCCTCATCATGGCCATTCACATCAACCTTCACCTTGACAGTGCAGGCGTTGATTTCTTCGGATTCGTCAAGATTCTTCAGAATACCGCTCTTCTTGAGCCACTTCGCGCCGATGGTGCCCATATCCATAAGGCATACGGGCTTTTCGTCGCGGCCAAGCTCGTGACGCATCTCAAGATACTTATCGAACGCGGCCTGCACGGTCGCGTCGTCAATCTGCACATCATCAAGTTGCGTGCCGAACGTGGTGTGACGGCAATGATCGGACCAATACGTGTCGATCACCTTGATTTCCGTGATTGTCGGATCACGCTGTTCCTCGGTGAAGTGAGCACGGCAGAACTGCAGATCAGCCAAATCCATGGCCAGGCCACGGTCGGCGATGAACTGCTCAAGATCGGCGTCGCTCATGGTGCGGAAACCTTCGATGACCTCCACCTTGCCCGGTACCGGCACCTGCGTCTTCAACGTGGTCTTGGTATCCAGCGAAGCTTCGCGAGCCTCGACCGGGTTGATCACATAATGCTTGATGGCGGCGATGTCGGCGTCGCCCAGCTCGCCTTCAAGTGCATACACCTTGGCGGAACGAACAGTCGGGCGCTCGCCCTGGGAGATCAGCTGAATGCATTCGCTGGCGGAATCCGCACGCTGGTCGAACTGACCGGGCAGATACTCCACAGCAAACACATTATCAGAACCGAAATCAGGCAAATCGGCGGAAACATTATCGACCTGCGGCTCACTGAACACGGTAGGGGTGGCCTGTGCGAACAGTTCCTCGCTAATGCCTTCCACATCATAACGATTGACGAGACGCACATTCTTCAGCGATGCGATGCCAAGAATGGTCTTCAGCTCGTTGGCGAGCTGCTTGGCCTCGACATCAAAACCCTGCTTCTTTTCCACGTACACGCGAAAAACCATGGTTGACTCCTTGAAAGAGGGGCTTGGTGAGATTGATAAAAATAAGATTTTCAAAAACGATGAAGCCCGCATCCGAGTTTGTACTGCAGATGCGGGCTATCGCAAGTATTATTCGGCTACTTCAATGCCTTCGGACTTGGCGAGTTCAGCCAAGCGGCTTTCGACCTCTTCGTAAGCCGGAATGATGTCGCCCAGATCGCGGCGGAACAGATCCTTGTCGAGATGCTCGACCTTGCCGGAGCCGTCACGCTGATCCCACAGACGGCAGGAATCAGGCGTAATCTCATCGGCCAGCAGCAGCGTGCCATCGGAAGTGCGACCCATTTCGATTTTGAAATCAACAAGCTTGATGCCGATCTTGGCGAAGATCTCGATCAGGGCTTCGTTGATGCGGCGTGCGAGAGGTGCGATCTCAGCCAGATCCTCACGGGTGCAGACGCCCAATGCAACCAGATCGTCGTCGTTCACGAACGGATCGTGCAGATCATCGTTCTTCAGGAAGTACTCCAGCACCGGCTCCTTGAGCTCGATGCCCTCTTCCACGCCCAAGCGAGAGCAGAAGTGGCCGGCGGCGGTGTTACGCAGCACGATCTCGAGTGGGAACATGGTGACCTTCTTGACCAGCTGGGAGGTTTCGCCCACGCGGGCTACCAGATGGCTGTCGATACCGCGCTTCTTGAGCAGATCGAAGATCAGCGTGGTGATGAGGTTGTTCAGCCTGCCCTTGCCGGCGAAGTCTTCCTTCTTCTCGCCGTCACCTGCGGTAGCGGAGTTCTTGTATTCGACCCAGAGCACCTCCGGATCGTCAGTTGCGTACAGTTGCTTGGCTTTGCCCTCGTAGAGCTTTTCCAACTTCTCCATTACTCGCCTTTCCTGGTGTTTGGGAGGTAGATAGTTTGGTGAACTTGACGGTTAACAAGATACCAACGGGAGGCTACAATCGAATGGTTTTTGGGCGCGTTCCGGCAGTCTTCCGTCAGTATCCGGCAATAGTGCGTCAGGCGATGTCGATTTCGAGCGATTCGGCCACATTCTCGGCTTTAGCACGCGCGTCGGCCTCATCTGTTCCGATGGCCAGCGCGACTGCCATGCGACGATGGCCGTGCACTTCCGGCTTCGCGAAAATACGCAGATCGGTGCCCGGCTGAGACAAAGCGGTGGCGACGTTGCGGAATTCGGCTTCACCATCGCCCTGAATGACGATCGCATGGCTTGCCGCGACGGCACCGTCCGGGATCGACAAGGCGACATGTTCCTGCGTAATCGGCAAACCGAGAATCGCACGCGCATGCAACGCGAATTCACTTAACCGTTGCGACGCCATCGTGACCATGCCAGTGTCATGCGGACGTGGGGAGACCTCATTGAACAGCACGGAACCGTCGGTCAGCACGAACAATTCCACGCCAAACACACCCCAACCCTTCTCGCCGGAAGCCTTGGCCTTCGCCACCAGACCTTCCACTGCGGTACGCGCGATGCGTTGCGCCTGCGCAAGCACATCCTGTGTGAAGGAGGCCGGTTGCCAGGATTCGCGATAGTCGCCGCTTTCCTGACGCTGTCCGATCGGAGCGCAGGTCACGATGCCGGCGCTGGAGCTGACGGTCAGCACGGTCAGTTCGTAATCAAGCGGAGCCAACGCTTCTACAATCACTCGGGAAACGTCACCCTCGTCGTGCGCGCGACGACCTTCCTGTGCCTCAACCCAAGCCGCATCAATCGCATCGGCGGAACGAACCACGGACTGGCCGTGACCGGAAGAACTCATAATCGGCTTGACCACGCACGGGTAGCCAACCGTTTTTGCCCCAGCGCGAAGCTCTTCCAGCGAGCCTGCGAAGCGGTACGGCGTGGTCGGCAATCCCAATTCCTCATGCGCAAGTACGCGCAAACGTTCGCGATCCATGCAAATGGATGCGATTTCGGCACTTGGCACCACCTGTGCGCCACGCTCGGCCGCGGCAGCCAATTCGCTGGTGGCGATCGCTTCAACTTCCGGAACAATGATGTCCGGCTGAATTTCGTCAAACAATACGCGCAACTGTTCGGCATTGGCCATGTCGAGCACACGGTATTCGTGCGCCACCTGTTGTGCCGGAGCGCCCTCATAGGAATCGGCCGCGCACACCCATGCGCCAAGCCTCATCAGTTCGAGAGTGACTTCCTTGCCCAGCTCTCCGGAGCCAAGAAACAGAACACGAGTCGGATGCTTACCAAGCGGAGTGCCCAAGGCACGATTCTCTTCAGTCATGCCTTCCATTGTGCCATCGGCGTAGGATGGAATGCATGTCTGAGACGGAACAGGAAGAAACACAGCGCCCCCTGACCATCGCCATGGTGGTCGACACGTCGGGAAACCGAGGTAACGGCACGTCGAATTCGGCGTTGCAGTGGGCGGAGGAATTGAAGCGGCAAGGCCATACGGTCAGGCTTGTGGGCATTGGTGCGCCTGAATACCCGGCACGAGTCAACCATGTGCCTCTGGTCAGTTGGGTGGCGAAAAAGCAGCAGATGCAGTTCGCCGAACCGAGCGACACGCTGTTCAGAACCGCGTTCCGAGGCGTGGACGTGGTGCACATCTACACGCCGTTCCGTTTTGGCCAGCATGCGTGCAAAGTCGCCAAACAGATGGGAATCGCGGTTACTGCGGGCTATCATGTGCAGCCGGAGAACATCACGTATTCGGCAGGTCCGCTGAAATATATTCCGGGCATCGACAAGTTCATCTACTGGCTGTTCAATTTGTGGCTGTACCGCAAAATCGACCATGTGCATGTGCCGACCGAGCTTGGCGCAAGTTTGCTGCGTTCTCACGGGTACAAATCGAAACTGCATGTGATTTCCAACGGATATGAATCACGATTCACTGCGAAAACGCAGCGCGATGCGGGGAAGTCTGCTCCGGTTCCGTTCCACATTGTCGCTTCCGGACGATTGACGAACGAAAAGAATCATGTCGCATTAATTCATGCGATCGCCCGTTGCAGGCATGCGCAAGATATTGAACTGACGATTGCCGGCACCGGTCCTTTGAAAAAGAAATTGCAGCGACTCGCCGCACGTTTGCTTTCCCGACCGGCATCGATCGGATTTCATAAGAACACCGAAATGCCCGCGTTGCTGCGTTCCGGCGATTTGCTGGTGCATCCTTCGATTGCCGATCTCGAATCGGTGAGCGTCATTGAAGGTATGGCCGCCGGTTTGGTGCCGGTCATCGCATCGTCTCCGCTGAGCGCCGCAGGCCAGTTCGTGTTACGTGACGAATCGCTATTCCCTGTCGACGATGTGGAAGCGTTGGCAAGGCGCATCGATTGGTGGGTCGATCACCCCGATGAACTGTCGAAATGGGGCGAAATCTATGCCGAACACACTAAAGAGCATTATTCGGTGGCTGCTTCCGTGCGTAAATTCGTGGCTATGGAACGCGAGGCGATCGCCGATAATGCCAATAAGCAAATCAATGCGTAACAATCAGCATAAATGGAACCACATGCGTGATAAATGATCGTAACGTAAGCAAAAAGGCGCGGGATGTAATTCCTGCGCCTTTTTGTTGTTTGTCGTAATGATTATTTTTCCGATTGACAGCGACGATGCGCGCTACAGCAATGCGATCAGCTGCTCCACCTGCTCATCGGTGGTGGCCCAGCTGGTGCAGATGCGCATCACCGTGTGCGTGTCGTCGGCCTTTTCCATGAAGCCGAGGCGCACATTGCGCTGCAAACGCTCGGATGTCGCGTTGTCGAGCGTGATGAAGATCTGATTGGTCGGCGCGTCGAAGGTGAGCGTATAGCCACGTTCCACCAGCACTTCGCGAATACGGTCGGCCGCATCGTTGGCGTGGCGGGCGATCCTGCAATACAGATCGTCGGTGAACAGCGTGTCGAACTGCACGCCCAGCAGCCATCCCTTGGCGAGCAGCGCGCCATGTTGCTTGACGAGCGTCACGAAGTTTTTCGGCATATTGCCGTGCGTGAACGCCACGGCTTCACCGAACATGGCTCCGACCTTGGTGCCGCCGATATAGAATACGTCCGCGATACGCGCGATGTCTTCAAGCGTCACGTCGTTGCCGGTTGCGGTCAGCGCGTAGCCAAGTCGTGCGCCGTCGATGAACAACGGCATGTCGTACTTCGTGCAGACCTTGCGGATCGCCTCAAGTTCGGCGAGCGTGTAGAGCGTGCCGTATTCGGTGGCCTGCGAAATGTAGACGCATCCGGGGAACACCATGTGCGTGTAGTTGCCGTCCGCGTAGAACGTGGCGCAGTACTCGTCGAGTTCGGTCGCATCGATTTTGCCGTCATGGTGGGGGAGCGTCAGCACCTTGTGTCCGGTGAATTCGATGGCGCCCGCCTCATGCACGTTCACATGGCCTGTGCTTGCCGCGATTACGCCGGCATACTGCGGTGTGATGGAGTCGATTATGGTCTGGTTGGTCTGCGTGCCACCTACCAGGAAGAAAATCTGCGCGTCAGGGCAGGCGCATGCTTCGCGGATTTTGGCTTTCGCGCTTTCGCAGATGCTGTCGTTGCCGTAACCCGGATATTGGTTTTGTGCGATTTCGCTGATGCGTTCGATGATTTCCGGTGTTGCCGTGCAGGAATAGTCGTTTTCAAAAGACAGCATGATGCGCTCCTTGTATCTGACCTATGCTGATGACTTGCGACCGGCTGTTTGCTGTATTCAAGCCGTCCGGATAGCAAAAAACCTCGGAATTTCTTCCGAGGTCTCTACCGGGGTGGCTAACGCGGCTCGAACGCGCGACCTTCTGAACCACAATCAGATGCTCTACCAACTGAGCTATAGCCACCATGTTTTCGCTTCATACAGAAGCGCAACAGATGAAAACTATACACGATTTTCCAGCTATGTCTACATCGGCGTGTTGCGTGTGCCTGTCGTCGGCTTGCGCTGTGGATTGTTCATTATGTGAACGGCATATTACGCAAGGCCGAAACTCATGCGTACTTTGTAGTCGCTGCATGCGTAAGGGTGTGCTGTAATGACGGTGTGGGCCGTCTCGGAGTGTTTTCGGCGTATGCGGATCATCGGCCGAAAAGCTGTGAAATGTGAAGGAAGAGAGATTCATGCAGAAGGTCAAAGCGTTTGGTGATTGGCTCACCAAGTGGTTCACCGCGATCGTGATCGTGTGGGCCGTGTTCAACTATTTCGTGCCGCAGGCAAGCTTGTGGGGCAAATCCTATACCGGTTATTTCCTAGGTATCGTGCTGTTCGGCATGGGTCTTACCTTGACCCTTGACGATTTCAGGCGCATTCTCACCCAGCCTCTGATGGTCATCGTCGGTACCGTGGCACACTTCGTCATCATGCCGTTGGTAGCTGTGCTGCTGTGCTGGATTTTCCGTCTTGATGGTGCGCTCGCCGTCGGTGTGATTCTGGTCGGCTGCTGCCCGTCCGGAACCTCGTCCAACGTGATGAGCTATCTGAGCCGTGGCGATGTGGCGCTGGACGTGTCCATCGGCATTTTGTCCACGTTGTGCGCGCCGTTCATGATTCCGCTGTTGATGCAGTGGCTGGCTTCCCAGTATGTGTCGGTCCCGGTGGAATCCCTGTTCCTCAATGCGGTCAAGGTGGTGCTGTTCCCGATCGCTCTTGGCGTGATCTGCCATGCTATTTTCGGCGAGAAGATCGAGAAGATTACGGTCGCTCTGCCGATCGTGTCCCAGGTGGCCATCCTGCTTATCATCGGCGTGGTCGTCGCAGCCAACGGTCCGAAGCTGTTCGTGGCTTCCTCGCTGCTTGCCATCCCGGTGGTCATTCTGCACAACCTGTGCGGATACGCGTTGGGCTTCGGTTTCTCCAAACTTATGTACAAGGTATATCCGAAGGGCTTCCGTTATGCACAGCAGAAAGCCATCACCTTCGAGGTCGGCATGCAGGATTCCGCTTTGGGAGCGACTTTGGCGCTGACGTCGTTCGCTTCCAATCCGTTGGCCGCGGTGCCGTCCACGTTCTTCAGCGTTTGGCACAACATTTCCGGTTCCGTGCTGTCCAGCTGGTGGCGTGAGCATGATGACAGGCATCAGATCCATCCTGATTCCGACAATGGCGAGAAGGGCTCGGCTGCGAAGGCCCGCGAAGACGCTGCCGAAACAGCTAACAGCTGACATTCGTCAGTAGATTCCGTCGTCATATTGCGCATTCCCTGAATCTTTCAAAACGATTCAGGGAATGTTTTGTTTTGAGTGGTGCAAACGTGTCATTGTGATGTTTTGTTGCTTTGCGCTGATGTAGGCAAAATGATTGAAATTATTGGGATTTAAGGGTGTCTTCACCCGTGTTTTTTGTTCGTTTTGGGGTATACTGTAACTGAAGGCCGGAGTTGTGGATCAGTCGAGAATTCGTCAGGTCGCAACGAAGCGCCGATGGCCGTGAGGTTCATGCGCAACGCCTTTAAGATATAACTGAACAATAGCGATTCGAAACAGCGGCAATGGGGTAGTACGGCGCAGGCGCCGGGCCGCAAATGCAAAACAGACAACGAGACTGAAGAGTGCGCGTAAGGTAGCGCGTAGCAAAGAAGTGGGTGCGGGGATGCCCCCCCCCATCCGGGGTGGATAGTAACTGGAAGGGAAGAATAGA
>OGXJ01002107.1_pt1 | contig 13822 bp, 17 predicted proteins | sample 1576231 | NCBI WGS metagenome assembly OGXJ01 (sample SAMEA3541539, study PRJEB24748) | human gut metagenome | biome: human gut; feature: human-associated habitat; material: faeces | place: China | collected 2012
TCGGTGGCGGTTGCACAGGTGAAGTGATCTCTGCCGAAGGATTGCCGTGCGGCCGATGTGGTCCCGCCGGGCCAGAGGGATCTGCTGCCAGCGCTGGCCGAACACCTCCAGCTTGCCGTCCAGATAGTCCTCGATGAAGGCGATGGTGCCCTCGTCCATCTTCTCGCCGCTGCCGCTGATGAGCTTGATGCCGTTGTCGTAGTAGGGGTTGTGGCTGGCGGAGATCATGATGCCGCAGTCGAACCCGTCCGTCCGCGCCACAAAGGACACGGAGGGCGTGGTGGTCACATGCAGCAGATAGGCATCCGCGCCGGAGGCCACCAGTCCCGAGGCCAGTGCGTACTCAAACATGTAGCTGCTGCGGCGGGTGTCCTTGCCGATGACCACCCGCACCGGCGTGGTGTCGCCGCTGCGGCGCTTGGTCTCACCGTAGTACCAGCCCAGAAAACGTCCCACCTGATAGGCGTGGTCCGCCGTCAGGTCCACATTGGCCTCACCACGGAAGCCGTCTGTTCCGAAATATCTCCCCATAGTCGCTCCTTACTCCTCCCGCTGGGCGGCGATATCGCCGCCGCGCTTATAGATGCTGTCCGCCGGTACCGTCCCCCGCACGGAGGACAGCGGGTAGACACGGCTGCTCCGGCCCACCACCGTGCCGGGGTTCAGCACGCTGTTGCAGCCGATCTCCACGTGGTCGCCCAGCATGGCGCCCACCTTCTTGCGTCCCGTCTCCGCACGCTCTGCGCCGCAGCGAACCACCACCAGTGTCTTGTCGGACTTGACGTTGGAGGTGATGGAGCCCGCGCCCATATGGGCCTTATAGCCCAGGATGCTGTCGCCCACGTAGTTGTAGTGGGGCGTCTGCACGCCGTCGAACAGGATGACGTTCTTCAGCTCCACGGAGTTGCCCACCACGCAGTTGTCGCCCACCAGGGCGCTGCCGCGGATGAACGCGCCGTGGCGCACCTCCGTGCCTGCGCCGATGATGCAGGGTGCGCCCAGATAGGCGGTGGGCGCCACCACGGCGGTCTTGTGTACCCAAACCTCCGGCGCACGCTGCGCAAAGTCCGGCTCCAGTGTGGGCCCCAGCTGCCGGATCAGGTCACCGATGCCGGCCAGCGCCTCCCAGGGATAGGTGAAGCCCGCCAGATACGCCGCCGCACGGGTATGGGACAGGTCGAACAGGTCTTGAATGGTATACATGACAATAGCCCCCTTGTCTCCGCGCCTTCTGGTCTATGATACGCTCCAACGGCGCGGTTAGAAGCATTATACTATTCCGCCGCCCCCTCTGGCAAGAGTTTCTGCGGAAAAAGAGGAAAACAGGCGGTCCAAAATGGGCCGCCTGTTTTGCGTGTTTACTTGTCCAACGGCTTCATTGTGGGGAAGATTTAGGACATCGTTTCAACTCTTACTATAACCCAACATAGTTCAAAACAAGTCACAAATCAGATTTTTTCAAAATCCTATTTTACTATAATTTCGATTAGTTTCGTGAGGGCTTTGTGTAAGAATTGATGTAAATGATGTAAATGCTCTAATCCACCAACTATGAAGTTCGCATCAATAATATCTGTTAAACCGACACTTTATTATACTCATTTTTGAAGTAGGAGTCAAGACCTTCAAATTCGGACTTTCTCAGCTCCTTTGTTACATCAGTATAGATGTTAAGCGTAGTTGAAATATCCTTATGACCAAGTGTGTCCTGAATGACCTTAACATTAACCCCTGCTTCGCACATCCTTGTTGTGAAAGTGTGCCTTAATGAATGGCAGCTAAAATGTGGGAGCAATACTTCTGCGTTTTCGTCCTTTAATAACTGTTCATCGTTGCAGTCACGGATAATACGGCGGATTGCTTTGTTCAGGGTTGCCTGATGTTGTGGCTGTCCGAAACGGTTGATAAAGATAAAATCGGTATATCCGTCAACAGTCGCTTCGCAATGGAGGTCGAGCAACTCCTGCCTTTCCTTTTCCATTAAGAACGCTTCTTTGACAAAACCGAGCATAGGCACTTTTCTTCTTCCTGCCGGGGTTTTGGTCGTATTAACATTGAAGTAACAGCCACACTTGCTTCCCTCAGTTCGGTGGTCATAGTAAACAAGCGTGTGGTTCACATCAATGATACCTTCTTCCAAATCAATATCACACCATCTTAACCCCGTAAGCTCTCCAACACGAAGTCCCGTACCAATCATAACCGCAAACACCGGATACCAGTACTTTGAGGTCGGAGAATTTTTCAGATAGTCGAGAAATAACTCTTGCTCTGGTTTTGTTAAGGCTCTACGCTTCTCAGTCTGAAAACAATGGGACTGTTTCAACTCTTTAAGCACATTGTTTGACGGGTTATTCCTGATGTAGTCATCATCGACCGCCATATCTAAAATCTGATGGAGAACCGTATGAATATTATCAATAGTCGCCGGCTTCAGATGGCGTTCGTCTGCAAGGTAATTATAGAACCTCTTTATATCTGTTTTTCTCAGAGAAGATACAGTCTTTGAACCTATCTGATGACGGACAAAGGTCTCATACATATACTTGTAGTTTTCAAAAGTGTTGTTTTTCAGACCTCGCTTCAAATCCTTCCAAAGCTCATAAATGTCATTGACCGTTGTGTAACGAGCTTCTGCCTTAATGCCATCGCTCTTGTCTTTTGCGATTTGTTCCTCTTTGTATCGCAGTTCATCAAGTGTCTTGGCATACACATAACGCCTTTTATGATTGGCGTCCGTCCAACTGAAATGGTATGTACCATCAGCTCTCTGTGATTCGCCTGTACGAAGCACTACTCTTGATTTGTCTTTTCTTTTTGTTCTTGGCATAATTTTTCCTCCCTTAAATGCGAAATTGCTTATCAAGATAATCAATAAATTTGTCTCGGATTACACAGACCTGAACGCCGTTTGTGACAGCAAAGGGACAATCGCCCTTCATTATGATTTGCCTGATTTTTGTCCTGCCGATACCGGTGTACTCGGCTGCTTCCTCAACAGTTAGAACCTTCTTCTCCCAAAATGGAGCATTTTCTTTTCGCTTTTCGAGTAAGACTCTGTAAGCTAAAACATCGTTGTCCATAAGCCCTCCTTCCTATATTGAGTACATTTTCTCAATGTACTCATCAAAAACTCGTCTCTTAATCATTCGTCTGTTTCCTACCCACAGAACAAACGGACATTTTTCTTGGCTTGTCATCTCATAAAGTTTGTCTCTGCCTATACCTGTGTAAGCGGTCGCTTCATCAATCGTAAGATAAGGCTTTACCCAAACCGGCACGGTTTCCGACCGATTACCTGAATTATTCAATTCAGTCTGATTATTTCCCATAACACCACCTCCATCAGAGGGAATACTGCGATGACAGGTATTCCTCAAATTGTTTTCTTTTAATCAATCGCTTTGCTCCGTTCCAAAGAACGAAAGGACAATCTTCGCTATTCGATAGCTCTTTTATCTTTGATGTGCCAATGCCCGAATATTCCGAAGCTTCTTCAACCGTAAGGTTCATTTTCTTCCAAATAGGGACACTCGGCATATTGGATTTAAGTTGTTTGTCAGACATATGCTGTAACCTCCTTGCCTTTGGTGATTACAGCATACTCAAAAGTCTGCGGTAAGCCAATTATGCGAATCGGCTCATCGCAGACTTGACTTTTTCCCTTAAATCGAGTATTGCCTTTCAATAAATTCGTCAAAGACTTTCCTTTTAATCATTCTTCTGCTACCAATCCAAAGAACAAAAGGACAATCCTGACTTTCCGTCATTTCATAAAGCTTTCCCATTCCAATACCGGAGTAAGCTGCCGCCTCCTCAATAGACAGGTTTGGCTTGCACCAAATAGGAATATCGTAACGCTTCTTCTTTTCACAGCTATTTGACATTCCTGCGCCCCTTTCCTTTGACTGAGGTGCGTTTATCATAAACGATATAATCCCAACCGCTGTTATTACACTTGTCGCAGTGGTCTTTGCTTTTCGCAAAAGGGTCAAGACGCCTGACAACATAATTCGGGTCGTGGATATAGTCGCTCAGGCACTTGGGACATAAGCAGCGAACATCACCGGTTCTGTCAGTGTTGTAAATCCATAAACCAAAAGTCTTTTTAAGGGCTGCGTTAATATGCTTCCAAAGCCTTTCATCGTTTACCGAACCAATGTAGTCTGTAAGTTCGTCCTTATTGACGGTTTGTATCTGTTCAAGAAGAACCATTGACTGCTTCTTCAGCCCGAAGTCCTCACCCAAAATGATGTGTGAAGGAAGATACTTCTTTTTCATCACAGCCGTAACAGCCGCAACAATAATTGTCGGAGCATTGGCGTTAAAATTGTCTGCCTGAATTACCATTACAGGTCTCTCTCCCGACTGGACAGACCCCTCTCTTTTTCCAAAATCGTAGTAGAATAAATCTCCACGCTGAATTTCTTTTCTCTGCATATATGTATAACCTCTCTGTTCATTTAATATTGAAAGTGCATTTCGTATCCGGAATTGAAATAACCCCTTCACTCATTTGGACAAAGGGGGTCAAAATGCACACCCAAAATCAGAGGTTTTCATAAAATTTCTTGAAATTTTTTCTTGCAGCGGCAATCGACTTATCTACAACGCTGTAATATACTCCTTCTTCCTTTGCAATTTTTCTTGAACTCATACCTAACAAAATCGCTTTTATCAGTCGTTCTCTCTGAACAGGTTTCAGCATTTCCAAGACCTTTCTGACTTTTGCAATTTCTAACTGGCGAAGCTGTTCCTTTTCTTCCTCAATCCGTTCTTCCTCCGCTTGCTCAAACGGGTCAACAAACGGAGTAATCAGTTCCCGGTGGAATTGTTCAGAGATGTCATCTTCATACCCGTACACATCGATTGTTCTTTTTGCTCGCTTTTCGTACTTATCGTTGTTTCTATACGACTCGTCAATCACTTCGCCCTGAGCCATAGAAAGCAGAATGAACGGAGTGTACCGACGGATAACATCAGGGTATTTAACCCACAATTCTTCTTCCGCCAGTTCTGTTACAATCGCCCATTTCTCCGTGCCGGTGTAACCGTGGTATTCATACCGCAGATTGATGAGCTTGCAGTCATTCGCAAATAATAATTCCTGTTGTTCTAATGTAAGTTTTGTCATTGTCGTAATCTCCTTGAATTTGAATTTTTGAATTTGGTTGAAATCAAAAATTCGGAGATTACGGATACTTGGCGATATAACAAAGCCACCAAATTTGTGTATGGCTACAAACAAAAAAAGCCGCAAAGGCACTAAGACCTCTACGGCAATACGCATGATTATCTCTATGATATGGATATGTGACTTCTACTCGGAAAGTAGAAAAGTGCCACGAGTAAGCAAGGCTTTTTTTAACAGGTTATCCTCACTTGTGCGTGACACTATATAAATAGCTGCTGCTTCTGATAAGCAGCGTGGTTGTTGTGCATGACCAACACATAAAAATCCCTCCAAACTCAAACAGGTCTGGAGGGTTAAACTATTTTCATTTGGGCGTGAAGATACAGCCCACCAAAACGCTGTTTTTTTTATTTGGTGGGCTATAACTTAAAATACAAGCCTTATCCCAAAGACTTCAAATTATTTCTATATTCCTGCATCTCCCTTTCGTCTGTGTTATCTAAAACAAATTGCAGCTCGTTTGTTACCCTTTCACGGTCATAGGGAAGATACGCCGTTACGGGCGTGAAATTAGATACCGTGTTCGCAAACAGGTGTGTGCGTATATTTAGGTTATTGATTAGGATTTGCAATTCACGGATACGCTCTTTTTCTTCGGCAGGTACAAACAAACCCTGCTGTGCCATCTGGTAAAGCTCTGTGTCTGGAAAAAGCGTGAGAGAGTCCACGGAAATAAAATACGGATTAAGCTGACTGAACAGCTCTGCACTATTTCTTGCATTTTGGTATCCGCCGCCTTTTCCCGCAAGCCCTGTCATATAAACAAAGTAGTATTCAATGCCTGCTTCGTCCAATTTCCTGCATTGCTCCAGAATATCCGTCGAGGTATATCCTTTATTGGCAAGGGCAAGCGTTTCATCATCGCCGCTTTCCACACCGATGCTCAGTCCGTTAATACCCATCGCTCTTAATTTTCTAAGCTGCCATACCTCTTTGTTTTTAATATCACGGATGCTCGCAAACATAGCCATTGTCTGACACTTAATCAGATAGTCCCTTACCGTCAACGCCCGTAGTTTAAGATTTTCATAGCTCATTGCGAACGGGTTAGCTCCCGTCCAGAAAATCCTTCGGGCGTTTGGCTGATAGCTTTTTATCTCCGCTAAATCTTCCTCAAATTCCTCAATGGGCGACATTCGGAAGCACTCATTTTTATACAGGCTACAAAACTTGCATTTGTTATAGGTGCAGCCAGAGGTAGCCTGTATGATGACCGAATGAGCTTCATACGGTGGTCGCCAAGTTCTGCCTGTAAAGTGCATGATTGCCCCTCCTTTCACTTACAGATGATGAACACTTTTTCTATACCGTAGCAATTCTTCTTCGCTGACATTTCCTATGATTTCATCGAGAAACGCCAACAGCTTTTTCTTGTCTTTCGGCAGTTGCCCATGAAACTGGTACGCATTGGAAGCTCCCATTGCCGCAAAGATGGTCGGTATCTGCAAATTTTCAATGAGCGTCCGTACCTCTTTGTATTTTTCAAGTTCGCCTTCCTCTTGCCAGTTACCACGCTGTATTTCAGCATAAAGTTCAGAATCGGGATAAATCGTAAGCATATTTGCTCCGATAAGCGTAGGGTGTATCTGATTGCATATATCAGCCGTCAATTTTGCTCCGATTTCTCCACGACCTGCCCCAGAAATGCTCACCAAGTAAAAGAAACTGTAATGAATGCCTGCTGCATCTAATCTCTGACATTGCTCTATGATGTCGGCAGAGGTATATCCCTTGTTCATAAACCGCAGGGCATCATCATCACCTGTTTCTATTCCTATTGTCAGACCGTCATACCCAAAAGCCCGCAATTTGGCAAGTTCCTCATCGGTTTTAGGGGTAACATCTGTAATCCTCGCAAATGAGCCGATAGATGTAACTGATGGGAGATATTTACGGATTAGCTCTGCAATCACAGTTAATTTGTCATAAGACAAAACAAAGGGGTTAGCTCCCGTCAAAAATACTCGGTCAATACGCCCGCTGTTCCAACCTTTTGTTGCTCTTTTGACCTCCCGTAAATCACTCTCAATATCCTCCAGAGGGGACATTCTGAATTTGAACGGCAAATCATTATACAAGGTACAAAACTTGCATTTATGATGCGTACAGCCTGCCGTTACCTCTAACAAAAGTGATGCCGCTTCATACGGCGGTCGCCAAATCGTTCCTGTGTAGTGCATAAACACATCTCCTTTTCTGTGGGTTTATACTAATTATACTTGTGTACGACGATTTTACAAGTACTGTACTTTTTTGTAGTACCTATTTGATAATGGTACATTGATTTTTCAAAAAAGGTGTGTTATACTGTCTTTGAAAGGAGTGGCAGGAATGAAAAAAAGTACATTGGCTGTTGAACGCTGCAAAACAGTTTCTACCATACAAAAAATCTTAGGCGGTAAATGGAAAATCGAAATTATCTATTACATCGCCTTTCGAGATATACACCGCTTTGGAGAGCTTCGCAGGCATATCGGTGATATTACAGAATCAAGCCTAACAAAGCAGCTTCGGGAACTGGAAGCCGACGGCTTTATTACCCGTTATGACTATAAAGAAGTACCTCCCCGTGTGGAGTATAACCTTACTGACTTAGGAAAAAGTTTCATTCCCGTTTTTGAACACATGAAACAATGGGGAGATGAAAACCTCAGTGAGTAAATAAAGCGTGGTATGTCTTGCAAAATCTTATAACCTTTGTTATAAAAAAACAGAGCCGATAAACTTGTGATTGCTCACTTGTTCATCGGCTCTGCGTCTTATGCGTCTGGCTCTTTGATGACGGTTATTTGTAAATTATTTACATCAATCAATGTTTCCTGCTTACATTTCGGGCAGTAAAGAGGATAGTTTTTCAAAACTGTATCCTCTCTGATTTTGTTTCGGGTTTTGTTTCCGCAAAGAGGACATAATAGCCATTCTGTCTGCTTCAAGTTACAACCTACCTTTCACAATTAAATACATTTACTTACTATCATTCTGCGATAAGCTCCAATAACACGATTTCTGGACGGTTATTAAATCGAATAGGGATAATACTATTGCCAAGTCCTCTGCAAACAATCATATTTGTGTCACCTTTCGTGTATAAGCCTGCATCATATTTTGGAAACAAGGCTTGATTTGGAGCAACCAAACCGCCAATAAACGGTAAACGAAACTGACCACCATGTGCGTGACCGCTTAAAACTAAATCGACACTACAATTTACATAGGTTTCAAACAATTCTGGGCGATGTGAAAGCAAAATAGTGTAATTTTCTTTATCTCCGATTAGTCCCCGTAATTTCGTATCAACCATAGCAGGAACTTCTCCAAACATATCCCCTTTAAGCGTAAAGCTTGGGTCGGAAAGTCCGATAAGCGTGATTGACTCGTCTTTATATTCCAACTGCATTGATATATCTTCAAGCACAACTACCCCAATTGATTCCAGTCCTGTTTTAAGCTTGTCATACTGCAATAGACTGGCTTCGTGATTGCCTGTTACATAATATGTGCCTGCAATTTGAGCAGCTTCTTTTGCAAAATCAAGGGCAACATCAATATCCGTGTGTTCAGCATCAACTAAATCACCCGTTATCATTATGATGTTTGGCTCACATTCTGACAGTATTTGTAACAGCTCTGCATTATCTTCTCCAAACACCACATTGTGCAGGTCGGATACTTGAGCTATCCGAAAACCATTAAATGCAGCAGGGATACGATTGCTTGAAACAGTCACCGTACTCAACGTCAAAGCTGTATTGCCCCAGATAGTCCAAATAATCAAAGCAGCAATCAATGTGCATACAGAAATCAAAGTTTTTTTAGATAATCGTTTTTTCATGGTGTTCTCTGTCCTTTTCATTCTACTACTGTAAATTAGTCCGTAGTTTCAATCTCTTAGAATAGTCTTGAATAAATCTTATTGCTTCATCTTTGGAAAATCCTAATGCAAACATATTATCGAGGTAAGAACAACAAAGTACCTTTGCGGTATCATCTCGCTTCTTTGCTATGTACTGTTCATCTGTGGTTACAGAATATTGACCGTTTCGGTATGACACAATCAATTTATCATTACTCACAATCTTATAAGCCCTCATAACAGTATTCGGATTGATATGCAGTATCTTTGCCATTTCTCGAACAGATGGGATTTTTTCGCCTGCTGAAAGTTGTCCACTATAAATCGCGCACCTTATTTTTTTTATAAGTTGCAAATAAATATGTTCCACATCGTGAAACACCCATTCATCATAAATCATAGATTTTATCTCCTTTATCACACCAACAGACAATACGATTAAAATAAATTGCTTTCCAATATTTATTACCTTACCACAATGCCCTTAATTTTGAATGAGTAAATCACGCAAAAAAATTGCCTGATTTACTCATTCGCTTTTTAAGCAGAAAAAGTACAATGAAACTATCAAACGAAAAGGAGATTAAAATATGGCAACATTATTAGAAGCAAATGAAGTAACAAAAATCTATGCCAAAGGGCAGCGTCCAAGCCTGAATAAAGTATCTTTCAGTGTAGCAGAAAGTGAATTTATCGCTATTATGGGTGCTTCTGGCTCTGGAAAGACTACATTGCTTAATGTTCTTTCCACTATTGATACCCCTACAAGTGGTAGCATTGTAATTAATGGTGTTAATTTAAAACAACTGAGCGACACAGGTGCAGCGGATTTCCGCAGGGATAATCTTGGATTTATTTTTCAGGAATACTTTTTACTTGACAGCCTTACCATCCGAGAAAACATCTCTGTCCCACTCACTTTACAAAAGCTTCCGCATAAAAAAATCGAAAAAATGGTGCGAAGTTTAGCAGAACGTTTTGGCATTGCCTCTCAGTTAGACAAATATCCAAACGAGCTGTCTGGCGGGCAGAGACAACGAGCATCGGCGGCAAGAGCCATTGTAAAACAGCCAAGTATTTTATTTGCTGATGAACCGACAGGAGCATTGGACTCAAACTCTGCTACCGAGTTATTAAAAACTTTGAAAGAAGCAAATGAAGAATTGCATACCACTATACTAATGGTCACACATGATGCATACGCTGCAAGTTTTGCTAACCGTATTCTGATTTTCAAAGACGGAAGCATTATACGCGAACTTCTTAAACAGGATGCCGATAGACGAACATTCTATGAAACCATTGCACAGGAAGTAGCCAAATTAGATACGGAAAGATAAGGGGGCAAAATTTATGAACAATTTATCAATGGCACTTAAAAATCTTAAAAAAAATTTTTCATTTTACGCCCTTTACCTACTTTCTGTATCATTTGTAATTACAGTCTTTTTTGCATTTACTTCATTCTCAATGAATACAGTTATGCTTGAAAAGATATCTGGTAACGGGCGAGTTGAAACTATGTGTAATGTAATTTCTGTATTCCTAATGACTTTTGTCGTTTTTTATATGTCATATTCCAACCGTTTCTTTTTACGTCGTCGAACAAAAGAACTTGGTGTTTACGCATTATTAGGATATAGAAAAACTACAGTGTTGTCATTGCTGACAATAGAGAATTTGCTGGTTTGTTTTGGAGCGTTTATAGTAGGAATACTTCTCGGTAGTGTTTTTCATAAAGGCATTGTTTTTGGTATAACTAAGTTATTGGATTTATCTATCAATAATTCAGAAATACCTTTTTTTAATGTCAATGCCATTTCAAAAACAGCCTGCTTCATTTTTGCTATTGTGATTGTATTAATGCTGTCTAACAGCAGGTTTCTTTTCAAGACATCTCTTATGGGATTAGTTAGATTTGAAAAAAGTGCTGAACGAAAAATGGAATTCCATGCTGTTCCCGCCATCATTGGCTTCTGCTGTATTATTTTTGGGTATCGTGCTTTCCGGTTCTTCTGCCGTTTCTTCCTGAGAATTTGTTTCGGTAGTACCAGCCGGAAAAGAAGTCTCTGTTTTCGTTATCTCCTGTGCAGCTTCTTTGGCTGTGTTACCGGTACAACCTACGAGGAAAATCATCAGGCAGGCAAGAACACAAGGTATCAGCCTGTTTTTCATATCCATCGCTCCTTTCGCCTTAATCGTACTCAATCAGGCAAAAAACATCAAAGATGCGATTGACTGAACTTTTTATCGTAGCAGACATTTTGCTTTTACTCCAAATGTGCGACCCCTTTAATAGACAGCTATATCTTATTAGAGATAGATATACTCAAGGGAGATAGAGTATATTTTTCAGCAGGTAAACAGCCGGTATATATAGGGGTTAGAGTGTGAGAAAGGGGGAAGGCTATCGGCTGTCACGGTCGGCTCTGCTTCTCAGAAACTTGTTGTAATGCTCCAATGCCTTGCACACAAAATCCTCCGTTTGGCTTATGGGAATGTTCTTCGGGATAAGCTGTCGAACCCTGTCGCCCCTCAAAACAATTTTCTCCCTTTGGTTTGGTTTTTCCTCCGACATAATCGCTTGGATTGCTTCAGTTGTGAGCTTGCCCTCCTCAAAGAACTTTCGCATACGGATTGTTTGGTCGTGAGACGGGGTTGCGTCGTTCAGGTCGATTTCATCAACCACATCACGCTGACTGTCCTCATCGAGAAAAGACAATTCAACCGCCGGTCGCATTTTAATTCGCCCCTCATCAACATAATCCAAAAGTTCGGGAACAAGGTTGGTAAGGCGAATATACCTGTGAATCTGATTTCGGCTGTCGCCACATTCTTGAGCAAGCTCGTCAGAAGTTCTCAACTTTGTCCCCACTGGGGACAAAGTTAAATCCGTGCGTTCTCCTTGCCTTTTCATCGCTTCCAAACGCATTTTGTAGGCATAGGCTTTTTCTGAGGGAAGTATCTGCGACCTTTGATAGTTGCTCTCAACCATTAAAATCGTGGCTTCGTCTCGGTTCAGGTCAACGACTTCACAGCGGAGCGTATCAAACCCGGCAAGCTCACAAGCTCGCTTTCGTCTGTGTCCTGAAATGAGTTCGTATCTGCCGTCCTCTTTTTGCCTTACCGTTGCCGGAGTGATTACCCCTCGTTCCTTGATACTCTCTATGAGCTGTGCCATATCCTCGTCATCACGCACCTTAAAAGGGTGGTCGGGGAAATCGTCAATTTCAGTCAAGGGAATATCTCGGATTTTTGAAAGTTTTTCTTCATCTCTCTGTTCCTGCGTTGAGAATAAGTCATCGAGCTTCGTGAGAGTGAAGTCGCTCTTTCTTCCTGCCATCGGCTAACACCTCCTTTGTAAATTCGGTGTACGCCTTTGACACCGTACTGTTGGGTTCATAGGCAAAAATGCTCTTGCCTTTGGAAGAAGTCTCTGCGGCTTTTACGGCAATCGGGATATATGTTCTATACATCTTGATTTGACTACCGAAGTTCTCTCTCAGAGCTTCTACCGTGCTTTTGGCGAGGTTGGTACGGCTATCCACCAAAGTGAGAAGCATACCGTCAATCTTCAAGCTCGGATTGATACGCTTCTTTACTCGTGAAATGGTCTGAACAAGCTGCGTCATTCCTTTTGCTGGTAAATACTGAGCCTGAACAGGAATAATAACGCTGTCTGCCGCAGATAGCGCATTGATTGTTACCATTCCGAGGGAAGGCATACAGTCTATAAGAATATAGTCGTATTTGTCCTTCACTTCGCTGAGATAATTTCTCAATGCCGTCTCTCTGCTCATTGCGTTGACAAGGTTAAATTCCATTGCTGAAAGCTCAAGGTTTGCCGGAACAAGGTCAACACCTTCGTCGTGGTGCAGAATACCGACCGTAGGGTCATTCATCGTTTCGTTTATGACATCTGTGAGTTTCGTTGCAAGCGTGATACCCAAGTTGTCCGTATCCTGCCAGCCGAGACAGGTGGTTAAGTCGCCCTGTGGGTCTGCGTCTATGAGCAACACTTTCTTTCCCTGCATTGCAAGACCGACACCGAGGTTTACCGTAGTGGTCGTCTTTCCAACTCCGCCTTTTTGATTGCATATCGCAATCGTTTTGCAGTTCGACACTTTGTGCGTCCTCCTTTCGTAAAATTCATAGCCATCGCAGTATGGCTATGTACTTGACCGGCTCATTTCCTAGCCGGTCGGGCAATATTTGTTCTCAACACCCCTTGCCGAGCAAAAGCTCACGGGAAGTCACTAAGGAACAGACTGCTAATCTGTATCATAGGAATTTCACCTCTGCCGGGTACTCCGCCAGCTCCGTAGAGAAGTATCATTATCCTCCTGACTGTCATCGCCGTAACAGGGGCAACCTATTACTTATACCGGGAGTTCTCGCTGTTCTGCAATGCAGAAGTCTCGGCGTACCCGATAAGGTGGCTAAAATCATCAGAAATAAAGTCTTAGTGAATGATTTATTCAGTTGTCAAAATACAAGTGAAAGGCTTCCGTTTTCACATTTCGGAATTAACCCCTTCACTCATTTGGACAAAGGGGGTCAAAATGCACACCCAAAATCGCCCCTTTTTCAAAAATTTTTTGAAAAAATTTTTCTGAACGAGAAAAAGCCGCCTATTTTCCTCGTAACTGAGGTCAATAGACGGCGGGTAGAATTATTCATATTTTTGGTGTATAATAGAAAAAGACAAATTTGAATTTGCGGAGATGATAAGATGGTCAATATAACAGATGTAAAACAGATTCTTCAATTTGCAA
>OGXJ01002112.1_pt1 | contig 13808 bp, 14 predicted proteins | sample 1576231 | NCBI WGS metagenome assembly OGXJ01 (sample SAMEA3541539, study PRJEB24748) | human gut metagenome | biome: human gut; feature: human-associated habitat; material: faeces | place: China | collected 2012
GGAGGTGGCGTGTAAACGCCAGAAGGGGAATGGCTGGCGGGCCGAAGTCTCGGCTGAGAGGTTGAGAATAAAAGAAACAGAAGGAGAACCCAAGATGCAGAAGTTTGAACTAGAGGGTCTGTTTGATTTTTTGAACAAAGGCGTCAGCGCCTTTCACTCTGCCGCCGCAGCAGCGGCCATTCTGGAGGCCAACGGCTATGAGGAGCGCCCCGAAAGCGCAGCCTGGGAGCTGGTGCCCGGCGGAAAATACTACACCACCCGCAACGGCTCGGCCATTCTGGCCTGGCGGATGCCCAAAGGCCCGCTCACCGGCTGGCACGCCGCGGCCAGCCACAGCGACTCGCCCACCTGGCGCATCAAGACGCTGGACGGGGCCGACCACGGCTTTGCCCGCGCCGAGGTGGAGGGCTATGGCGGCATGCTGATGTCCACCTGGTTTGACCGGCCCCTGAGCGTGGCAGGCCGCCTGCTGGTGCGCACCGCCGACGGCGTGGAGAGCCGTCTGGTGCACCCGGAGCGGGCACTGGCCTGCATCCCGAACCTGTGCATCCACTTCAACCGGGAGGCCAACACCGGCCTGAACTACAACCCCCAGGTGGACCTGCATAAGAAAAAATATCGTCAGGAAAAGCAGGAAGTTGAGAAAAAGAAAATGCCCGACTAAGCGGGCATTCAGGGAATCAATGATTTTGTCCGGGCTGGTCTTTTTTACCAACACCAGAAAAGATGTTGAATACTTCACCAAGACCGTAAATCAGACCCAGGATGATGGCCATCACGACAGGTACCATGATTACGGCGAATACCAGACTTTTTAATAACTCTAACATGGTCAACTCCAGATATAGTCATGAGACTATTCTAACCGCTAAGCACAGAAAAGCACTCCCCTTTTGTGCGGTCAGCTTTGCGTGGCGTTCGTTTTCCGTCACAATAAGACTTTTGCCAGGACATTGTTATGCAGGCCGAAATCCTTCTCACCCTTAAGCTCCAACAAAAATTATTCGCCGACCCGCGCCGCATTTCGCTACTAAAACACATTGCGCTTTCCGGTTCCATTAGCCAGGGAGCGAAAGATGCCGGTATTAGCTATAAAAGCGCCTGGGATGCCATTAACGAGATGAATCAGTTAAGTGAGCATATTCTGGTCGAGCGCGCAACAGGCGGTAAAGGTGGCGGCGGCGCAGTACTGACCCGCTATGGTCAGCGACTGATTCAGCTCTATGACTTACTGGCGCAAATCCAGCAAAAAGCCTTTGATGTGTTAAGTGACGATGACGCCCTGCCGCTGAACAGCCTGCTGGCCGCGATCTCACGTTTTTCACTGCAAACCAGCGCCCGTAACCAGTGGTTCGGTACCATCACCGCCCGCGATCATGATGACGTTCAACAGCATGTTGATGTCTTACTGGCTGACGGAAAAACACGCCTGAAAGTCGCAATTACCGCACAAAGCGGCGCGCGTCTGGGGCTGGATGAAGGCAAAGAAGTGTTGATATTGCTAAAAGCGCCGTGGGTAGGTATTACTCAGGACGAGGCGGTCGCGCAAAACGCTGACAACCAATTACCGGGTATTATTAGTCATATTGAGCGCGGCGCAGAGCAGTGCGAAGTATTAATGGCGCTACCCGACGGGCAAACACTGTGCGCCACAGTGCCGGTAAATGAAGCGACTTCTCTTCAGCAAGGACAGAATGTCACGGCCTACTTTAATGCCGACAGCGTGATTATCGCCACGCTGTGCTAAGCGTGTTGACAATTTGTTATGAAACACGTATCCCTGTCAGTAATCGCTGCACAAAGTGGGATATAAAATGTCATCGTTGCAAATTTTGCAAGGCACGTTTCGTCTTAGCGACACAAAAACGCTGCAATTGCCTCAGCTAACGTTAAACGCGGGTGATAGTTGGGCGTTTGTCGGTTCGAATGGAAGCGGGAAATCGGCCCTGGCCCGCGCGCTGGCGGGGGAACTTCCGCTTTTGAAAGGTGAACGGCAAAGCCAGTTTTCCCACATCACTCGTCTCTCCTTCGAGCAATTGCAAAAACTCGTCAGCGACGAATGGCAGCGGAATAACACCGATATGCTCGGCCCTGGCGAAGATGACACCGGACGCACTACGGCTGAGATCATTCAGGATGAAGTAAAGGATGCACCGCGTTGCATGCAACTGGCGCAGCAGTTCGGTATTACCGCCCTCCTCGACCGACGCTTTAAATACCTTTCCACTGGCGAGACGCGAAAAACCCTGCTGTGTCAGGCGCTGATGTCGGAGCCTGACTTGTTGATTCTTGATGAGCCGTTCGATGGCCTGGATGTTGCCTCACGTCAGCAGCTGGCTGAGCGACTCGCCTCGTTACATCAGTCCGGTATTACTCTGGTACTGGTGCTCAATCGCTTCGATGAGATCCCGGAGTTTGTCCAGTTTGCTGGCGTGCTGGCGGATTGCACGTTAGCGGAAACTGGCGCTAAAGAGGAACTGCTCCAACAAGCACTCGTCGCGCAACTGGCGCATAGTGAACAGCTTGAAGGTGTGCAACTGCCGGAGCCGGATGAACCTTCAGCACGTCACGCCTTACCCGCCAACGAACCGCGCATTGTGCTGAACAATGGCGTGGTTTCTTATAACGATCGCCCCATTCTTAATAACCTTAGCTGGCAGGTGAATCCAAGCGAACACTGGCAAATTGTCGGGCCAAATGGTGCAGGAAAATCGACGTTATTAAGCCTGGTTACTGGCGATCATCCGCAAGGTTACAGCAACGATTTGACGCTTTTCGGACGACGTCGCGGCAGCGGCGAAACCATCTGGGATATCAAAAAGCATATCGGTTACGTCAGCAGTAGTTTGCATCTGGATTACCGGGTCAGCACTACCGTGCGTAATGTGATTCTTTCTGGCTATTTTGATTCGATTGGCATTTATCAGGCCGTTTCGGATCGCCAGCAAAAACTGGTGCAGCAGTGGCTGGATATTCTCGGCATTGATAAACGCACGGCTGACGCTCCGTTCCATAGTCTTTCCTGGGGACAGCAGCGTCTGGCGCTGATTGTCCGCGCACTGGTGAAACATCCGACGTTGCTTATTCTCGATGAACCACTACAGGGGCTTGATCCGCTGAATCGCCAGCTTATCCGCCGTTTTGTTGATGTGCTGATTAGCGAAGGTGAAACGCAATTGTTGTTTGTTTCGCACCACGCTGAAGATGCGCCTGCCTGTATTACCCATCGTCTTGAGTTCGTGCCGGACGGTGGACTCTATCGCTATGTGCTGACAAAAATATATTGAGTCGGTAGTGCTGACCTTGCCGGAGGCGGCCTTAGCGCCCTCTCCGGCCAACGGTTCGACGCATGCAGGCATGAAACCGCGTCTTTTTTCAGATAAAAAGCGCAATCATTCATAAACCCTCTGTTTTATAATCACTTAATCGCGCATAAAAAACGGCTAAATTCTTGTGTAAACGATTCCACTAATTTATTCCATGTCACACTTTTCGCATCTTTGTTATGCTATGGTTATTTCATACCATAAGCCTAATGGAGCGAATTATGAGAGTTCTGGTTACCGGTGGTAGCGGTTACATTGGAAGTCATACCTGTGTGCAATTACTGCAAAACGGTCATGATGTCATCATTCTTGATAACCTCTGTAACAGTAAGCGCAGCGTACTGCCTGTTCTCGAGCGTTTAGGCGGCAAACATCCAACGTTTGTTGAAGGCGATATTCGTAACGAAGCGTTGATGACCGAGATCCTGCACGATCACGCTATCGACACCGTGATCCACTTCGCCGGGCTGAAAGCCGTGGGCGAATCGGTACAAAAACCGCTGGAATATTACGACAACAATGTCAACGGCACTCTGCGCCTGATTAGCGCCATGCGCGCCGCTAACGTCAAAAACTTTATTTTTAGCTCCTCCGCCACCGTTTATGGCGATCAGCCCAAAATTCCATACGTTGAAAGCTTCCCGACCGGCACACCGCAAAGCCCTTACGGCAAAAGCAAGCTGATGGTGGAACAGATCCTCACCGATCTGCAAAAAGCCCAGCCGGACTGGAGCATTGCCCTGCTGCGCTACTTCAACCCGGTTGGCGCGCATCCGTCGGGCGATATGGGCGAAGATCCGCAAGGCATTCCGAATAACCTGATGCCATACATCGCCCAGGTTGCTGTAGGCCGTCGCGACTCGCTGGCGATTTTTGGTAACGATTATCCGACCGAAGATGGTACTGGCGTACGCGATTACATCCACGTAATGGATCTGGCGGACGGTCACGTCGTGGCGATGGAAAAACTGGCGAACAAGCCAGGCGTACACATCTACAACCTCGGCGCTGGCGTAGGCAGCAGCGTGCTGGACGTGGTTAATGCCTTCAGCAAAGCCTGCGGCAAACCGGTTAATTATCATTTTGCACCGCGTCGCGAGGGCGACCTTCCGGCCTACTGGGCGGACGCCAGCAAAGCCGACCGTGAACTGAACTGGCGCGTAACGCGCACACTCGATGAAATGGCGCAGGACACCTGGCACTGGCAGTCACGCCATCCACAGGGATATCCCGATTAAGGAACGACCATGACGCAATTTAATCCCGTTGATCATCCACATCGCCGCTACAACCCGCTCACCGGGCAATGGATTCTGGTTTCACCGCACCGCGCTAAGCGCCCCTGGCAGGGGGCGCAGGAAACGCCAGCCAAACAGGTGTTACCTGCGCACGATCCAGATTGCTTCCTCTGCGCAGGTAATGTGCGGGTGACAGGCGATAAAAACCCCGATTACACCGGGACTTACGTTTTCACTAATGACTTTGCGGCTTTGATGTCTGACACGCCAGATGCGCCAGAAAGTCACGATCCGCTGATGCGTTGCCAGAGCGCGCGCGGCACCAGCCGGGTGATCTGCTTTTCACCGGATCACAGTAAAACGCTGCCAGAGCTCAGCGTTGCAGCATTGACGGAAATCGTCAAAACCTGGCAGGAGCAAACCGCAGAACTGGGGAAAACGTACCCATGGGTGCAGGTTTTTGAAAACAAAGGCGCGGCGATGGGCTGCTCTAACCCGCATCCGCACGGTCAGATTTGGGCAAATAGCTTCCTGCCTAACGAAGCTGAGCGCGAAGACCGCCTGCAAAAAGAATATTTTGCCGAACAGAAATCACCAATGCTGGTGGATTATGTTCAGCGCGAGCTGGCAGACGGTAGCCGTACCGTTGTCGAAACCGAACACTGGTTAGCCGTCGTGCCTTACTGGGCTGCCTGGCCGTTCGAAACGCTACTGCTGCCCAAAGCCCACGTTTTACGGATCACCGATTTGACCGACGCCCAGCGCAGCGATCTGGCGCTGGCGTTGAAAAAGCTGACCAGTCGTTATGACAACCTCTTCCAGTGCTCCTTCCCCTACTCTATGGGCTGGCACGGCGCGCCATTTAATGGCGAAGAGAATCAACACTGGCAGCTGCACGCGCACTTTTATCCGCCTCTGCTGCGCTCCGCCACCGTACGTAAATTTATGGTTGGTTATGAAATGCTGGCAGAGACCCAGCGAGACCTGACCGCAGAACAGGCAGCAGAGCGTTTGCGCGCAGTCAGCGATATCCATTTTCGCGAATCCGGAGTGTAAGAAATGAGTCTGAAAGAAAAAACACAATCTCTGTTTGCCAACGCATTTGGCTACCCTGCCACTCACACCATTCAGGCGCCTGGCCGCGTGAATTTGATTGGTGAACACACCGACTACAACGACGGTTTCGTTCTGCCCTGCGCGATTGATTATCAAACCGTGATCAGTTGTGCACCACGCGATGACCGTAAAGTTCGCGTGATGGCAGCCGATTATGAAAATCAGCTCGACGAGTTTTCCCTCGATGCGCCCATTGTCGCACATGAAAACTATCAATGGGCTAACTACGTTCGTGGCGTGGTGAAACATCTGCAACTGCGTAACAACAGCTTCGGCGGCGTGGACATGGTGATCAGCGGCAATGTGCCGCAGGGTGCCGGGTTAAGTTCTTCCGCTTCACTGGAAGTCGCGGTCGGAACCGTATTGCAGCAGCTTTATCATCTGCCGCTGGACGGCGCACAAATCGCGCTTAACGGTCAGGAAGCAGAAAACCAGTTTGTAGGCTGTAACTGCGGGATCATGGATCAGCTAATTTCCGCGCTCGGCAAGAAAGATCATGCCTTGCTGATCGATTGCCGCTCACTGGGGACCAAAGCAGTTTCCATGCCCAAAGGTGTGGCTGTCGTCATCATCAACAGTAACTTCAAACGTACCCTGGTTGGCAGCGAATACAACACCCGTCGTGAACAGTGCGAAACCGGTGCGCGTTTCTTCCAGCAGCCAGCCCTGCGTGATGTCACCATTGAAGAGTTCAACGCTGTTGCGCATGAACTGGACCCGATCGTGGCAAAACGCGTGCGTCATATACTGACTGAAAACGCCCGCACCGTTGAAGCTGCCAGCGCGCTGGAGCAAGGCGACCTGAAACGTATGGGCGAGTTGATGGCGGAGTCTCATGCCTCTATGCGCGATGATTTCGAAATCACCGTGCCGCAAATTGACACTCTGGTAGAAATCGTCAAAGCTGTGATTGGCGACAAAGGTGGCGTACGCATGACCGGCGGCGGATTTGGCGGCTGTATCGTCGCGCTGATCCCGGAAGAGCTGGTGCCTGCCGTACAGCAAGCTGTCGCTGAACAATATGAAGAAAAAACAGGTATTAAAGAGACTTTTTACGTTTGTAAACCATCACAAGGAGCAGGACAGTGCTGAACGAAACTCCCGCACTGGCACCCGATGGTCAGCCGTACCGACTGTTAACTTTGCGTAACAACGCAGGGATGGTAGTCACGCTGATGGACTGGGGTGCGACTTTACTTTCCGCCCGTATTCCGCTTTCCGATGGCAGCGTCCGCGAGGCGCTGCTCGGCTGTGCCAGCCCGGAATGCTATCAGGATCAGGCCGCGTTTCTGGGGGCCTCTATTGGTCGTTATGCCAACCGTATCGCCAATAGCCGTTATACCTTTGACGGTGAAACCGTGACGCTTTCGCCAAGTCAGGGCGTTAACCAGCTGCACGGCGGGCCGGAAGGGTTCGACAAACGTCGCTGGCAGATTGTGAACCAGAACGATCGTCAGGTGCTGTTTGCCCTGAGTTCAGATGATGGTGATCAGGGCTTCCCGGGTAATCTCGGCGCGACGGTGCAATATCGTCTGACCGACGATAACCGTATCTCCATTACTTATCGCGCCACAGTTGATAAACCTTGCCCGGTGAATATGACTAATCACGTCTATTTCAATCTTGACGGCGAGCAGTCTGACGTGCGCAATCACAAGTTGCAGATTCTGGCGGACGAATATCTGCCGGTTGATGAAGGCGGCATTCCGCACGACGGCCTGAAATCTGTCGCCGGAACGTCTTTTGATTTCCGCAGCGCCAAAATCATCGCCAGTGAGTTTCTTGCCGACGACGATCAGCGCAAAGTGAAAGGTTACGATCACGCATTCTTGTTACAGGCCAAAGGCGATGGCAAGAAAGTGGCGGCGCATGTCTGGTCAGCAGATGAAAAATTGCAGCTGAAGGTCTACACCACCGCTCCGGCTCTGCAATTCTACTCCGGCAACTTCCTCGGCGGCACACCGTCGCGGGGAACCGAACCTTACGCCGACTGGCAAGGGCTGGCTCTGGAAAGCGAGTTTCTACCGGACAGCCCGAACCACCCTGAATGGCCGCAACCGGACTGCTTCCTGCGTCCTGGCGAAGAGTATTCCAGCCTGACGGAATATCAGTTTATTGCTGAGTAATGTTAAGCCCTCGTCATGAGGGCTTTATCTCATATTGTTCAAATCACCAGCAAACACCGACATATTTGCAACTCAATATTCACAACAACCTTACACTGCGCCACTATTTTCGCTATGGTTATGCGTAAGCATTGCTGTTGCTTCGTCGCGGCAATATAATGAGAATTATTATCATTAAAAGATGATTTGAGGAGTAAGTATATGGCTGTAACTAAGCTGGTTCTGGTTCGTCATGGCGAAAGTCAGTGGAACAAAGAAAACCGTTTCACCGGTTGGTACGACGTGGATCTGTCTGAGAAAGGCGTAAGCGAAGCAAAAGCAGCAGGTAAGCTGCTGAAAGAGGAAGGTTACAGCTTTGACTTTGCTTACACTTCTGTGCTGAAACGCGCTATCCATACCCTGTGGAATGTGCTGGACGAACTGGATCAGGCATGGCTGCCCGTTGAGAAATCCTGGAAACTGAACGAACGTCACTACGGTGCGTTGCAGGGTCTGAACAAAGCGGAAACTGCTGAAAAGTATGGCGACGAGCAGGTGAAACAGTGGCGTCGTGGTTTTGCAGTGACTCCGCCGGAACTGACTAAAGATGATGAGCGTTATCCGGGTCACGATCCGCGTTACGCGAAACTGAGCGAGAAAGAACTGCCGCTGACGGAAAGCCTGGCGCTGACCATTGACCGCGTGATCCCTTACTGGAATGAAACTATTCTGCCGCGTATGAAGAGCGGTGAGCGCGTGATCATCGCTGCACACGGTAACTCTTTACGTGCGCTGGTGAAATATCTTGATAACATGAGCGAAGAAGAGATTCTTGAGCTTAATATCCCGACTGGCGTGCCGCTGGTGTATGAGTTCGACGAGAATTTCAAACCGCTGAAACGCTATTATCTGGGTAATGCTGACGAGATCGCAGCAAAAGCAGCGGCGGTTGCAAACCAGGGTAAAGCGAAGTAAACGTCATTCGTTTAAAATGAGAAAGCCGACTGCAAGTGAGTCGGCTTTTTTGTTGCTAACAATGGAGCACATTGCCTGATGCGACGCTGCGCGACTTATCAGGCCTGTGGTGATTCATCGGATACGCCACTCTGACGGCGCATCCGACAATTAAACCTTACCCGCGACGCGCTTTTACTGCATTCGCCAGTTGACGTAACAGAGCATCGGTATCTTCCCAGCCGATGCAGGCATCGGTGATGCTCTTACCGTAGGCCAGCGGCTCCCCGCTCTCGAGGCTCTGATTGCCTTCCACCAGATGGCTTTCCACCATCACGCCAATAATGGCCTTTTCGCCACCGGCAATCTGCTGGCAAACGTCAGCACAAACATCCATCTGCTTTTTGAATTGTTTGGACGAGTTAGCATGGCTGAAATCGATCATCACCTGTGCTGGCAGGCCTGCTTTGTTCAGCCCTTCTTTCACTTCAGCAACGTGCTTCGCGCTGTAGTTAGGCTCTTTACCGCCGCGCAGAATGATATGGCAATCGCCGTTACCGCTGGTATTCACAATCGCCGAATGCCCCCATTTCGTTACGGACAGGAAGCAGTGCGGCGCACCGGCGGCATTAATGGCATCGATAGCCACTTTAATCGTACCGTCGGTGCCATTTTTGAAGCCGACCGGACAAGAAAGCCCTGATGCCAGTTCGCGGTGCACCTGCGATTCGGTGGTACGTGCGCCAATTGCGCCCCAGCTCATCAGGTCAGCGAGATATTGTGGGGTGATCATATCGAGAAACTCACCTGCCGCTGGCAGACCGCTGTCGTTAATATCAAGCAGCAATTTACGGGCTATACGCAGACCGTCGTTGATCTGGAAGCTATTATCCATATGCGGATCGTTAATCAGCCCTTTCCAGCCCACCGTGGTACGCGGCTTTTCAAAATAGACGCGCATTACGATTTCCAGCTCATCTTTCAGCTCTTCACGCAGCGCCAGCAAGCGAGTGGCATACTCTTTTGCCGCGACAGGATCATGAATTGAGCATGGGCCAATCACAACCAACAGGCGATCATCATTACCTTTCAGGATCTTATGGATCGCTTTTCGGGCATGGGCAACCGTATTCGCGGCATTTTCAGTAGCGGGGAATTTTTCCAGCAATGCGACAGGAGGAAGTAACTCTTTGATTTCTTTGATGCGTAAATCGTCGTTCTGATAATTCATGTCTGTTCCAGTGTTGCCATACTTATCTTAGTGAATGCAATACTTCCAATCTATATCTTCCGTCAGAATGTGTAAACGGGGTTTTACACTATGAACGGATTAATCCTGGAATTAGCAAGAAAAACGCCAGATTGTCGCGAAAAACGAGATCTCTCCTACAATTTCTAACTGTAACTCCTTTGTTTGTTAATTATTTCAAGATTCTCTGCTGCGTTTCATAACCTGGCTGAAATCTTAAACCAATGCCTTATATTCACCTGCAAATGCACTGTTGGAAGAGGTTATCCGACATAACGACCATAACAGGAGCATCCTATGAAAATGACAAAACTGGCCACATTATTTCTGACTGCCACTCTAAGCCTTGCCAGCGGTGCCGCACTGGCTGCCGATAGCGGAGCGCAAACTAATAACGGCCAGGCAAACGCCGCAGCTGATGCGGGCCAGGTAGCCCCTGACGCCCGTGAAAATGTCGCGCCAAATAACGTCGACAATAACGGGGTAAATACCGGTTCTGGCGGCACAATGCTGCATTCGGATGGTTCTTCAATGAACAATGACGGAATGACCAAAGATGAAGAGCACAAGAACACCATGTGCAAAGATGGTCGCTGTCCGGATATCAATAAAAAGGTACAAACCGGTGATGGCATCAATAATGATGTCGATACCAAAACCGACGGTACCACGCAGTAACCCTGCAAAATAGCCAATAATGGGAGAGCGGAGTCTCTCCCTTTTAATTTTTCACTTCTAAAAGCAGTATGATGTCATAAAGTTAAGTGAGAATAATTAAGGGATGACTCGTCATGGCGCACTCACACACGTCCTCACACCTGCCAGAAGATAATAATGCTCGTCGCTTGTTGTATGCTTTCGGCGTGACTGCCGGGTTTATGCTGGTAGAAGTCGTTGGTGGTTTTCTTTCTGGTTCTCTGGCATTGCTGGCCGATGCGGGTCATATGTTGACCGATACTGCCGCCCTGCTTTTCGCCCTACTCGCCGTGCAATTTTCACGTCGTCCTCCCACCATTCGCCACACTTTCGGTTGGCTAAGACTGACCACGCTCGCGGCGTTTGTGAATGCCATAGCCCTCGTGGTAATTACCATTTTGATTGTCTGGGAGGCGATAGAACGCTTCCGCACGCCGCGTCCGGTCGAGGGCGGCATGATGATGGCAATTGCCGTGGCTGGGTTGCTGGCAAATATACTTTCTTTCTGGTTACTTCATCACGGCAGCGAAGAGAAAAACCTCAACGTACGAGCAGCGGCACTGCATGTGCTCGGGGACCTGCTGGGTTCGGTTGGGGCTATTATTGCCGCGTTGATTATTATCTGGACTGGCTGGACACCTGCTGACCCCATTCTCTCGATACTGGTGTCGCTTCTGGTTCTGCGTAGCGCGTGGCGACTGTTGAAAGATAGCGTGAATGAATTACTTGAAGGTGCACCGGTATCGCTGGATATCGCTGAACTGAAGCGTCGTATGTGCCGGGAAATCCCGGAAGTCCGCAATGTGCACCATGTACATGTATGGATGGTAGGCGAGAAGCCGGTGATGACGTTGCATGTGCAGGTGATCCCGCCACACGATCACGATGCCTTGTTGGATCAGATCCAACACTACCTGATGGATCACTATCAGATTGAGCACGCCACCATTCAGATAGAATATCAACCTTGTCATGGGCCAGACTGCCACCTGAATGAAGGGGTGTCTGGCCATTCACATCATCACCATTAATGGGACAGCGCGCGTGAGCCTCTTTCACGTGCGCTGTTGATCCACATCCGGCTGCCGTTGAGCGCAATAAAGGTCAGGATGATGTACTCCAGAGACATGGCGTAAACGCCCTGAAGTGCAAAAATAACGACGCTAATCACGTTAATAATCACCCACAACAGCCAGTTTTCCACATACTTACGCGTCATCAGAATCATTGCCACGATAGATAACACCATCATGCATGAATCCCAGAACGGGAAAGCGTCCGGTTGCAGTTCAGGCATCACAACCTGTAATCCTAATGCTTGCATGATCATGACTGCCACGCGGGTCAAAAATGCAAACACCGGATTGATAAATACCGTCATCAGACCAATCGAAACAACGCAAACCGCCAACCAGCTGAGTGCCTTCGGCAATGGCAACCAGCGAATTTTCAACTCCGCCTCGTTCTGACTGGTTTGTCGCGACCACGCATACCAACCGTAAATATTCGCGGCAAAGAAAAACACCTGTAATAGCAGGCTGGCATACAGCTGAATCTGAAAGAAAATAATGCCAAACAAGGTGACGTTGATCAGGCCAAAGAAGTAGTTGCTGATCTTCTCCAGACTGGCAAGGCCAATACACAGCAACCCGGCGATCGTGCCTACCGCTTCGATCCATGAGAGATCATAACCGCCTGCCCCTATTGGTATATGTACCAGGATATTCTGCACACTAAAAAAATCCATCTTTCCCCCAAAGCGTAACGTTACGCCTTATTATTCGTTATCCACGTAGTGTAGCCGCAAAATCCAGCATACGATTGAGCGGCACCAGCGCCCTCTCTCGCAGCCTTTCATCAACATGAACCTCGTGATTGCTTCCTTCCTGTTCTAATGCCTCTGCGATGGCCTGAAGGCCATTCATGGCCATCCACGGACAATGCGCGCAGCTGCGGCAGGTTGCACCCTCACCTGCGGTTGGTGCTTCCAGTAACTCTTTATCTGGCACCGCCTGCTGCATTTTGTAGAAAATACCCCGATCGGTTGCCACAATAAGCCTCTGATGTGGCAATGTTTTCGCAGCAGCGATCAGTTGACTGGTGGAACCGACCGCATCCGCCATATCGACAATAGCTTGTGGTGATTCTGGATGCACCAGTATGGCAGCATCCGGGTATTCTTCTTGCAAGCGGGTTAACGCCTGAGTCTTAAATTCATCATGCACAATACAGGCACCCTGCCAGCATAGAATGTCTCCACCCGTCTGTTTTTGCACGTAACGCCCCAGATGTTTGTCGGGTGCCCAGATGATTTTTTCACCCAAACTATCAAGATGATCAATAAGTTCGACGGCAATGCTTGAAGTTACCACCCAATCTGCGCGCGCTTTTACCGCAGCAGAAGTGTTGGCGTAGACGACGACAGTACGATCGGGATGGGCATCGCAAAATGCGTTAAATTCTTCAACAGGGCAGCCGAGATCCAGTGAACATTCAGCCTGAAGTGTCGGCATCAGAATTGTTTTTTCCGGACTGAGAATTTTGGCGGTTTCTCCCATAAATCTCACCCCAGCGACTAACAAAGTAGAAGCGGGATGCTTTGCACCGAAGCGCGCCATTTCCAGAGAATCAGAAATACAGCCACCGGTTTCTTCTGCCAGTTGTTGAATTTCGGGATCGGTATAGTAGTGGGCAACCATCACCGCATTACGTTCTTTTAGCAGACGTTTTATCTTCTCGCGGTAATACGCTTTTTCATCAATGCTTAACGGCGTCGGCTTCGGGGGGAAAGGATAAATCGCCGTGTCTGGATCAAACATTACGCTCATCTTACCATCTCGTTTTACAGGCTTAACGTTAAAACCGACATTAGCGTAATATTCGCTGTTATCGGTGTAATTTGTTTTATATGCTAAACAAGATAGTCGAATGGTGGGGAAAAGTCACTCGAATTACGTATGAGATGCCGAATGCCACACTTTGCGTCTTATTCCTCCGACGTAAAGTTGTTTACGCAGCAAGCGCGGAGTATGTCATCAGGGTCAAGAATTGAAATTGAGAGATGCCTGAATAGCAAAAAAGCGCCTTTAGGGCGCTTTTTTACATTGGTGGGTCGTGCAGGATT
>OGXJ01002113.1_pt1 | contig 13799 bp, 8 predicted proteins | sample 1576231 | NCBI WGS metagenome assembly OGXJ01 (sample SAMEA3541539, study PRJEB24748) | human gut metagenome | biome: human gut; feature: human-associated habitat; material: faeces | place: China | collected 2012
TGCCGGATTGTTGTAGTAACCGGCTTTAAAGCGCGAGTACGTCGAAATTCGCTTTTTGACGGAGAAGGCGCTTCACCGCCCAGTCAAACCGTATATATCTGTCCTGCTGTTCCATATCTATCTGTTTATTTAGTTATTGCAAAGCTACGATTTTTTTCCAGACTTTACCACTTTTCCACTCAAAAAACAAAATCCGTATTGCTGTTAGTTCTAACGTACATTTGTTTGGCGATTTGGATTGTGTTATTATAATGGCTGACAGAACACCATTGAATTTAGTGTACTGATGATGAACATGGAAAAAGTGACCCGATAGTGATTGGCGTATTGATAAAGTCAGGACGGTATTGCAAATTTGTTTTCCCCTTCACCTTTTCGCTGCAACGCTTTATTCATCGGTATTAGTGGGTGAAGGGTGGTATCTTCACCTACCTTTCAACGGTTCCTGTTGCAAATTGCCGCGTTCTCTTTCTTTTGAAATTATTAAAAGCATTTTATCTACTTTTATTAGCTAAGTTTTGTTTTTCTCTTGGGTAAACTCTGTATTCGTTTTCCGTATCTTTTACTTATCACATATATGATAATATTTCATCATGTATGTGATAAGTAAGTGTTATTATTATGATAAGTACTTATCATAGCTGTGATAAATATAAAATGCGAAGAGAAAGGACAAGTATCTGTAGAATATAATCGTGTTATATCCATATTGTTAAGAGGAAGCATGGGCGGAACATTGAAGAAGTGGGTGAAAGAGTTGCCCTTCACCCGTTATTGCCTATGGGTAGGGCGTTGTAGCGAAAAGGTGAAGGATGCTGAGATTTACATTAATATACATTGCTGCTAACCATTAACTTTAGTTCGATACCTAACCTGGCTGAGAAGTCTCGTCATAAATATGCAATGATTTATAAACGTTGCTGATCTGCCCACTTTAAGTTCTCCCGATAGGATGATAGCCGATGAATCTGATGTGGATCTTACTGTTATATAATGAGTGGTTTCTATCAATTCTTATATTTATGTGATTTTTTTGCTTTTTATGTTGTTTCTTTCGTTAGTGTTTGTTATATTTGTTTTCGATTCTTCTGCATTTGGACAGGAGCTTAGAAAAGAGGGAAATAACGGATAAACAAGGCGTATATGCTCCGTAGTTGTAATCTTAATGTAATATGGCGTTTTCCCTTTTGGGTTAAGTTTGAATAAAGATAACTTAAATAAAGACAGATGAAAAAGAGTAATGTTTTGTGGGGCTTAGTGCTACTAATGGTTTTAGGCTCTTGTGAGAAAGAAAGTTTGCCACAGGCGGAAAGCGTGAAATTGCAACAGGTACGTTTCTTCTCGGTGGTGGAAGATGAAGCATTAACCCGTGCTGGAGGTTCTTCATGGGCAGCGGGAGATCATATCGGTATTTATATGAAAAAGGAAAGTATGGATTTGAATCCCGATGCGATAGTGAATGGAGCTGACAATATCTCTTTTGTAACTGCCAAGAATGATGGCTATTTTCGCCCTGCCAGTGGAACGTTAGAATATCCGACAGACGGGAGTGCTGTGGATTTTATTGCTTATTATCCCTATCAAAGTACAATAAATTCCTATATATATAAGGTGGATGTGACTAATCAGACCAAGCCGGAGAACATTGACTTACTTTATGCAGACAACTTGACGGGACGTACGGCTGATTCTCCTACGGGCAATCTCCAATTCTATCATAAATTGTCGAGTTTGGTGATGAACATCAGCAGCTCGGATGGTACGGACTTCTCGGGACTCACTGCCTCCATATCGGGTGTGAAAACAAAGGCTGATTTTAATCTGACCAATGGGCAGCTGACTGTAGATGAAGCTTCTGTCGGTACAATAGCTATGCGTCGTGCAGGAAATGCAGCGGAAGCTATACTGTTACCGGTTGCCACAACTTCCGGCATTGAAATAACACTGAGACTGGGCGGTAAAACGCATAAATTTGCATTGCCTACTACTATTAAGTCGCTGGATAGCGGAAAAAAATATGTCTTTGCTGTTACAGTGAAGGGGGGAGGTTCGCCAATCGTTCCTGATGAAGCGACCGGTTATGCTAAGTGGAGAGAAACGCCAGTCATTACGAAGACTATGATGGATAAGGCGAATGTTCATTATCTTAATCATTATATGCCCGATAAGCCCACAGCCAGAAATTATTCTTTGCTTTATGATTCAGATTTGCGAATGGCTTATTGGGTAGCATATCCAATCTATAACGGATGTGTAGGGACTTTCCAAAGACAGGATAATTGGATACCCGATCCGGAACTTTCGTCTTCATTGCAAGCTAATTTTAAGAAGGCTGGAGATATGTATAGTAGAGACTATAATAGAGGACATCAGATTCCGAGCAAAGATAGAACCGGCAATGGAGCGATGAATGCGACAACTTTCTATTATACCAATGCTACCCCACAAAATAAAGATATGAATGGAGATATTTGGGGAGATTTGGAAGCTGCCGTTCGCGGGTGGGGAAGCAATGTAGACACTGTTTTTGTGGTGACGGGGGCTATGGCTAGAAATACAGAAAGTGAAGCTGTTGAATATGAAGTGGATGCTGCTGGAAATGATGTGGCTGTCCCCAAATACTATTACAAAGCGATAGCACGTAAATTAGGTGGCGTTTTTTATACTATTGCGTTTAAAATACCAAATGATGGAACTGTATCCTAAGAAAATTATATGAATTATGCAAGGTCTGTGAGCACTTTAGAAAAAGAAACAGGTTTTACCTTCTTTCCGTCTATTTCGGCAGACATTAAGGCTACACTGAATACGAGCCAATGGAGATAACAACAAAAGTTTAGACCTATATACGTTTAACTAATTATTGATGATTATGAAGCTAACTAATCTTTTATGTATGGGCGCATTATCAGCCCTTGTCTTCACAGCCTGTGTGGACAATGATGATAAAAGTGTATGGAATGACGGAAGTCAGCCTATTAGTTTTAATGCCTCTATTCTGGGGATGACGAGGGCTGTGGAAAACAAATGGACGGTAGGCGACAAAGTGGGGATTTTCATGAAGGCTGCCGGAGGTGACTTGAATGCGGCGTTGGCTGCCAACAAATTGCATACTACTGATGCGAATGGAATATTGACTGCTGGTAATGCGGAAAGTGCGTTGTATTACCCTTCCGATGGAAGTACAGTGGATTTTGTGGCTTACTATCCGTATGCTGCTTCGCTGACTGGTAATCTATATAAGGTGAACGTGACGGACCAGACCAAACCGGCGGATATCGACCTGCTTTACTCTAACAATGCTACGGGCTTTGCCAAAGGTACGACTAATAATCCGCAATTGCAGTTTGCACACAAGTTGAGTCAAATTGTATTTAACATCACAAAAGACGCTACGGTTCCTTCGCTTGACGGACTAACTATTACTTTCAAGGGGTTGAATACGACTGCCGATTTTGCTTTGGCAGACGGAACATTGACAAATGAAGCAGCTCCTACTGATATCAGGGCTTTGGTGAACGGAGCAGAAGCCAGCGCAATTATGATTCCTGCTGCTGCGTTGACAGGCGTGAAGGTGGTGTTTGTACTGAATGGCAAGACGTTTGAAGCTGACTATCCACAGACTGAATTGGTGGGTGGTAGCAAGTATACGCACAATGTGAAACTGAGTGACCAAAACGGTCAGCCGGTCATTACAATGGATGCGGCTACTATTTCACCCTGGAATGAAGTGACTGGCGGTGACATCAATGTGGACTTTGGTGAGGGTTCGGATACTCCGGAACCGACTCCGGAAGATGTAGTGGTTATTACCGATAGTGAACCTTATACGGAAGCGTTTACGACAGGGCAAGGAAAGTTTTCTATTGAAAATACGGATATTGGAACATTCCCTTATGAAGTATGGCAGCAGAGTACAACGTATGGTATGAAAGCTTCTGCTTTTACAGCTAATACGTGTTATCCCACGATAAGTTTGTTGCTTTCTCCGATACTGGATCTGTCGGGAGTGACAAAAGCTGCATTGACTTTTAAACATGCCATTAATAAAACAAATGATACTAATTTTGGTAATTATTATAAATTGTTGGTAAAGGAAGAAGGGGTAAAGGATTGGACTGAATTGACTATGACTTTCCCTTCAACAGAATCGTGGAATTATATCAGTGCTGGTGATATTGATTTGACTGCTTATGCAGGTAAAAAAGTACAACTGGCTTTCCAATATAATAGTACAAATTCTAATGCTGGAACTTGGGAAATTAAAGATTTGAAAGTTTATTCTGGAGAAAATGGTGGAGAAGTTGATCCGAAACCCTCTACTGAATTGACAAACTTGAGCTTTGAATCTTGGACAGCTACTGCTCCCGAAGGATGGGGAAGAGCAACGGTAACTTCAGCTACGTATGAAAAGAGTGCAGACGCACAAAGTGGTACTAATGCTGTTTTGCTTGGTGGAACAACTACTAACAAACGTTTTGGCTCTTCCGATATTACATTGGCAGCAGGTACATATTCTCTTTCCGTTTATGCTAAGAGTGTATCTGGCACAGCGAAGTTTAAAATGGGATATGCTATTATTGATATGATAGAAACTGATGCGATGAATGCTTATAAATATACTCAAAATGCTGCTGAGGAGTTAACGACTACATGGAAGCTAATCACGCACGAGTTTACGGTAGAAAAAGAAACAGTAGCTTCTATTTTCTTTGTAAATGCCAAAAGTGGTGCAGGGGTGGATTTGCTTATAGATAATGTATCTTTGACTAAAAAGTAAGTTTATCGTTGATTGACAGAATGAAGGCTGTGTTGGGATACCTCTTCATTTCATATATCTCAACACGGTCTTACTTTTATTTAGCATATTAAAATATAACTCGTTTTTATAACGAATAACTGATAAATATGAAACAAACTTTAGTGCTTTTACTGGCACTTCTTTTCCCCTCCTTTCTTTTTGCCCAGCGAACAGGCACAGGGATAAAAGGTTGCGTGATTGGTGCGGATAGTAAGCGTCCCGTTCCCGGAGTTATTGTCACTCTGAACGGGGAGAATCGTCAAACACGAACTGATGTGAAAGGAGCTTTTTTCTTTGATGAAGTGTCACCAGGGAAAGATGTGCTAATCTTCAATTCTGTAGGCATCACTCCAAAAAACATATTGGCGGAAGTGACCGAAGGCATGGTGACCGATCTTGGCAACATTGAGGTGGTGGAACTGACCATCACTGATAATCTTTCATTGATTGGAGTGCTCGACGAGGCATCGGTGGACGATGATGTAGAGAGCGGTTCGCAGGAAATTAGTTCGAAAGTCATACTTTCTAATGATGTCTATCTGAATAAGGCTTCTTATCAGTTATCCCCTATGCGTTTTCGTGTCAGAGGATACGAGAACATCTACGAGCAAAGATATATCAATGGAGTTAATTTCAACGACCAGTTGAGAGGTGTTTTCAACTATTCATCCATAGGAGCGTTGAACGATATGACTCGCAATGGCGATGTGGTGAATTATAATCGTCCTTCCGCTTTCACCTATGGTTCTATCGGAGGTACGGAAAATATTAATATGCGTGCTTCTTCAATCTCTCCCGGCACGAAGGCTACACTTTCCTATGCCAACCGAAATTATTATTTGCGGGCAATGGTAACTCACTCTACGGGCTTGCTTGACAACGGGTGGGCTTTTGCCGCTTCTGTGGGCGGACGATATTCGCATGAAGGAGCCGTAGACGGAACGTTTTATCGCAATTTTTCTTATGCCCTCTCTGCTGAAAAACAATGGAAAGATGGGGAACACAGTTTCTCTATTGTTACTTTCGGCTCTCCCGTGCAACGTGGGCAGCAGAGTGCCACCTACCAACAGGCGTGTGAGTTGGTGGACAACTACCAATACAATCCGAACTGGGGGTACCAGAACGGAAAGAAAAGAAATGCGAAAGTCGTAATGGCTTTCGACCCTACACTGGTGCTTTCGCACGTATGGAAGATTGATGACGAGTCTTCACTCGTCACGGGATTGGGGGTACACTACGGACGCTATGGTAACACGGCGTTGAACTGGTACAATGCTTCTGACCCTCGTCCGGATTATTACCGTAAACTTCCGTTTGCTAAAGAAATTATGGTATCTACCGAAGCAGCAGAAGATGTAGAACTGTTATGGCGACGTAATGATACAAGTGTCACACAGGTCAATTGGGATGAAATGTATCTTGCTAATTACGCACAGCCTGATGGAAGAGCGCAATATATGGTGGAAGAACGTCGCAGCGACTTGTTTGAGACAACCTTTAACTCCACTTTCAATACGAAATTGGGTGAACATAATTGGCTGACAGCAGGTGCAGAACTGCGCCACACTCTCTCACGCCAGTTCAAGACGGTAGACGACTTATTGGGTGCATCGTATGTGATGGACTATGACAAGTATGCCGAGCGAGACATTTACGACAATCTTGACAGTAAGCAGAACGACTTGAACCGCCCCGATCGTAAAGTGTATGAAGGAGGTATCTTCGGCTATAACTTCAACTTGAACATCTTCAAAGCGAATGCGTGGATAATGAATCAGCACAAGTATGCTAAAGTAGACTTCTATTATGGAGCGAAAGTCAGCTATACAAGCTTCTATCGTGATGGTAAGATGAAGAACGGGCGCTATCCGGAGAATTCTTACGGCAAGGGACGAACACATTCGTTTGTAGATATGGCAATGAAAGCCGGATTGACGTATAAGTTCAACGGTCGTCATTTCTTGACCGCCAATGTAAGTTATGGTACGGAAGCTCCGTTGGCTAACAACGCTTACCTTTCTCCTCGTATTTCTGATTTTACTTCCGAAGATGTGGAAAAGGGGCAGGAGTTAAAGAGCGGAAGAGTATTTTCTGCCGATGTCAATTATATTTTCTCATTGCCGTCATTCACGGGACGTGTTTCTCTCTATCAGACCAACTTCTATGATCAAATGGAGCGTAGTAGTTATTTTAACGGAACCAACTTTTTCAATCACGTGCTTTATGGCGTGGACCGTATACATCGTGGTATTGAATTGGGTGCCACTTATAAGTTAGATGACCACTGGAGCTTTGATTTAGCAGGTACTATTTCGGAATACTATTATAACAACAATCCGATGGCTGTGGAAAACTACGAGGCTACACAGGGTGATAAGACTTCGAGAGTATATATGAAGAACTTATATGTATCCGGCACGCCACAGTTTGCCGGTACGTTTGGAGTGCGCTATTTCATTGACTACTGGTTCTTGGGCGCTAATCTCAATGCTTTTGGACGTAACTATATTGATGTGGCACCAGCTCGTCGCATGGAAGGGGTTTATGACTCGGTGGATCCTACGATTCCGGAGCAGTGGAATACTTATCAGACAATGACCACACAGGAACGCATCGGGAGTGCTTGCACGCTTGACCTTTCAGTAGGTAAGATCTTCTATCTGCGTAATCGGCAGTCTATTAACTTCAACCTCTCGGTCAATAACGTGCTCAATAAGCGTGATATTCGTACGGGAGGATACGAACAGGCACGTGTGTTTGGTTCCGATGGAACTTTGGTGAACCCGTTGTTGTTCCCTAATAAATATTATTATATGCAGGGTATCAACTGTTTTGCGAACATTAGCTACCGTTTTTAAACTAAACGGAGCAAAAAGAGTATAACGATTTAAATAGAAACAAATATGAAAATGACTCAGAAAATATTCTCCTTTTTAGTGTTGGCTGCCGCAGTGTTGACCGGTTGTGAACGCGATTATGATGCTCCTCCATTGGATGAGCCCGTTTATACCGGAGCACCGGCGAACATTACAATTGCTGATCTGAAAGCGAACAGCAAAAACGCTACGCAAGATAAGCCGGAAACAATTAATAACGATTGGATATTACGTGCGTATATATCCGGAAACGATGAGTCTGGCAATATTTACAAACAGGTTATCGTACAGGATGAAACGGGAGCTATACCAATACAAGTGGACGAAAGTAATGTCAGCAATTTCTATCGTCGTGGGCAGGAAGTATTTGTTAATCTGAAAGGATTGTGTGTGTCTGTGTATGGCGAGCAGCAGCAATTGGGCGATCCGAATGGTGGTAGCGCGTATCGTTTGACTATGACCGATTTTAAGGAACGTGTACAGAAGAACGGGTGGCCGTCTGCAGATAATGTGAAACCGGAAGTAATAACGGATATTAGTACGGTGAATCTAGATGTGGACCGCATGACGTACCGCTTGGTGCAATTGGAAGGTGTTCATTTCGAAAATGGTGGCAAGAATACATTTGCCAAAGTAGAAACAAAAGAGTATGGAGAGGAAAATCTGAAAGATGCTCATGGTAACGTGATTATGGTGCGTACAAGTAGTTATGCTTCTTTTGCGGCAGAAAAACTGCCGGTTGGAACAGGAACTGTGGTGGGTATTCTCGGACGTTTTAAAGGCACGTGGCAGATTTCCATTCCTGCCCGTTCAGACGTATTCGGCTTTGATGGAATTGATCCGGAGGAAGGCGGTGGCGAAGGTGGAGGAACCGGTGAAACGATATTGTTCAAGGAAACGTTTAAGTCACCTGATAAAATTAATGGTAAATGGGTATCAGTAACCGAATGGTGGAACGCTGCGGCTTCCAATACATTTGATAATCCTAATTCCATGTTCGATGGTGATTTGGATGAGCTGAGTGCGCGTTCTAATAGTGGTGATGGCAATATATGGTTTCAAGGTAGTACTGTAAAACTTATCATCAAGAATATTGTGATAAGTGGGGCTACAACGGCTACTTTGATCTATAATGTGGGAGCGAATGTGTATGATGCGGGTACTACTCAGGACCTAGCTGCTTTGAAAGTGAAATGCAATGGGGTGGAATTGTCTGTTCCCTCTAAAGTTGTGTCGCAAGCTAATGGAGAGGCGAACAAACCGTTTGAACTGAAAATAGAGAATGTGTCTGTCAGCGCTTCGACAGAACTAGAGTTCTCTTCATCAGCGCAGAATACAGTAGGTTTACGTCTGTTTGATGTGAAATTAGTAGCTCCCGGAAGTGGTGGAGGCGGTGATACTATCAAGCCGGTGCCAACTAAGTAAAGTTGGAAACAAAGAGTTTAGATTCCAATAATTACAATAGCTAATGAAGAAACTTGTATTATTGAATGTTTTATTGTTTGCTCTATCGGTAGGACTGATGGGGCAAACTCGTTTGGGTGTGTATTCCGCAGGCTTTTATAATCTGGAGAACCTGTTTGATACGGAAGATGATCCCAATAATCCGGGTGATGATGAGTTTCTGCCGGATGGTCCTTATGCATGGACACCGGAGAAATATCAGCAGAAACTGAAGAATATGGCAAAGGTCATAGCTAAGTTGGCCCGTGAGAAATGTCCGGGTGGACCGGCTATTCTTGGTGTTTCCGAAATAGAGAACCGCCGAGTGCTGGAAGACTTGGTGAAGACTGAGCCGCTTGCTTCAATGGGATGGGAGATTGTGCATTATGATTCTCCTGACCGTCGTGGGATAGATGTGGGATGTCTTTATAATCCTAAATTATTCACTTTGCTTTCGTCAAAGACGTATCCTTTTGTAATGCCTTCACAACCGAATTTCCGTTCACGCGATCAGTTGTTGGTCAGTGGATTATTGGCGGGAGAATCTTTTCACATGATTGTGAATCATTGGCCTTCTCGTTATGGTGGTGACCGCTCTTCAATCTATAGAGAGGCCGCTGCTGCTATAACTAAACATATAGCAGACTCCATTCATGCTGCTGATCCTAATGCTAAAGTGGTAATCGTGGGAGATATGAACGATGATCCGAATAATAAGAGCACAAAAGATGTATTGCAAGCTCGTCGGAAAGCAAAAGATACAGAACCGGACGGGTATTTTAATGCCACATGGCCTTTGTTTGACCGTGGTATTGGTTCCTTATGTTATCAGGACAAATGGAATCTGTTTGACCAGTTGATTATTTCAGGTAATCTTTTGGGTAAAGACCGATCGACTCTAAAATTTTGGAAAGCGGAAATATTTAATCGTGATTTCCTGACAACGCAGGAAGGTAAACGTAAGGGATATCCGTGGCGTACGTTCTCCAGTAATACTTTTATTAACGGATATAGTGATCACTTCCCCGTATTGATTTATTTTTTAAAAGAGATACGTTAATTTTATTGTCGTATATTGCAATGTAAATGCATAGATTTGAATAACTTGATGTTATTTCGAATCTGTGCATTTATTTTTTTATCTACTGTTTGCGGTCTGTCTGTAAATACCTATATTTGCCTGTGATTCACTTTAATAAAGACAGGCATGGATAATACTTTCAGAATATATCCGATAGGAATACAAAACTTTGAGCAGTTACGCAATAATAATAACGTCTATGTAGATAAGACGGAATTAAAGATGCCATTTCTGTTTTTGAATTTAAGGTAGACGGTACTCCGGAAGAGGCTTTAAAACAAATAAACAGTAAAGGGAAGATTAATAAAAAACTAAATAATTCTAGTCATGAAACACAGACTATTGCTACTATTGCTATTCATGTTCGTTACATCTGCGTTGGGGTGGGCCCAGAAATCCGCTCCTCTTTCTTTTACTGTTAAAGGGATACTATTGGATTCCTTAACTCAGGAAGGAGAACCGTATGCAACAATCAGGATTACAAAGAAGAATGCTCCGAATAAGGCCGTGAAAATGGCGGTGACCGGAGCGAACGGACACTTTCAGGAAAAACTGAATGTGGCTTCGGGTGAGTATGTTATTACGATTTCCTCTATTGGCAAATCTCCTATCGTGAAAGAATTTGCTTTAAAACCGTCGGTGAGGGTGGTTGACTTGGGGACTTTATACTCTTCGGAGGCTAACAATGTGTTGAAAGGTGTGGAAATCGTCGCACAAAAGCCTTTGGTTAAAGTGGATGTGGATAAGATTGAATACAACATTGAAGATGATCCGGATTCAAAATCGAACAGTATATTGGAAATGCTTCGGAAAGTTCCTCTGGTAACGGTGGACGGAGAGGATAATGTGCAGGTAAACGGTAGCAGCAGTTTCAAGATACACGTGAATGGGAAACCTAACAATATGATGAGCAACAATCCGAAAGAGGTGTTGAAAAGTATGCCGGCAAATACAATCAAGTATATTGAGGTCATTACTTCACCGGGCGCTAAATATGATGCGGAGGGGATCGGAGGTATTCTGAATATTGTTACGGTGGGTAGCGGATTTGAAGGATATACGGCTACTTTTAGAGGAAATGCTAATAATAACGGGGTGGGTGCGGGTAGCTATGGCATGATAAAACAAGGAAAACTGACCCTCTCCGCTAATTACAACTATAATTATAACAACAGTCCGCGTAGCTATTCCGACAGTTACCGGGAAAATTATGAATCGGACAAAGAGAAGTATCTGGAATCGGGAAGCAGCTCCAAGTCGAAAGGGAACTTTCAATATGGAAATCTGGAGGCTAGTTACGAGATAGATACGTTACGGCTGCTGACGGTGGCTTTCGGAATGTACGGCAGTAATAATAAGAGTAATAGTGACGGAAGTACCATCATGTATGGAGCCGACCATCAGAGTTTTGCCTATCGGTATAATACGGATAATCATGGAAAAGGCTCTTGGTATTCCATCAATGGTAATGTCGATTACCAACGTACCTCGAAAAAGAATAAGGAACGGATGATTACCCTCTCTTATAAAATAAACTCACAACCTCAAACAAATGATTCATATAACACTTACTTGGACATCGAACCGGAGGCGGACAGACAGGAAATCGTAGATAATCTCCTGTTAAAGAACTTCCATTCGGATGGAAAAACGAATACGATGGAACAGACTTTCCAAGTGGACTTCACGACTCCGATTGGGAAATTGCATACGATTGAAACGGGTGCCAAGTATATTTTCCGCCGTAATTCCAGTGACAACAAGTTTTATGAAGCCGAAGGTGGAAGTGAAAATTATGTATATACTGAGGATCGTAGCAGCGAGTATCGACATCTGAACCATATTATTTCGGCTTATGCCGGATATACGCTGAAATATAAGGGGCTTACTTTCAAACCGGGACTTCGCTATGAACAGACCGTGCAACGGGTGAAGTATATTGTAGGTCAGGGAGAGGACTTCAATACGAATTTCAGCGATCTGATACCTTCCGTTTCGTTAGGTATCAAGCTTGGAAAGACGCAGAATCTGCGTGGAGGATATAATATGCGTATTTGGCGACCGGGAATCTGGAACTTGAATCCTTACTTTGACAATCAGAATCCGATGTTTATTAATCAGGGTAATCCGAATTTGAAGAGTGAGAAAAGCCATTCGTTCGATTTGTCTTATAGCAATTTCACGGCGAAATTCAACGTCAACCTTTCGTTGCGCCATTCTTTCAATAATAATGGTATCGAAAGGGTCAGTCATTTGGTAACCGACCCGAATGGAGAAATCTTTGATGGAGACCATAAAGCTCCTCAAGGTGCTCTGTACAGTACTTATGATAATATCGGGAAGAGTAGGGAAACCGGTTTGAGCTTTTATGTGAACTGGAATGCTTCTCCCAAGACGCGGATCTATATTAACGGGCGTGGAAATTACAGGGATTTGCGAAGTCCTTCACAGAATTTGCATAATTATGGGTGGAGCGGTTCCGCTTATGGAGGAATACAGCATACTTTGCCTTGGAAAATCCGTCTGAGCCTGAATGGAGGAGGGAGCACACCGTATATTAGTCTGCAAGGAAAAGGTTCGGGTTATAATTACTATGGTTTAGGTTTGAGCCGTTCTTTTTTGAAAGAAGACCGTCTGTCATTGAATGTCTATTGTAACAACTTTGTGGAGAGATACAGGACATACAATAATCATACTGAGGGACAAAACTTTATGTCGAGAAGCTCCAGTAAATATCCGAGCCGGTATTATGGATTCAGTATCAGCTATCGGATTGGAGAACTGAAGGCGAGCGTGAAGAAAGCTGCCCGAAGCATTGACAACAACGATGTCAAAGGTGGAGGAGGTGGAAATGGAAATACCGGTGGGGGAGGGGCTCAATAGCCCGCTCCCGCCAACCGTAATTCCTTTTTATTGTTGTCTCACATCCTGCTTGTTGGTGTTGAAACCGAGCTTGGTGAGTCCTGCTTGCACGTCAGGATGGCTCATGAAGAGTTTCCAAAGCAATCCTGTCCGGTAGTTCTCGATCATGACTGCGATAGGACCTTGATCAATAGCAAGGTAATGTTTCGGATACCAGTTGTCCGTTTCGCTGAAAGCGTCGTAGAACCCGAAGGGACCGAATACCTTATCTCCCATATTATAGAGATGACGCATCACTTGTATCGAATATTCCGGAGTATATACGATGGATGACAGTGCGGCGGTAGGAGAAATGACGCCTTTATCGTCCTGCTCGTTGGGAGAATGGGCGGCATATCCGTCTACGGAATAACTGGCTGTCAATCCCCAACAGTCTGCCCCAAAACCTTTGTAATGTTTGGGGTTGCGGATGCAATAAGCCCGGTTAACCAATGTCAGATTGCGCATTTCGTGGAAATAACTGGGACAATATTCATCTTTCAGTCCTACGGGATCGAGTCCCAGAAAAGAGTACTGAGCCCAAAAGAGCGGTCCGGCTTCCGTTCCCTGATAGCGGAGATGCAGTTCGATTCCTTCTACCTTATGCGGAGAAACGATGGCGCCGTTCTGTGCCCATCCGTCAGCAAATTTGCAATCTGGAAAAATAACAAATGGTGGGCTGCCAAGAAAAAACAGC
>OGXJ01002120.1_pt1 | contig 13777 bp, 10 predicted proteins | sample 1576231 | NCBI WGS metagenome assembly OGXJ01 (sample SAMEA3541539, study PRJEB24748) | human gut metagenome | biome: human gut; feature: human-associated habitat; material: faeces | place: China | collected 2012
TACTATATGTAATTAATCCTGTTTTTTGAGTTATTATATTTGTTAATGATGTTATATCACTATATCCACAAATTATTTTTGGATTTTGCTTTATCATATCAAAATCAAGATATTCAAATGTAGAATTACTATTTTCTCCACCTTTTGCACACCATATCATTTTTATATTCGAATTTTTAAACATTTCATTTATATCTTTTGCTTTTTCTTTTGCACTAGCACTATAATTTTGCGAATTAGAAAATAAATTTTCAGAAAATTTTACTTTATATCCTAAATTTTCAATTATTTTTTTCGCATTTTGAATTTCTTCAATATTATCTCCAATTATCGGACTTGCTGGAGCTACAACTCCTATTAAGTCACCTTTTTTTAATTTCTCTGGAACTATCAATTTCATTCTCCTAATCTCTTTCTTCTTTTATCTTTACATTTTTATTTTGAATTTCTTCTACTATTTCATTTCTTAAGTCTATCATTTCAAAACTTTCTATTGCTTTTCCACCTTCAAATACAACAACATTAGAATATGTTGTATTAAATATTGCATTATCTATGTTCTTGATTATTCTCTCTTTACTTATTCCTTGTTCTAATTGTTTCATAGCATATTTTATTAAAAAATTATATAAATTTTGTTTTACACTTAATTCTGTTTGAATACTTATTCCTTCTTGTAATGCTGTACATAACATATCACAGCTTGATATATTATCATAAATAGTATCAATTCCTATTTTCTTCGCTTTTTGAATAAATCTTGATGTTCCTTTGTTAACAAGATCTGTCGGACTATCATGTGTTACATTTAACATTACTTCTAATTGCTCACTTATTGCTTGATAACTTCCTTTTTCAATTCCTTTATCTCCTAATGCATTTTTCGAAATAATATCAGCTATTGCTTCTGCAAATCCAGTTCCATATACTTGCAAATTTCCAGTGTCTTTAAAATAAATTATAGCTTCTGTTCCCATATATATTTTTTTTCCATCTTTTTGCATTATAATTCCAGTAATTGCATGTGCTAACTCATGTAATAATGTTTCTTCATTAACATTCTCTGGATTTATAAAAAGTATACTATTTGCTTTATCAAATGCAGCTATAGAATTTGGACCTTCTTGTTCACTAATTTCTTTACCTGTTTTTTCTACAACTTTTAATCCTCGTTTCAAATGTTCATCTAATACTGATAAGTTTAAATCAGGCATTGTTACTTTTAAATTCTCTAGTCCTTCTATAAAAACTGTTTTATATTTATCTGGAATACTACTATTTTGTTGTATCTTTTTTTCTATTTCAGCATATGTTGGTTTATTTTTTCCTAATTGCTTACTAAATTCTTCTACTGAATCAAAATACAAATCACTTCCACAATTTCCTGTTAATAATTTATATTCATTTGGAGCTAATTTTTGTATAGTTACTACTTCATCACTACTATTCTCCTGATTAATTTCTATATCTTTTTCATTAAGTTCAATTTGACTTTGTATTTGATCTACTGTAACTATTTCTTGACTTTTTCCTTCTGCTTTTACTGTTTGTCCACATCCCAAAATTGATATTGCTGTTACTAATGAAACAAGAATCTTTCCAAAAATAATTTTTGGTTCAAATTTTAACTTTTTATGGTTAAATTTTGAATTATTTTCAGCTTGTTGAAAATCTTTATGATAACATTTATTTCTTATTTCATTTTTTTCAAAAATATTATATAATTCTGTAAATTCTTGCATTGTTGGATACATAAATTTTTCATCATCTAATATTTTCAAAAAATATTTTTGATGTCTTGTATTTAATAAAATTAAATATTTGTTTTCTTTATATAATATTTGCATTACAACTTTAAATTCTTCCATTTTACAACATTTCCTTTTCTACTATTTTAATCCAATTATTGCAGTTGATAGTCCATATTTTTCTTTTTCTACTCTATATGAATGTATTAAATCTGAATTGCAAACACTGCAAATTCCACAATCTATAATATTTTCTTTTCTTAGTCCTGCTTTTTGCAAAATTTCTTCATTTATTTTTACTGTATCTATCAGCCATTTATTTTCTGATTTTCTTTCTATAATTTCATCTAATTTTAAATCTTTAAACTCATTTTCAAATAAAGTTTGTACATCTTTTTCAACTTCAAAATGACATTTTCTTATACTTGGACATATACAACAAATAATATCTTTTGAATTGCTTCCATATTCTTTTTGCATTTTTTCTACTGTTTCTACAGAAATTCTTTGAAGTGTTCCTTTCCATCCTGAATGTACATTTGCTATTGCTTTTTTTATTGGATCAAAAAACATCAATAATATACAATCTGCATTTGTTGTTGCTAATAAAATATTAGATTTATTTGTTATTAAACCATCTGTAAAATCATATTCTTTTAAGTTAAAGTCTGGTTTGTTAATGTTTACATGTTCATCTACTTTTTTTACATTTTTAGTATGTGCTTGATTTGGTTTTACTGCATCTATATAGTTCATTTCAATAGCATTACATAAATCTGAATAGTCTTTATTAGCTTTTTTTACTTCTTCTTGAGTTAATGGCTCTACATTCTTCGCCCTTGCTGTTCTAAAATTTTTATCTATTCCTAAACTATATGCATGTACTAAAATATCACTATATTCTAATAATCTTCTAAATTGTAAATATTGTACTCCATCTTTAGCAATATGAATTACATTTTCATTAGATAAGTCTTTCATTATTTTGATATTCCTTTCCTGAAACTTAACTTTTTTTGGCTTCTGTCATTTCTTACGCCTTATAAGCCAAGCCTTTTCTTATTCTAAGCTAGTTAGACTTTTCCTGTTTTATTTTTTCTAATATCTCTTTTTTACTCTTTTCATCAATGAAATTATATTTATTTTGACAAGCTCCATTATTGAAATTACATATACTTCTATAATCACAATAACTACATGGTGTTTTTTTATTTTTATAAAATGGTTTTAAATCTATTTTTCCGCTTAAAATTTCATTTGAAATTTGTTTTATTACTTTATACATATAATCTTGTAAATCTTTAAATTCTTCTTTACTTACACAACTAGAATTTCCTTCACTTATATCTCCAGTTTTTTTTGAAATATATGCTGGAACTAAATTTGAATATCCACTATCTAGATTTTTATCATGTAATTTTACTACTTTTACATCTGCTAATATTAGTCCTTTCATTTTAAAACCTTTTCTTATTTGTTCTTCTATTTTTTCAATTCCAATATTTTTTTCTGTTTTTACCATTTGCTCTATTAAATTGAAATATAAAATTCCTGCTGGTAATAAATCTTCTTCTTTACATGCTGCATCTAAATATGTTAATAATTGTATCTGTAATCCTGCATATACTTCATTTAAGTCTATGTTTTTTATTGATGATTTATAGTCAATTATTCTTAAGTATTTTCCATCTTCATTTTGTGCTGTATCTATTCTGTCTATTTTTCCTATTATTTCAACATTTTTTCCATTATCTAATGTTATTCTAATTGGTTTATATTTTCCTTTTTCATCGAATTCTATTTCTGTTCCTAATACATTAAATTCACTTAATGTTAATGTTTCTACTATATATTTTAGTGCTTTTTTTACTAATCTTTTTAATCTTACAACTAATGCTCTATATTTTGCTGTTGATGTAAATATATAATTTTTATTTTGTAAAAGTTTTTCATCAATTATTTTGTCTATTATTTCTGATATTTGTTCTTCTGTTAATTCTGATAATTGATATCCATTTTCTTTTACAATTGAAAAAAATTCATCAATTGTCTCATGCATAAATGTTCCTGTGTCAAAACTTTGTACTTTTAATTCTTCTTGTGGTTTTATTTTTAGTCCATATTGTAAGAAATATGAGAATGGACATCTTCTATATTGTTCTAGTTTTGATATACTTGTTGTTAATTTATTTCCATATAGTTTATCTATATTTTCTTGTTTTATTTTTTCTGGTAAATTTGAATAGTCTAATCCTTTTAAGCTTTGTTGTAATTTATTGTTCCAATTTTCGTCTTTTTTATAATAGTCATATACATAATACCACATTTTTTCAATTTCTGTTTCTTTTAATTTATTAATATTTTTTATTAATTGTTCAAATGTTGTATTTTGATTTAATATTTCTGATTTCTCTTCTATTACATCACTTTGTTCTTCTATATTTTTATAGATTTTTTTGATTTTATTTATTAACATTGATGGTCTTAATGCTTTTCCCTGCATATCTGATGATGGATATGATAAATACAATCTTTCTTCTGCTGTTGTAAATGCTTTATAAATATTGAAATTATCTTCATATAATTTGTCTATTGTTCCTTTAGCAAGTTCTATTCCATCTTGTTTTAAAATCTCTCTATCAGCATCATTCAAAAATCCTTCATCTTTTCTTACACTTGGAAATACTCCATCATTTAATCCTATTATAAATATTGCCTTTACCTTATGACTTCTTGACCTGTCTATATCTCCCATCATCACTTGGTCTTGTGTTCCTGGTATTTTTGTTAAACTACTATTTTTAAATCCTACTTTTAAAATTTGAGCATATTTGTCTAATGTTATTTTGTCATCTTTAAAAACCAGTACAATCTCATCTAATATATCTATAATTGTTTGTATACTGTTTTGATATTCATTTGATAAATCTATTAATCCTTGCTCTTCTAATTTTTCTTGTTTTTGTTTTATTTTTTCTGCTATATTTTGCTCTATTAGAAAATTATATATTGTCCTTGATATTCCTTCTGCTGTTTTATTTTCGTCTAATTTATTTTTTAAGCTTATTAATGGTTCTATTATTTGTTTTCTTATTTCTTCTAATCTTGCTATTTCTTCTTTATCTTTTTCTTCATAATTACCATATGTAAATTCTTTTTTCCACTTGTTTTGCTTAATTCCCCATTTTAAACAATATTTTTCTAATCTAAATAAATCATCTTCATCTATTTCTGAAAATCCTATTTTTATATAATTTAGTACTGCTTCTTCTGTCCAATTTTTTGTAAATATTTCTAATATTGAGAGTACATATTGTACTAAAATGTTTTGGCTTAAGTCTCTATTTTCATCTATAAATATTGGTATGTTATATTTGTCAAATATTGCTCTTGCTAAACTTGAATATGTGTCTATATTTTTCGTAATTACTGCTATATCTCTATATCTGTAGTTTTCATCTCTTACTAATTTATATATTTCTTTGGCCACTTCTTCTATTTCTGAATATTGATTTTTTGCAAGAAATATTTTTATATTTTGTGGTATTTGTTCAAAATATTTTACTTTTGGATTATATAAATTTTGTTCTAAATGTTTTAATTCTGGTGTTTTAAATCTATATGTTTGCTCTAATTCTACTTCTTCTATTTTAATATCATTTTCTGATGCTAATTGTAATAATTTATTTATTGTTATTTGATTTGAATAAAATATGTCTGTATCTGCATTTTTTATTTCATGTATTGTGTCTGTACATATTGTTATTGTTACTTGTTTTGCAATTTTTACAAGTTTTTGAATAATATCATATTCTTGACTTGTGAATCCTGCAAATTCATCTATATATATCAAATTATCTTTAAAATCAGGTACTTTATCCACATTTTGTGCTAATATTGTTAATAAATCTGTTTCATCTATATATTTTCCAGCAATTTGTTCTTGGAATTTTTCATATATCATATTTATATCGTTTAATTTGTTTTTTAAGTATATATCACTTTGTTTTTCTGTTTCTTGCTTTAATTGTTCTACACTTATTCCGTGTTTTTTGAATTCTGTTATTGCTGTTCCTGCCATGTCAACATTTTCGTCTGTTTTTCCAAGAAATTTTAGGTTTTTTTTACAATTATTTAATATTGAGTATATTAACATTGCTTTTCCACATTTGCTTAAGTTTGTTTCTGTTCTTCCTCCTATTTCTTGTATTACTCTATATGCCATTCTACTAAATGTTACAACTTCTGCATTGAATACTGCTTCTGTTTCTATTGCTTCCATTAGCTTTTTTTCTGCTGTGAATGAAAATTGCTCTGGTGTTATTATTAATATTTTGTTGTTTTGTTTTATTTTTTCTGATATTTCTTTATAACATTTTTCGCTTTTTCCTGTTCCAGCTCTTCCATATATTAATCTTAACCCCATTTCTTAATTCTCCTTCTTTTTATTTTTGTTCTTGTTTCTTGTGATTTATTTGTTCATCTAGTTCTTGTCCTTCTTGTATTGCTCCTTTTATATCTCCTATTATTTTTTTCTTTTCTTCATATTCTTTTACCTTTTTTTGATATCTTTTTTTGGGCATTCCAAATATACGATTAAATTTACCATCTATTACTATTGTTTCACCTATATTTTTTATAAATGCTTGTCTTTCTTTTATTTCTTCTAATGTTAAAAGTAAAATCGATGCACTTGTTTTTGTTGTTTCTAACGCTCCTATACTTTGTAAATATGGTAATGTTCTTTGAAGATGTTTTAAATTTTTAGATACTATTAAAGTTGTTAAATATTCTTCTCCATAATTTTGTTTTATATATTCAATATTTTCTTTTAATTGTTTTGAATTTTTAGAAAATATACTTCCTGTTATTTCTATTCCGTTTTCTTTACATACTTCAACTATTTCTTTTATTTCGCCTGCTGTTCTCTTAAATACTGTTCCTGTTGCTTCTATTCCGTTTTTTTTGCACACTTCCACTATTTCTTTTATTTCGACTGCTGTTCTATTAAATACATTTCCTGTTACTTCTATTCCGTTTTCTTTACACACTTCCACTATTTCTTTTATTTCGGCTACTGTTCTCTTAAATACTGTTCCTGTTGCTTCTATTCCGTTTTCTTTGCACACTTCCACTATTTCTTTTATTTCGGCTGCTGTTCTATTAAATACACTTCCTGTTGCTTCTATTCCGTTTTCTTTACATACTTCCACTATTTCTTTTATTTCGACTGCTGTTCTTAAAAATACACTTCCTATTACTTCTATTCCGTTTTCTTTACATACTTCTACTATTTCTTTTATTTCGGCTGCTGTTCTCCTAAACACACTTCCTGTTACTTCTATTCCGTTTTCTTTACATATTTCAACTATTTCTTTTATTTCGGCTGCTGTTCTCCTAAATACATTTCCTGTTGCTTCCATTCCGTTTTCTTTGCACACTTCCACTATTTCTTTTATTTCGGCTGCTGTTCTTAAAAATACATTTCCTGTTACTTCTATTTCATTATCCTTACATACCTGTTCAATTTTCTTTATTTCATCAACATCTTTTCTCGAATTTGCTGCACTTAATATATTTTCTTTTGTTAATTCTGAACATTTTTCTTCTGTCTCTTGTATTCTTTCTACTGGCACACTTAAAATTGAAGTTCTTTGTTCTATGTACTTTTTTCCATATCTATTTTCATCTGATACATATTCATATGTTTTATTTAACTGCTCTGGATCTGTACTTAAAATATGTAAACATGTTTCTACATCTCTTGTATTTATTTTCTTTTCATTTAAAAAATTCCAATTTTCTTTTATTGCTTCAATTTTTAAATATAATATACTTGGACATTTTTCTATATTATTTGGAGTTACTTTCAAAGTATCTCTTAAAAAGTCCAATACATAACAAATGCTATTATAATCTGCTTTTTCCAATACATTTTCATTATTTTTTATTAATTTCTTACTATCTAATCCATATCTATTACATATTTCTTCAAATTGTTCTCTATTTACCATATTTATCCCCTTCTAAATAATGTTTTCTAAAACACTTGTATCATTTTCTATTATTTCAACATAATTTTCTCCAAGTTGATTTTTAAGTCTTAATATCTTTTCTTCAAATTTTCTTGGAAAATTCATAAATAAATCTGGATACATTTCAAATATTCCTTCTGCATCTTCAAATTTTAAGTCATTTAAAAATTGTATGTTTTTTTCGATAATATCTATATTTTCATTTATTATTTCTTCTATTTCATCTCCATATATTTCTTTCATTCTTTCAAAATCTATATTTAATCTCATTTTATTTATCCTCTCTTTCGTAATTAATTACTTATCTTTTTTAGTCTTTCTCTTTTCTTGTTATTTTCATCTAAGTAATATTGTAATATAACTTTTAATCTGTCATTTGAAAATTTCTCTAATAATTCTTGATTATTTTTTAATTGTTCCATAAATCGTTTCTTTTGATATTCATTATTAAATTCTATTTTTTCAATATCTATTTTTATATCATTTTTAAATTGATTATTAGAATTAACTATAACTTTATTACTTTCTAAATTTTCTTCTTCATATTTTTTTCTCCTAAAAATTTGCTTTATCTTTAGAAAGATTTTATAAAAAATTCCATTTCTTTGTTTGGCTGGTAATTTACTATTCATTATTTTTTTCATATAATATACAAATATTATATGAACTCCTTTCTTTACTTTTGTGATTGTTCTTTACTATTTATTTGTTCATCTAGTTCTTGTCCTTCTTGTATTGCTCCTTTTATTTCTCCTATTAATTTTTTCTTTTCTTCATATTCTTTTACATTTTTTTGATATCTTTTTTGGATCATTCCAAATATAGGATTAAATTTATTTCCTTTTACTATTGGTTCACCTATACTTTCTATAAATACTTGTCTTTCTTTTATTTCTTCTAATGTTAAGGATAAAATTGAAGCACTTGTTTTTATTGTTTCTAATACTCCTATACTTTGTAAATATGGTAATGTTTTTTGAAGATGTTTTAAATTTTTAGATACTATTAAATTTGTTAAATATTCTTCTCCATAATTTTGTTTTATATATTCAATATTTTCTTTTAATTGTTTTGAATTTTTAGTAAATACACTTCCCGTTACTTCTATTCCATTTTCTTTGCATACTTTCACTATTTCTTTTATACCAGTTGCAGTTCTTCTAAATACGCTTCCTGTTACTTCTATTTCATTGTCCTTGCAAACTTTAACTATTTCTTTTATTTCAAAAGCCCTTTTTAAAAATACTGTTCCTGTTACTTCTATTTCATTTTCTTGACATATTTCCACTATTTCTTTTACTTCTTCTGCTGTTCTATAAAATACACTTCTTGTTACTTCTATTTCATTTTCTTGGCATACTTCTATTATTTTTTTTATTTCATCTGCTGTTTTATAAAATACTGTCCCTATTACTTTTATTCCATTTTTTTGACATATTTCTACTATTTCTTTTATTTCTTCTGCTGTTCTTAAAAACACGCTTCCTGTTATTTCTATTTCATTTTCTTGACATACCTTCACTATTTCTTTTATTTCATCTGCGTTCTTATAAAATACACTTCCTATTACTTCTATTCCATTATCCTTACATACTTTCACTATTTCTTTTATTTCAGAAGTTCTTCTTAAAAATATACTTCCTGTTATTTTTATCCCATTTTTTTTACATATTTCTACTATTTCTTCTACTTCTGTTGCAGTTCTTCTAAATACACTTCCTATTATTTCTATTCCATTTTCTTGACATATTCGAATGATTTCTCTTATTTCAGTTGCACTTCTTCTAAACACACCATCTGTTACTTTTACTTCATTTTTCTGACATACTCTTACTATTTCTTTTATTTCATCAACACCTTTTCTGGAAATTGCCGCACTCAATATGTTTTCTCTTGTTAATTCTGGACATTTTTCTTCTATCTCTTGTATTCTTTCTACTGATACTCTTAAAATTGTAGTTATTTGTTCTATGTACTTTTTTCCATATCTATTTTCAGCTGATACATATTCATATGTTTTCTTTAATTGTTCTGGTTCTGTGCTTAAAATATGTAAACATGTTTCTACATCTCTTGTATTTATTTTCTTTTCATTTAAAAATTTCCAATTTTCTTTTATTGCTTCTATTTTTAAATATAATATACTTGGACATTTTTCTATATTATTTGGACTTACTTTCAAAGTATCTCTTAAAAAGTCAAGTACATAACAAATGCTATTATAATCTGTTTTTTCCAATACATTCTCATTATTTTTTATTAATTTTTTACTATCTAATCCATATTTATTACATATTTCTTCAAATTGTTCTCTATTTACCATTTTACTCCCTCATCTAAATCGCACAAATTATTGCATCTAATCCAATATTCAAATCAATTAATCCAATTTTATATTGATAGTCTAAATCTTCCAATTGTTGAATTATTTTTCTTAACTCTTGTTCACTAAATTTTTGAGTTTGTATTTTATATTTATTTACTAAAAACATCTGATTTGGCTTTAAATTTAAACTTGTAGCAACATCTTTATTATTTGCAATAGCTATTTTTACAAAATATAATTTTTTCAAATGATTATATAATGTTATTAAAATCTTTTGAATTGGTTCTTTTGAGGCAATTAAATTATGTAATACATCAATTGCCTCTTTTGTCTTTTTCTGTCCTAAATTGTCTGTTAAATCAAATATCACACTTTCTACTTTTTTGGTACATAATGCATCTATATCTGATTTTTGAACTTTTCCGCCTTCACCTGCATATTCAATTAATTTTCTAGTTTCATTTATTAAGTCTTGCATATTTGTTCCACAACATTCTATTAAATATTGTAGATCTTTCTCATCGAATTGGACTTTATACGCATTACATATTGCTTTTAATCTTTTTATTATTTGTGCAGGTTTTTGTTCTTCAAATTCACATATTGTTCCTATTTTTTCAATTGTATTAAAAATAGAATTTTTTTCCGCTTCATCTTCAATAAATATTAGCAAAACTGATTCTTTTATCATTTCTACATTGTCTTTTAAATATTCATTTATTCTATCTTTTAATTCTTTACTTGCTCCACCTGTTTTTCCTTTACCTTCTCTTTTAAATATCCCTGTATTTTTTGCAATTATTAATTTTTTAGGATAGCCAAAAGCAGGAGTTTCTATGTCTGCAATTAACTCCTGGATACTATTTTCATCAATTATTATATAATTTATTCCTTTTACTAGTTCCCCAAAAACTTTTTTCATTTTCTTTACTTGTTGCTCTAATAAAAAAGTTTCTGCACCATAAAATAAATATATTCCTTCTGCAACTCCACTATTTACTTGCTTTTCAAGTTCTTCTACTTTTAGCATCTCTATTCTCCTTATCTCTATAGAACAAATAAGAAAAGTTTTCTTTGATTTGTTCGTGCACAAAATTTTTCACATAAATTTTCTGTGCAATATGTTTATATAAATTACTTAAATTATACAATTTATATAGGATTTTTGCAACTTTATACACAAAAAATAAGAACATATTTTATATATGTTCCTATTTTAATATTTTTAACTTCTAGTAATAATTCTAAATACCTCTGCAACACTCCATGCTTGTGCGACAGCACCTTTAGGTTCAAATGGTCTCTTAGAATCATATATTTCAGCAATACTTCCAATACAACCTCTTTCATTAATTTCTTTTGAAAATGTTTCTGTAACACTTTGTATAAATTCTTCTAATTGTTCATTATATTTTTTCTTACCAGTTCTACTTTCTGTAGCAAATCTTTTCAAACAATTATAATATAGTCCTAACAACCATGTCCATGTAATTCCTTGATGATAGCTAAAATCTCTTTTAAAACCATTTCCTTCATATATATCTATATAGTTTTCTTCTCCTTTTGCTAAAGTTTTTAGTCCATATTTATTTAACAATTTTTTTGTTACTGTTTCAAACATTTCTTTTGCTTCTTTTGAATTTACATCTAACACAGGATATGACAAGCTTAATGCAAATAATTGATTTGGTCTAACTTTTCCATCTTCAAGTACATCATATAAACATTTTTTTGATTTATTATAAAATTTTTCTCTAAAAGATTTTTTACACTTATTTGCCATTCTTTCATATTTTTCTTTTTTGCTCTCATCTTTTTGATATTCAGCTAATTCTACCATAACTTTTAGAGCATTATACCACATTGCATTTATTTCAACAGGTTTGCCATTTCTAGGTGTTGCAGGAATTCCATCATATTTTACATCCATCCATGTATTTTGTGTATATGGTGTTCCTGAAACAATAAGTCCATCTGTGTCTAAATAAATATTATTATCATCTATATCTATTCCTATTGAATAATTTTTAATGATATGTTCCAAATTTTGATATATTTCATTCATAATAAAATCATAATCTTTTGTATATTCTATATATTTCTTTACTTGCTCAAATAATAATAATGATGCATCGACACTATTATATAATGGTCTATAATCATCCTCACTATATGAATTTGGTACTAAACCATATTTTATATCTCTAACACAACTCCTTAAAACTTTTTTAGCAACTTCATATTTTTTTGTAACTAACAAACAACCTTCAAATGAAATTAATGTATCTCTCATCCAATCTAAAAACCATGGATATCCTGCAATCATTGAATATGTATTAAAAAATGGTCTTATTATAATAAAATTATCTATTGCTATCAAAAATTGTTTTATTAATTTATCTTTTTGTTCCTCTTCTTCAGTTTTATCCTCTTTTGAAATGTCAATTAATTTTGATTTTGCAAATTCTTGATTTTGTCTTACAATTTCATTTGTTATAATTGCTCTAGCATCTAATTCTTCAATATTTTCTTCTAATGAACAAATTACTGAAATTTCTTTTTCTTCATTTGGTTCTATCTCTATTTCAAATCTTCCTGGTATTACATGATTTTCTTCTGCTTCAAATCCTCTTTTTTCTTCTTCTATATAAAACATATTTTTGAATGTATCATTATAATGTTCTATATAATTTCCTTCTGACAACATCATATATATTGGAACACCATTATCTATTTTAACTTCAAGTTTTGTTTTATTAATTTTTTGTTTCAAATCAAAAACATGGTCTTTATTCATTCCATGTGCATTTCTAAAATCCATTACAGGTGTTAATATTAATTTTGCTTTTTCGCTTCCATTTTTTACTTTATAAAAAATAGCAACTGTATTTTTAAAATGTTGCATACAAATTGCTTTAGTTATTTCCACATCACCAACTTTATATGCAAATATAGGTATATATTCTTTTATAAAGCATTCTTGATATTTATATCCATGTGTTATAAAATTTTTGCCTATATTTGTATATAAATCTGTTTTGTTTCCATTTATTTCTATACTTTCATCTAATTTTGATAATATTAATGTTCTTCTTGCTGGTGGCATAAGTGGGGCTATTAATAGACCATGATATCTTCTTGTATTTGCTCCTATAATTGTTGATGATGCAAATCCTCCAAGTCCATTTGTTATTACCCATTCTTTATTTAAGCCTTTTTCTAAATTTAAGTTTTCTTTTGCAAATTTCATTTTATTATTTGTGACTAAAATTTGCATAGTCCACAAATTTTAGTCACTTTCCTCCTCTATTTTTGATGATTTCTTCTGAATTTTTCATCAGATTCTCTAATAGATTGTATTCTATCACTATATTTTGAATTAAATTTACTTTTTCTAACAGATTTTTTATTTTTGTCTTGTTGTTTTCCTTGTTCTTTTTTCTCCATTTTGGCCTGCATTTTCTTTATTTTATTAATACGTTTATCTGATTTTAATTTTGCATTTAACATTACATATTCTGGGTCATCTTCTCTATCTTCATATTTTAAATCATTACATATTAATTTTATTGCAGATTCTGCTACCATATATGGATCATGTCTAACTTTTCCATCAATTATTGTAGAAATATTTTTCTTAATAAACTTAATCTTTTTGATTTTAGGAT
>OGXJ01002129.1_pt1 | contig 13745 bp, 10 predicted proteins | sample 1576231 | NCBI WGS metagenome assembly OGXJ01 (sample SAMEA3541539, study PRJEB24748) | human gut metagenome | biome: human gut; feature: human-associated habitat; material: faeces | place: China | collected 2012
CATGCCGTGGGGCTTGTCCACCACCACAATGTCGTCGTCCTCATAAACTATCTTCAGCTCACCCTCAAACACCGTCCCGAGCGGGTCGGGCTCCACATCAAGCCCCTGCATCATGTAGCGCAGCAGCGGACCGCACTTGCCCGTGCACGACGGATAGAAGTGTCCGTGACGGCGAAGCTCGCCCGACGGGGAACCGCCCCACCAGAACTCAGCCATGCAAAGCGGCTTGTAACCGCGCTGATAGGCATACTGCAACAGCTTTGGAGCGCAGCAGTCGCCTGTCCCGGCAGGCGGAGCACCGGCAGAGAAGGTGGCGAATATGTCGGGCAGGGAGCGTCGGTCGCCGCGCGCGTTGAGCATCTCGTAGCGTCGGAAGAGCCACTCCTGCAGTCCGTCGCTCATAAGGCGGCGGCGTGTCCGCATACGCTCCAGCCTTTCGTCGAGAGGGCGCAGACGGGCGGCAAGCTCCTCGAGCCGGGCGGCATAGGCACGTTTCATGCGCCTCAACTCAGCTTTCATGAACCTGCTCTCGTTCCTCAGCCTCTCCTCCACAGCCTCGTCCGTGCCGCCGCGGCGCGTCTCCTCCCTGCGCAGGCGTGCCTCCTCCATCTGCCGCCGGTATGCCGCTGTGGCGTGGCACGCCTCTTCCTCCACATCATTCATTTCCTTCATGAGAGCCAGTCGGGCAGGGTCGGCAGCGCAACGTTCCATCTCGCAGCCCACCTCCGTTATCTGCCGCTCACGCATGCGGAAGTATCCTCCGGGGCGGCAGGCGTCGAACACCGGCGGCACGAAGTAGGTCCAGTCGTTGCGTCCGGCAAGCAGTCCGGAGTAGGCGGCAAGAAAAGCCGTGCCGCCGTCGCCCGTATCCACCACGAGCACACCGAACATCTTGCCGTCTCCGTGCTCCTGCCGCAGCACTCCGCTCTCATCAACATGACGCTGCACCTCACTTGCCGCCGCCACACACATGGGATGCGGTGTGTAGCAAAAGGGGAAGGTGAACTGCCGGGGACGCTCAAAATGTCCGTGAAGCGCATGCAGGCGCGGGTCTTTGGAAGAATAATCTGACGACATGGATGTGAGTATGAAGATTTGAAGTGGCGCGTAGTGCGTCACGGATGCAAAAATAACGATTATTCGCTCCGCCTGCAAGCAATCGCCGTTTTTTCAGTTTTTTACGGCAAGATGCAGGTGTCCTGAGCACCCGAAGGCGGACATCACGAGGCTGCACCGTGTCTTCCGGGAACCGCCGCCATAGCATGCGGACTACAGGACGGTGAGGGATGTTTTCTATTATATATAAAGTTAAATATACTTAACACCGTATCTGAAAGGTTAAAAAAGCATCTTCAAAATCTCGGAAAAAACGAATAAAGACAGAAAAAGCTCCGAATAACGCGAAAATCGGGACTTTTATGTCATTCCGTATAACTGTCGTATATTCAGCACATTACGTCATCAGAAAAGCGACGTGCCGCGAACGGCATACTCTACCGCGCCCTACGCCACAGCCGGAAAGGCTTTTCCGCAACGCCAAAGAGCCCGTTTCATACTGCCAAAGAGCCTTTCTCACGCCACAGGAAAGCCCGTATGAGACATCGGAAGAGGCTCTTCCGCAACACCGGAAGCACCTTTCCGCCATACGGAAAAGGGTAGACAGGCATACGGAATGGGGGTAGCACCGCCTCGGGAGCGGCGCGGGGGATGTGTAAAAACCGGAAAACGCAGTCCGGACAGAGCCGGAACAGGAGAAACGGAATGTTAAAACGGAAGTGCCGGAGAAGGAGTGAGGGCATAAAAGGCACGGTTTTTGAAGCCGGTATGCCATGCGTCGCACCATCTGTCATGCACTTTATGCCGCATAGCGTACGCCCCGCACAGTGCAGCTCATTCCCTTAAAGCCAAACCGGTCATCAGAACGCCGAATATACATTTAAGGTTTATTGCCAGCTCTTCATCCCTCATCCGCACTGCCGCCGTCATCTTGTCTTTCACTTTTGCACGGTAAGATACGCCGCATATTCTACAGAATAGGAAGAGAAACTGACCGACAGCAGTACGCGATAAGGATGATGTCTGATGACCGGTTCGGGTCAGAAGAGTCTTTCATCACACGGGCATCCTCACCCCTATACAGGTTATTATATATTCGGGTGATATTTTCCGGTCCTTGACATACATCACATCAAGCCCGTCAGGCTCCCATGATACAGGTCGCAACGACCTCATGTCATCCTTATCAGAATCGAACTGCTCCATCCGTATATCCACATATTGCACACCGGATTCTTTAAACCAGCTGTCTGACATGAGTCCGAACTTGACGACAAACGGCTCTATGACCGGTGGTTTTGAACTGAATATGACACGAGTGAAGGTAAAAGGACCTACCACATTGTCTGACACACGCGACTCGGCGTCACTGAACCATCTCGGCGCTATGCCGTCATCATACTTATAGCATGTAGAAAACGCGTCGTCAGAGGATGATTCCACCATATAGGGATTGCCCTCAGAGTCGTAGAGTTCAAACTGATAGAAAACACTATACACATGTTCACCTTTTCCAGTTAAAGTGGAGTCGTCATCGTCACCACACGATACCAATGTGAAAAGCAACATCATCACTGAGACGACAAGCACCATATTCTTATATATCCTGCGCATAACGGTCATTTGTTATAAGTTATACCTGTTATTACTTGTAAGTTTTTCGAATAATTGAAATCATAATCTACATATCCGGATGATTCAAGGGCATTATAAAGATAATATCCGTTACAATATCCATCCCAGCCCCAATTGCAATGTACATAATTCTTTTCCGGTGTCCTTGTTCTGTCCAACAGACGCAGATCATCAGCCGCATAATAGGCGTGAGTGTCATATTGTATACGATAGCCATCAACCACCCAGGCGTGCCCCTTAGAGTTTACAGTATTCTTACCGCACATATATACAGGCTGCATATTATTCAATGAACCCGCGACTTTTGAGAAACTGTAGTCACTCAAAGAACCGCATGTATATCCCATTTTATGGAAAGCACCAGGACACTCCGATGAATATGCGCCCGAGCCTGAGAGTCCGTAATCCATGGAAACGAGGTCTCCTATATCAGCGATAAGCCATGACACGCTCTCAGCACCGCTTGAATAAGGATGTACAATATCATCTTCCAATATCGCATCCCAATCATATTCGTGACCATTATATGATGAAGGCTGCTTGTGGTAAGCCATTATCTGCCCCATGGCTATAGCCACACAGCCGGCTAATGAGGATTTTCCATCAATCAACGGACATCGTGCATTGTATGGATAATCCTGTCCCCAAGTTGTCTGCAACAGGAAATCAACACCATATTTATAATGCTTCACCTTATCATAACAAGGGATGCCATTCCACGTTGTAGCAAGACCAAGACGCGGGTCGTCCAAATCGGTAGGCGGATGGACATATCCAAGAGTGTCGACAATCTCTATATCGCCCTTAAAATTCTCTATTTCGCTATTCTGATATTCGGCAGCCGAATTCATGAAATACTCCACACCGTCACCTGCATTCTCATCAAACGTTCCGGTGGACGACATCGCGTATATATCAGTGACGCGGTTGTCTGCCGACACCAAGGCAAATCCTCCTCCATCGAAATTAACGATATAGAAGTCGCCATGGCGTGAGCGTGACGTCACTACAGGACGTTGGTCTTCGCGCGCAGACTGTCTTGATAGTCCTTTTGCCGTACTTCCGGCATTTACGAAAGAAGCCAATGCCTCTCTGGCTTTATCGACAGCCTCCTTCTCTGTCACAGAATAGTCTCCCGAAGTACGCACAGTTGAATCAGAAAGGTGTGTTTCCACAGGATAAAGATCGTCATCGGTGCAGGACAATGCGAGCATCGCAAACAAGGCAAACGCACTTGTACTGATGTTTTTCAATATCCTTTTCATAATCATCAAGTATTAAACCATCGTCAAAAGTTGTTACAAATATAGAGAAAGTTCAACTATATTGCTACTCGAAAGAATAATATTCACAACATTTAACACACGGAACAGCAGTTGCGGAAACACCGTGGCATGACAGCGTCTCGCGTCAGGAAAGAAGCAGGAAACTGGTGGTGTGACACGGAAAGAAGCATATCTGTTATAAAAAAACCGGCAACAGGACATGTTACCGGACAAATACGGCATGCCTTCCCTTCGTGGGAAGCAAGCCTGCGGCTACGTTTCCGCCTCACGACTGTAGGTCGTGCAGCTTGCGGTAGTAGCCGTTGAGAGCCATCAGCTCGTCGTGCGTGCCCCGCTCCACGATGCGTCCCTCGTGCAGGACACATATCTCGTCGGCGTTCTTTATGGTGGACAGGCGGTGCGCTATAGCCACCGTGGTGCGCGTCTTCATGAGCTTCTCGAGGGCGTCCTGCACCAGACGCTCGCTCTCAGTGTCGAGAGCCGAGGTGGCTTCATCAAGTATCAGTATGGGCGGATTCTTGAGAATGGCGCGCGCTATGCTCACTCTCTGCCGCTGACCGCCGGAGAGCCGTCCTCCGCGGTCGCCTATATTGGTGTCGTATCCCTGCTCGGAAGCCATGATGAAGTCGTGCGCGTTGGCTATCCGCGCGGCGCGTTCCACATCTTCCCGTGTGGTGTTTTCCACGCCGAAAGCGATGTTGTTGTAGAACGAGTCGTTGAAGAGTATCGCCTCCTGGTTGACGTTTCCGATGAGCATCCGCAGGTCGTGTATGCACAGGTCGCGCACGTCGGTGCCGTCGATGAGCACCTGTCCCTCCTGCGTGTCGTAGTAGCGCGGTATGAGGTCGACAAGAGTCGACTTGCCGCTGCCGCTCTGTCCCACGAGCGCGACGGTCTTGCCTTTCTCTATCTTAAGGTTGATGTCGCGCAGAACCCACTTCTCTCCGTACCTGAACGACACGTTGCGGAACTCTATGCTGTGTCCGAACGACGCGATGCGCACCGGTTCCGGCTTCTCCTTTATGGTGTTCTCAGCCTTCAGTATCTTGTCCACGCGCTCCATGGACGCCAGACCTTTCGGTATGTTATAGCTTGCCTTGGAGAACTCTTTCAGCGGATTGATGATGCTGTAGAGCATCACGAGGTAGTAGATGAACATCGGTCCGCTGAGCGTCATGTTGTTAAGGACGAGCGTACCACCGAACCACAGCACGATGACAATGAGCAAAGTGCCGAGGAACTCGCTCATAGGGTGGGCGAGCTGTTGGCGTGTATTGACCCTGCGTACCTGCTCCCTGTAGGAGCTGTTGATAGAGTCGAAGCGGCGGTTCATCTTCTCTTCGGCGCAGAAAGCCTTGACTATGCGCAGTCCGCCGAGCGTTTCCTCGACGAGACTCATCGTGTCGCTCCACATTGCCTGTGCCTTGATGGACTTCGCCTTGAGCTTTCTGCCGACGAAACCCATGAACCATCCCATCACCGGAACGATGACAAGGGTGAACAGGGTGAGCTGCCAGCTGATGAAAAGGAGCGTGGAGAAGTAGAAGACAATGAGTATGGGGTTCTTGAAAAGCATGTCGAGCGACGACATGATGGAGCTCTCCACCTCCTGCACGTCGCCGCTCATGCGGGCTATGATGTCGCCCTTGCGTTCCTCGGAGAAGAAGCCCAGCGGCAGCGACGTTATCTTGCGGTAGAGCTGGTTGCGTATGTCGCGCACCACACCGGTGCGTATCGGGATGATCGTTGCGGACGAGAGGAAGTATGCCCCGGTCTTGAGAAACGTCATGAAAGCCAGGAACAGTCCGATGACAAGCAACGTGGTGGACGCCCCGAGAGCGTCTATCATCTGATAGACATAATAGTTCATGTTGTTTGTGAGCACTTCCTTTATGTCCGCGCTGCCTATCGCGAGGAGCACGGGATGCGTGTCCGTCGTGTCGATCTTGAACAGAATCTTGAGTATCGGCATTATTGCGAGAAACGAGAAGATATTCAATATCGCCGAAAGAATATTGAAAATAACCGTCAGGACAAGATATTTCTTATACGGCGGAACGAATCGGCGCAATACTTGGAAAAACTCTTTCATCAGTGTGTATTGAGGAGCTTGTTATATTATTATATATGTATGAACACTTAAAATACGGCATGTGCAGTCTGAATAAACTGATTGTCCGCAACGTGAATGCCCAGACTGCCTTTATGCAAAAACAACCCAAGCGAGCGCAATGAGAGCTTGCTCGCTGATTGCCGAGCGCAGGATGTTTTATGCAAAGTTAGCGTTTTTGCGTTATATTACAAAATATGGAAGGTCATTTAAAACAAATATGCCGCTCAACAGAGTGTGCGGCATATGCTGTTTTATTGTGAAATCAGTCAGTGGCAGTGCCGAGCAGCGTCGCGCTTGTGGAGCCTGTGACTCTCACCCGCACCGTCTCGCCGATGTGATGCCGTCCCTTGTCGAACACCACCATCTTGTTCTGCTCCGTTCGTCCGCACAACTGCTCGCGGCTGCGCTTGCTGAATCCCTCCACGAGGACGTCGAACTCGCGCCCCTCGTCGCGCCTGTTAGCCTCAGCCGACAGCTCCGTCTGCAGATGTATCATCTCGTTCAGGCGGCGCAGCTTCACCTCCTCGGGCACGTCGTCGGGCAGATGTTTCGAGGCGTAAGTGCCGGGACGCTCGCTATACTTGAACATGAACGCCGAGTCGTAGGCAGCCTCCCGCATGAGCGAGAGCGACATACGGTGGTCCTCCTCCGTCTCGCTGTGGTAGCCCACGAATATGTCTGTGGACAGTCCGCAGTCGGGAATGATGCGCCTGATAGCCTCCACCCTGCCCATGTACCATTCCCTGGTGTACTTGCGGTTCATCAGTTTCAGTATGCGGTCCGAGCCCGACTGCACCGGCAGATGTATGTGACGGCACACGTTGGACATCTCGGCAATGACGTGCAGCGTGTCGTCGCTCATGTCCTTAGGGTGGCTTGTGGTGAAGCGCACGCGCATTCCCGGCGCCGTCTCAGCCACAGTCCGCAGCAGCTCGGGGAAGGCGATGACGTGTCCGTCGTGCTCGAAGCGGTATGAGTTGACGTTCTGTCCGAGCAGCGTCACCTCCTTATAGCCCCGCTCCTCAAGGTCGCGCACCTCGCGGAGGATGCTCTCCACGTCGCGCGAACGCTCACGACCGCGGGTGTAGGGCACTATGCAGTAGTGGCAGAAGTTGTTGCATCCGCGCATGATGCTCACATATCCGCTTATGGGCTGAGCCAGGGCTATACGCCGGGGAACGATGTCGCGGTAGGTCTCTGTGGTGGAAAGCTCTATGTTCATAGCCTTGTTGCCCGTCTCGGCTTGCGCCGTGAGGTCGGGCAGAGTGAGATAGGCGTCAGGTCCGGCTACAAGGTCAGCGCCGTGGTTCTCCAACAGATCGTCCTTCACCCGTTCCGCCATGCATCCCAGCACACCTATGATAAGCTTCCTGCCCTTGCGCCGTTCGGCGTTGAGAGCCTCCAGACGGTGATATATCTTGTTCTCCGCGTTCTCGCGTACAGAGCATGTATTAAGGAAAACGGCGTCGGCGTCATCAGCCGATTCGCACAGGTCGTAGCCCGCCATCTTCATCACCGAGGCGACCACCTCGCTGTCGGCGACATTCATCTGGCATCCGTATGTCTCGATAAAGAGTCTCTTCATTTCTGATATGTTATGTTAAACTTCATCGTCAGACAACATGGCTGCGGCACGACACAGCATGTGCTCCACCGCCATATTGCCCGACAAAAACCTTTTATTTTGCAAAGTTAATGCAAACCGAGCGCAGGATAAAATAAACGCAGACTTATTTTTACGGGCGAGTAAAGCGGAGTCTTATGTTAAGACGAAGCGATACGAAGCACGGAAAAGATAAGTATACGCTTATTTTTCATGCCGAGGTGCAGCTTAACTTATTCAAAGTTAATGCAAACCGAGCGCAGGATAAAATAAACACAGACTTATTTTTACGGACGAGTATAGCAGAGTCTTATAATGATAAGACGCTATACGAATCACGGAAAACCCTCATTATGGCATTCCACGGTTTAATTAACGCACGTTAAAGTTGTTAATGTATAATATTTTATTCTGCTTTACCGCTTCTTTCAACTATCTTTGCGGTCGCAAAACAGACACAGGTATAAAAGATTGTTCAGACTGACATAATTCATTATTTTAATAAAGCGACATACTGAAATGAAGAAAGTATTATTTGCAATATGCATGACCGCGTTCCTCGCCTCGTGCGCGACAAGCGGTAAAATAAGGTCCATATCAGCACTCGCAGGCGAATGGAACATCACCGAAGTGGAAGGCAAGGCTGTCGGAGCAGGCAATGACGGCAACGCACCGTTCATCGGTTTCGACACGAAAGAGAACCGCGTGTACGGCAGCACAGGATGCAACCGCCTCACAGGAGCGCTCAACGCCAACGTGGAGACAGGCACGATAGACTTCGGGGCACTTGGAAGCACACGTATGATGTGCCCAGACATGAAGACCGAACAGGCTGTGCTCGGAGCTCTCGGCAAGGTTTCTACGTTCAGCATGCAGAAGAAGGGCGTGCTCGAATTCAAGGACAGCACAGGCAAGACAGTAATGACACTGAAGCACAAGTAAACAAAACATACACAAACCACATTTTCATAAGGCAGGAAGAGCACCCTCACGCACGGCTGCAAACGCACGGCACGGGATGCGCTTCCTGCCTTTCCGTTTTACATGAAAGCCTGAAACGCGCGACAATCCCGAATCGGTCATCAGACTTCCATTCTTATTTCGTGCTGCTGTCAGCCGGATTGTATCATGCTTTATCGAAGATGTAGCGGGCTACATCGGGAAAAAGCAGGATGCAAGATGACGGCAGCAGTGCGGAAGAAGGATGAAGAGCTGACAATAAACCTTAAATGTATAATCAGCGTTCTAATGACCAATTCGGGATTATTGCATAATTATGCATGGCGGCATGTCTCCGGCGTGAGATGCTTTCATATGCCGGCATGTGCCCTTTGTTCGCGTGCGGACACGCGGTAGGGCAGCTACATGTCCTTGAATATCATCTGCGCGTACATGCTCAGATATATTCTCCAGTTGCGCCAGATGTGTCCTCCGTCGTTCTCGTAGTATTCGTATTTGTAGCCTTTCTCGTCGAAGTACTGGCGCAGGTCCTTGTTCGGTCCGTACAGAAAGTCGTCCTTGCCTATGGCTATCCAGTAGAGCTTTGGACGGGAGTCGAAGAGCTTCTGAAGCCTTCCGCACGTCTCCTTGTCGGCTCTCAGCCTTGCGGCGAAGTCTTTGAGGTCGCGGTTGCCCTTTATCCACGGTGCGGCGGAGAACAGTCCGTAATAGTCGAACGTGTCGGGATAGAGCATCGAGATGCCGAAAGTGTGGCCGCCGCCCATTGACAGTCCGCACACGGCTCGTCCCTCGCGCCTCTTTATGGTGCTGTAGTTGGAGTCGGTGAAGCTTACGATGTCCATGAAGCTTTCCTCCATCGACGCCTTCGCCTTTGTCTTTATGGTGTAGTGCCCGGGGATGTACATGCCCGCCGACCATTCTCCCGGAGCCGCGCTGCAGTTGGTGTTGCCGTTGGGCATCACCACAATCATCGGCGTGGCTTTGCCCGAGGCGATGAGGTTGTCGAGTATCTGTGCGGCTCGTCCCAGCTCGCTCCATGCGTTCTCGTCGCCTCCCATGCCGTGCATGAGATACATCACGGGATATTGCTTCTCTGTGCTGTATCCCGCCGGAGTGTATACCGTAAGGCGTCGTTTCATTCCAAGTGTGGGACTGTCATACCACACCTTAGCCACCGTTCCGTGCGGCACGTCGTTCACGCTGTAGAGAGAGCCGCGGTCGCCTTTCTCCTTCGATATGATGAAAAGGCTGGAGTAGGTGGTTATGTCGCGGTTCATGTAGGCGTTGGACGGGTCGGTGACGCGCATGCCGTCCACATTGAAGCTGTATGAGTAAAGCTCCGGAGCGAGCTGTGAGGTAGTGGCAGTCCACATGCCCTTGTCGTTCTTCGTCATGGGCAGCGTCACCGGGCTTGTCTGGTTGAAGTCGCCCGTCACCTCCACTTTCTTCGCTTCGGGCGCGAAGAGGTTGAATGTCACGCTACCGTCGGGATTCTCCACCGGCGATACGGCGGATGCCTTGTCCCACAGAGCCTGCTGTGCCATGGATGCCACGCTGAGTGCCATCCCTGCCAGAAAGATTGTAAAACGTTTCATGTCTGTGCTGTTTTAGTTATGTTATTGGTATAAGTGATTGCTGTCAGGCGGATGTCCGATGTTGATTACCGTCATGTCGCGTGCCGCTTACAGCCGTCATTTCAGTCCGGCGAGCCTGTGGCGGCAGTCCTCGAGGATGGCGGTGAGCTCGTCGGTGGTAGTGGCTCGCAGCATGGCTATGCGCGTCTGGCGGAAGTCAGGTATGCCCTTGAATACGGGAGTCGCGGCAAGATGCCTTCGCGTATGGAGTATGCCCCGGTATTCGTCGATGCGTTCCACGTTGATGCGGAGCTGTTCCTCGAGGATGTCAATCTTGCGGTCGAGTGTGAGCGAGAGGTCTTGCGGACGTCCGTCGAGGCGGTCGCGCATCTCCTTGAATATCCACGGCCGTCCGAATGTGGCGCGTCCCACCATCACGGCGTCCACACCGTAGTCGTTGAAAGCCCTCTCGGCGTCTTCGGGCGACGTAATGTCGCCGTTGCCTATTATGGGTATGTGTATGCGCGGATTGCGCTTCACCTCGCCTATGAGCGTCCAGTCGGCGTTGCCGGTGTACATCTGAGCGCGTGTGCGTCCGTGGATGGTGAGAGCCTGTATGCCGCAGTCTTGCAGCTGTTCGGCGAGAGTCGTGATGATGAGGCTGCCGCTGTCCCATCCCAGGCGTGTCTTCACTGTGACGGGCGTCCGCACCGCGCGCACCACCTGACGTGTTATGTCGAGCATCAGCGGTATGTTCTGCAGCATGCCCGCTCCCGCTCCCTTGCCTGCCACTTTCTTTACGGGGCAGCCGAAGTTGAGGTCTATGACGTCGGGACGCGCCTGTTCCACTATCCTCGCAGCCTCCACCATGGCGTCTGTGTCGCGCCCGTATATCTGTATGCCTACGGGTCGTTCACTGTCGCTTATGTCGAGTTTGCTTACCGTCGATTTGATGGAGCGCACGAGAGCTTCGGCACTTACAAACTCGGTATACACCATTGAGGCTCCGAAACGCTTGCAAAGCTGACGGAAGCCGATGTCTGTCACGTCTTCCATCGGGGCGAGAAAGAGAGGTCTTTCTCCGAATTCTATGTTTCCGATTTTCATTGTCTTGATGTTATTGAAGTAGATGATAGATGCCGCCGGCGTACATTTTCACCACTCCTTTCATCTCTAACGAGAAGAGGAGGGCTGACATGCGCTGCACGGGAATGCCCGAGCGTGCGGCGAGCATGTTGGTCTGCATGTCGTTGGTCTTTGCCAGTGTGGCGACGATGAGCCGCTCGTCGCCGGTGAGCTCGGGGAAGAGCTGCCTCTCGATGCCCTGCTGTCTGGCGTGGAGCAGGGCTTGGTCGCTGTCCCATGCCATGGATGCGGCAAGGTCGGCGGCGCAGGTTATGAGCGCGGCTCCGTTGTCGCGTATGAGTCTGTTGCACCCTTCGCTGTATGCCATGCCCACCGCTCCGGGGAAGGCGAAGACTTCCCTGCCGTAGCTCTGGGCAATGCTTGTGGTGATGAGTCCGCCTCCTCGCTCCGCGCTCTCTACGAGAAGGGTGGCGTCCGCCATGCCCGCCACGATGCGGTTGCGGCGCACGAAGTTCACCTTGTCGGCGTTGGTTTGTGTGAGAAACTCGGTGATGAGCCCGCCGTGTGAGGTCATCTCGCATGCCGTCTCCCTGTGGCTCGACGGATAGACGGTGTCGAGTCCGTGGGCGAGAACGGCTGCCGTGTCGAATCCGGTGCGCAGTGCGTTGCGGTGGGCGCATACGTCCACGCCGTAGGCAAGGCCGCTTATGATGAGCACGTCGGGGCATATCTGTCTCAGGTCGTCGCAGAAGCGGCGTATGAGATCTTGCCCGTAGGCGGTGCAGTGGCGCGTGCCCACGATGCTGAGCACACGTGTGCGGTTGAGGTCGGCGTTGCCCTTGTAGAACAGCATGAGCGGAGCGTCGCCGCATTCGCGCAGCCGTGAGGGATAGCGCGTGTCGTTCATCGTGAGCGGAGTGATGCCGTGCTCCTCGTCATACCTCAGCTCCGCCTCTGCTATACGCAGCGGTCCGCTCATGTCTTTCAGCGCGTCGGCGAGCCTGGGCGACGCTTCGGGCACTATGTCGCGTATGTCGTTGCGGTGCTCCATGACAGCCGTCGCCGAGCCGAGCCGCCTGTACAGCTCGAGCATTCCGTTGAGGCTGAAGTAGTTTATGCGCGTCAGCGCGATGGTGTTTATTATCTCCTGTTGGTTGTCTGTCGGCATGATGCTGTCGGTATTGGTGCCTTCGTCGTCGTGTGGGTCGTCGTAAGGCATGTCGGGTGTCATATGTACGGAGCGAATGCGCGGTCGTAGTCTTCGCTGTTTCCGAGTCGTCCGTTGATGAGGCACACCAGTTCCACCGTGGCGCGGAAGCACAGGCGTCCGTCGCTTTTGCGGAATATGTCCTGGCTAAAGATGTAGCGCAGTCCCTCCTTGCGCAGGGCGAGGCGCGAGACAAAGACGTCGTCGCATCTCAGCGGAGTCTTGTATTGCAGGTTCATGCGTGCCACCACGGCGTCGGTGCCCTGCTCGTGGAGCTTCGAGAAACTCACTCCGAGCGAGGCGAGAAACAGGTGGCGCGTGTGCTCGGTGTAGTGCAGGTAGTTCGCGTTGTTCACTATGCCCTGGATGTCGCACTCATAGTCGCGTACCTCCATCTCTGTTTCAAATATGTATTTCATCCTTATCGTTGTTTTGTTTTCAGTCTGTTACTTTGGCGGCAGGCACCTCCCGGCGGCGCAGATACTCATATCCGAACCGGCACCGCAGACAGTCCTTGCGGTCGCAGTAGTTTTTCTTCAGCTGTATGAGAGCCTGCGTGTCGCCTGCGTTCTGCACCTCCAGCCCGCAATCCTCCCACATGCGCACGATGTTGTTGCGCTCGGGCGCGAGCTGTTCGAGGAAGTCGGTGGCGCGCCAGCACATCTCTTCAGACGACAGATGGCGTCCGTAGGCGAAGAGCATGGGCACGACGGTGTTGATGATGAGCAGGTCGACAGACTGTCGGGAAAGGTTTTTCGCGCTCTCGCGGCTTTCATGTCCGAAGGTGTAGTGGGTGCGCCAGTATGGCGTTACTGATGCCGTGAGCATGCGGCGGGCACCGTCGAGGGTGGGGCATTCGGCAATCATGCTCAGGCTGGTGCGGCGCGAATGGTAGAGCGATGCGAGCTGCGCGATGCGTATGTGAGGGAAGTTCTGCGGACGGAGGCGCAGGAATTTCCATAAACGGAAGTCGATGGGGTGGAGCGAGAACTTGTGGGCAAGATACTGATATTCGCGGCTCAGACGGATGAAATAGTCGTCGGCGAGTGCCGACTCGCGTTGGCGTTCGGGCATGGCGTCGGCAGAAAGCAGTCCGGCCTGGCCGAGAAAAAGGGCTTCTGTCTGGAATATGTCGTCGCGGTGACGGGCTATGTGTGTCATGGGCATGTTGAGAGCCCATGTCTCGAATGCCTCGCTGTTGGTGCCGAAACCGTAGTTGCGCGCC
>OGXJ01002130.1_pt1 | contig 13739 bp, 8 predicted proteins | sample 1576231 | NCBI WGS metagenome assembly OGXJ01 (sample SAMEA3541539, study PRJEB24748) | human gut metagenome | biome: human gut; feature: human-associated habitat; material: faeces | place: China | collected 2012
TACAGTGATCCGGAGGGACGTGGGTGAAGTAGATTGCGTCAATATCATTGACCCCGCCGCCGCGCTGCCAGAGTGCGCGGGGAACGGTGGGGCCGCAGTCGATTAACCACTGTTTGTTGTCCGCGTCGATCACCCGCAGCGCGGAGGTATTTTGCGTGCAGGAAAAGGCGCTCCCGCAGCCAAGCACATCTATTTTCATTGACCCTCGCCAAAATTTTTTGCCGCTTAATTAAATTGTCATAAATACCCGACAAAGTAGGCTCACATCATGTCGAGTCAACGTTGCATTTTTTTTACAGCCAAATGAACACGTGTTCACCTTGCTAAAAAAATGCCGCAGCAGCGCTTTCAGGTAGCGAATATGAGTTATTTACAGATCACCGGCCTTAAAATTAGTTATGGCGATAACGTGGTTTTACATAATATCGATCTGGCGGTCGAGCAAGGGGAAATGATTGCCCTGCTGGGCCCATCGGGATGCGGAAAAACCACGCTGCTGAACGCGCTCTGCGGCTTTATTCCGGTGCAAAGCGGCGAGGTGGCTATTGCCAGCCGAACGATCACTCATCTTGCGCCGGAGCAGCGCAATATCACCATGGTATTTCAAAGCTACGCCCTGTGGCCGCACCTGACGGTAGCGCGCAATATCGGCTATGGCCTGAAGCTGCGCAAATGGCGCGGGGCGGATATCGCGCGGCGGGTGGCGGAGCTGCTGCGAATAGTGAATCTTGAGGGACTTGGCGAGGGTCAGTCAAATCGCGTTCGTGCCATTCGTTGAAATAGCGTGAATAATCGTGGCGGGTCTTTTTCTTGCGCCACATATCAAAGGTTTCGTTCATCACGATGAAGCCCATACGGTCGCAAAGGTCGAGCAACTCCGGTGCGGGAGGATTATGGGAGCAGCGGATGCCGTTGCAACCCATTTCTTTCAGAATCTCCAACTGGCGCTCGATGGCGCGCGTATTCACCGCAGCTCCCAGGCAACCCAAGTCATGATGCATGCAGACACCATTTATCTTCACTTGTTCACCATTCAGGATAAATCCTTTTTGTGCATCGAAGCGGAAAGTACGGATGCCGGTAGGAGTATAGTAACGGTCGAGTACCTCGCCGGTCTGCTTATCCTTGAGGATGCTTTCTACCCTATACATATAGGGCGTATCAATACTCCAAAGACGGGGATTCTTCAAGTGTATCTCCTGCTCCACTTCTGCCGGAGTAAGAGGCATCAACTGCGCTTCCGACACAGCCTCACCCACCGCATTGCCGTCAGCATCCACTAACCGGGATTGCAGGACGACATCGGCCATCTGTGCTTCTGCATCGTACTGTAGTTTGGTGCGTATCTTCAACTGGGCACTGTTCTTCGACACATCTTCTGCCGTAACATAGGTACCCCATTGCGCTATATGAGCTGGATTCAGCTTTGTCAGCCATACATTACGGTAGATGCCGCAACCGGAATACCAGCGCGAATTGGGCTGTTCGGCATTGTCCACACGAACCGCCAACACATTCTCCACTCCCCACTTGATATAGGGAGTCAGGTCATAACTGAACGAGATGTACCCGTAGGGACGTGTCCCCAATTCATGGCCATTGATATAAACGGTGGAGTTCATATAGGCACCATCGAAATCTATGCGATAGCGTTTGCCCTCATCGGCCTTATCGGCAGTAAAAGTCTTGCGATACCAGCCTATACCACCAGGCAGTGCACCTCCACCCGTTCCCGAAGGATTGTCTTTACTGAATTCTCCTTCAATGGCCCAATCGTGGGGCAAGTTCAGTTTCCGCCAGTCTGCGTCATTATAATCCGGACGGGCTGCCGCCGTATCGTCTCCCAAGCGAAAGGCCCAGTCGGCAGTAAAATCCAAGCTACGGTCATCGCCAGCTACCTCTTTAGGAGCATTGCAACCGGCCAGCAGGGACAGCCCGATGGCCAAAGACAATATGATTTTATTCATAGTAATAAATATCTAAAAGATTATCGAGTGCCTATTCCTCTCTCACAGCTATTCAGAAGTAGGGAAGTTCCTGGCACCGGGGAAGGCATCATTCGGCACCGAGGAACGACGAGATCGGTACCGGGAAGATTTCTCTCCCTGGCACCGTCGTCTATCATTCTGATTATAATTTTACGGTTTGTGCTTTTCCGTCATACTTCACCGTTGTACCTTTAGCCTTTAAGTCGAACGGTTGCGGCTGGTCTTTGCTTACCTTCACTACATTGAAAGTACGTTCCTTCAGCATACCAGGGAAGTCACCCGTACGGTCGCCGATAACCAGTGTACCCTCAGCATCGTTATAGGCAAACGGTATAGTGGCATATTGTCCCTTCTCATAGTTATAGTTCACACCTTCATCCTCATAGAGCGTAAATGCGCCGTCCTTACCCGTATAAACATAGAGGGTGATTTCCGAAGCCGGTTTTTCATCACTGTATTGCATGTCCGGACCATAAGGTACAATGGCACCTTCGCATACGTAGAGCGGAATACGTTCATAAGGAGCATCTACTGTCAGCTTCTGGCCGCCATCCACATACTTGCCGGAGTAGAAGTCATACCAACCACAGCTTGCCGGGAAATAAACCTCGCGGCTGCGTGCGCCATATTCGTAAACCGGAGCCACCATTAGGGCAGAACCGAACATGAACTGGTCACCTATATTGTTGACGTTTGCATCAGCTGTGAAGTCCATTACGAGCGGACGCATGATGGTATAATCATTGAAGTAAGTCATACCAGCCAAAGAATAGATATACGGCATCATGTTGTAACGCAGCTTCGTATAGTAAACGATGGAGTTGTAGCACGGATGTCCTGCCGGAGCGATATTCCAAACCTCACGGTACGGATACTGGCCGTGTGCACGGAACAACGGGCAGAAAGCACCGAACTGATACCAACGGGTATTCAACTCTCTCCATTCCTTATAATCAGCATTTTCACGTCCAGTCTTGTTGAATTCCATCTGACCAGCCACATAACGGTTCTCTACACAGAATCCACCGATGTCCATGGTCCAATAAGGGATACCGCTGACAGCAAAGTTCAAGCCGGCAGAGATTTGTGCTTTCATATCTTCCCAACGGGTAGCGATGTCACCACTCCAGGTGGCAGTAGAATAGCGTTGCAACCCTGCAAAGCCGGAACGTGTCAACAAGAAGACGCGTTTATCCGGTTCCACGCCGCGCTGTCCGTCATAGATAGCTTCAGCATTCATCAATGCGTATGCATTGAAGAACTTGGCAGAGGGGCCGAGTGCCGTCGGGCCGCAAAGGTCCTTGCGGTATTGCAAATCCGTACAGTCGCGTATATTCGGTTCACTGGCATCCATCCACCAGGCATCTATGCCGAGAGGATAGTAATGGTCTTGCATCTGCTTCCAGAAGAGCTTGCGTGCATCGGCATCGTATGCGTCATAGAAAGAGCCCAGATAGCCAGGACCGACCCAGTCTTTGATGCTGTCTTTGATAGCCTGCTGATACATCCAACCTTTTTCGTCAAATTCCTTGAAGTGTTCGGTCGTAGCATAGAACTTGGGCCATACGGAAATCATCAGACGTCCGTTCATGGCGTGGATGGAGTCGACCATTCCTTTCGGGTCGGGGAAACGTTCAGGGTCGAACTCATGGCTTCCCCATGCATTCTGCTTCCAGTGCAGCCAGTCGATTACGATATTGTCGATAGGAATCTGACGTTCACGGAATTCCTTCAAGGTGGAGAGAACCTCCTCACGCGTATTGTACTTCTCACGGCTCTGCCAGTAACCCATCGCCCATTTCGGCATAATCTGGGATTTACCTGTCAATGTACGGTAGCCGCTAATCACATCGTCCATATCATCACCATAAACGAAGTAGTAGTCTATTTCATTCTGCATTTCACCCCACCAAGAGAGTTTGTTCTGTTCTTCATCAGCCACCGGACTCAATACCCGCAGACCGCAGTAAGAAACACCGGCATCAGGCTTCCACTCTATCTTCAACGGAACGCGCTTACCCGCTTCCAGATTGACAGCAAACTTATAACTGTTAGGATTCCAAGCCGTACGCCAACGTTCGGGAACCACCAATTCATTATCAATATATACTTTCATGTAGCCTGCATAGTAAAGGATGAAACGGAATAAACCGCTTTCTGCCGGTTCTATTTCTCCCTCATAAACTACATCAGACCCTCCGAACGGGAAACCCGCAGGCAAATTAATCACCTTACTCAGATGTGCGGCACGGTCCAGATGTTCAAAATAAAGAGAATCCTCACGACGTACAAGGGTTTCCACATCTTTCTTGCCCGGAATATATGTACCGGTCAAAGCACCTTCCTTGCCCTCTTTATCATAAAGTTTGAAGACATCACCCAGTTGTGAGTAGTCACGCGGGTCACCGAAACGGCAGAGCGAATAGCTGTCCCAAAGCACACCGTAGTTTTTATTAGACACGATGAAGGGTACAGACACCTTTGTATTGTACTGGAACAGTTCCTCATTCTTACCTTTATAGTTGAACTCATCTGCCTGGTGCTGGCCCAAGCCATAGAAAGCCTCATCATTGCCTGCCGACTGGAATACCTGACGTACTGTATATCCTTTCGTACCTTCCACTTCCACTGGAGTAAAGGTCCGCCCGTCAGAGTCTTCAGCCAGAATCTGCTTGCCGTCGGCATCCGTGAAGCGTACCTCACCCGTTGTCTTGGACACAATGGCACATAATTCCGATGTCTTGACAGTCACTTCATCGCCCTGCTCTTCGACCTTAAAGTCGGTCTTATTCTGTTGAGGGATCACAATGAGACTCTGCTCCTTTGAAAATTCCTTCTCAGGAGTAGCCGATACATGAATGAGCTTCTCGCCCATTACTTCTAATCTTACTTTACGCACATCCGTCGGTTGCTGCTGCTTGACTTCCACAACAACACCGTTCTCGGTCTTTTGGAATCCGCCTCCGGAACATGCGGCGAGCATCCATCCGGCAAGCAAATAAACTGAAGTGTTTTTCAATTTCATATTACTGTTTTTAAAGTGAATTTTCTCCGATGTAAAAATAGAAAGTTTACTTCAAAAACGAGTCCTCCCGATGTTGAAACAAAAGGGCGCTTTTGATTACCCCAAAAGACAATATGTTTCCGTAAGGGGTATCTTTTGTTATTTACCCTCTCTTTCCTGATAAACAGAGGGCAAAACACCGAATTCATCCTTGAAATATTTGCTGAAATACTTGGGGTTGTTAAAGCCCAACTGATACGCTATCTCCGATACATTTTGCTGACTCTCGCGCAGCATCTGCGCCGCTCTTTTCAGACGGATGACACGGATAAATTCAATAGGTGTCTTACCGGTTATCTGCAAGAGTTTCTTGTAAAGATGTACCCGGCTCATACCCAACCCCCGACTCAACTCTTCTACGGACAAGTCACACCGACCGATGTTCGCCTCCACATATTTGATGGCATTTTCCACCAGCTTTTCATCCAACGAAGTAATGGCTATTTCACTTGGTTCGGGGTCAATGAGCGACTTTGCCTTGCGCTTCTTGCTCAGGTCAATCAACTTGCGCATACGCAGAATAAGGATTTCCACATTGAAAGGTTTCGTCACATAATCATCCGCACCGATGGTCAACCCCTCCACTTTATCTTCCACAGCCTGCCGTGCAGTGAGTAATATCATCGGAATGTCACTCGTGCGTTTATCGGTCTTCACCCAGCGGCACAATTCATTCCCATCCATCTCGGGCATCATTACGTCGCTGACAATAATATCCGGCATCAGTTCCGATATTTTCTGCCAAGCTTCCCGACCATTGGAAGCTGACTGTATACGGAAATACAAGCTCAGACTATCTTTCATGAAGGCAACCAAATCTTCATTATCATCCACAATCAGGGCCAACGGCTTCTCTTTTTCATCTTCATTATCCTCCTCCATATCGTCCGGCAAATCATCCGGAAGCGGTTCCTCTTCCATACCCGGCAAAAGTTCCTCATGCTCTTCCACCTCTTCTGCAAGCGGTGCTGGCTTGGAAGGACTTACATGCACATGTTTAACCGGAAGCTCAATCAAGAACACACTACCGGACCCCACATTGTCAACAACGCGTACCGTACCCTCATGTAGCGTCACAAAGTCACGTACCAGGCTCAAGCCAATACCGCTACCCGTTGACTGACGCTCCTGTTCTTCCTGCTCCACCTGATAGAAACGTTCAAAAATTCGCTCCTTGTCTTCATCCCTGATACCGACACCGGTATCCGATACCTTTATCAACAATCTTCCAGACATCTCTTTCGACATTTCCAATGCCACATCCACACGTCCCCCGTCCGGGGTAAATTTGAAGGCATTGGATAGAAGATTCATCACAACTTTACCAATTTTATCCTCGTCGAATGACATATTCAGCGATTCCATAGCCGAAAAGAATGTCAGATGCACATGTTTCTTTTCAGAAAGCATCAGGAAAGAAGTACAGATGCTACGCACATACGCCACTATATCTCCCTCGGACAAGGTGAGATGCAGTCCTGCCATCTCATTCTTACGGAAATCGAGCAATTGGTTGACCAGATTCAACAAACGCTGTGCGTTGCGGTACATCAGTTGCAGCTTGCCATGCAGCTTTTCGTCCGTAATCTCCTTCATCATACTTTCCATCGGCGATATAATCAGCGTAAGCGGCGTACGCAACTCATGGCTGACATTCGTAAAGAAGCGGAATTTCATCTGGCTCAACTCCTCCTTCTTCTTCGCATCTTCCTCTATCTGGCGGATTCTGAACTTATTGCGTTCCCTTCGTTGTACGACATACAGTGAAAAGAAGACAACTCCTACTATCAGAAGGGCATAAACAATATATGCCCACGGAGTCATCCAGAAAGGTGGAAGAATGACAATCTTCAAAGAAGCCTCTTCAGTACCCGCATATCCGTCACTGTTTGTAGCCTTCACTCTTAAGATGTAAGTTCCCGGAGCCAAATTGGTATAGGTAACGCGATGCATATCGGACATACTCGTCAGCCAGTTCTCATTAAACCCTTCCAATTTATAGAAATACTGTGTCTTTTCGGGCAGCACGAAATTGTCCGACGCGAACAGCACCGTGAACACATTCTGCTTATAAGCCAAGACAACTTCTTCTGTTTCATTCAAAGCTTCCTTCAAGATGACACGTCCTGCATACTCCTTGCCCACCTTCACGTCTTCATTGAACAACTGGAAACCGGTAAACATAACCTTGGGCAACGTACGGTTATACTTTATGTTGCCCGGCTGGAAGCGATTCAGCCCATACAGTCCTCCCACTACAATCTCGCCCGTATGCAGTCGTTTGAGGGAACGCTGGTTGAAGTCACAACTCTGCAACCCGTCCTTGTCATTATAGGTATAGCAACGGAACACAGGCTGCTCCGTCTTGCTGTCAACGGACAACACCACGTTTATCAGTTCTCCTCCGGTGCTGATCCATATACTTTTGTTTTCATCTTCCGTAATACCTAATATCAATAGTTTGGAGAAACCGGGTTTGATAGGCACTTCGTACAATTCATCCCGTTTGCTGTCATATACATTCAAGCCTTCACGCGTGGCTATCCATAACAAACCGCGACTATCTTCGTAAACTTGATTGATATTTTGGTTGGAAAGTCTGGTCTTACCCGATTTTGTACCTGCAAAATTTGTAATCTCGCCGGTCCTCAGGTCCATGAAAGCCATCCCTGCCGAAGTACCGATAATCAGATTATTGTCACAGCTGATGCAGAGGGATGAGATATAGTCCGACACAAGGTTTGAATTACCTGTAGAATAGGTGGTAAATATCCCCGTCTGAGGATTCAGGCATTGCAATCCTCCCCCCAACGTACCGATCCAGATATTTTTGTCCGCATCTTCTGCCAATGCCCATACATTGTCATAGACCAGCGAGTTACTGTCTCCCTTACGGGACCGGTAATGGATAAAGCGGTTTCCATCATAACAATTCAGTCCGCCCCAGAAAGTACCAGCCCACACTCTGCCGCTACTGTCCCGAAGAAGGCAGACTATGACATCACTCGAGATAGAGCGGGGATCTGCCGTATGCGAAAAAAACATACGTTCATCCGTCACGCTATTCCAGCGAATCAACCCGCGGTCGTTGGTCCCCACCCATACGATATCACCGCCTCCGTCCTCCACACAATTGATGTCGCCTACATCGGCAATGCCGAATTTGAAGACACTTTCATTATAGAAAGAGACGCCCTTCTTGTAGGTTCCCACCCACATCGTACCGGCCTCATCTTCATAAAGAGCCGTTATTGTATTGTTGGACAGAGTACGCCCGTTATTAGGATCGTTCGCCAGACGGATTTTCCGTCCCGCCGGTTCTATCAATTCAATGCCATCCTGATCCCTGCCTACCCATATACATCCGTATTTATCCTGTGCCACTGCACGTACGGTATTGTAGGTGTCCGTTCGGGGAGAACGCTGTTCCCAAACCTTCTGAGAAAGGCTATAAATCCACATCCCCTCCACACTGAATATCCACGCCCGCCCACTATGGTCGACAAACAAATCAAAGGTAGCATTCTTTACTTCCCTGCAATCTTCGGCAATGTCCGGATTGGTCCACTTGATATTTTGCTTTTCCTCATCTATACAAGCCAAGATACCGTTACTCAGAACCAGCAGGATTCCTTCGCCGCATTCTTTCATGTCGGACACTTCGGCTTTCGCAAGCAGTTCATCCGCCCCCTTTACTGCTACGGCATTTTTCTGTTCCTCTCTATAGCTGTAAACACCTTTACCATTAATATAGATCCAGAAAGTCTTTTCCTTATCAATATAGATAAGTGAAGGATTTCCGGTCAGACCGATGTTCCACATCCAGGCTTCCACATTACGGTCAAAAACATCGGAAGCCGAGTTGTAAATGGCATACCCACCTCCCGTACGTATCCACAAATTACCGGACGTATCTTCTTGTATATCCTCGACATAACTATCGGGAAGAGATTTCTCATCATCTTTCTGGCTGCGATAAATCTTTATATTGTAACCATCATAGCGATTCAGCCCCGAAGCTGTACCAAACCACATGAATCCGTTTGAATCTTTATAAATAGCATTAACCTGATTATTGGAAAGTCCGTCTTTCACTTCCAAATGTTTAAACATGTAGTCGTGTGAAGCAGCAGAGAAACATACCATCCAAACCCACAAGAGCAGTAGTTGCAGTCTTTTCATACTATCAGAGCTAAGGGAAGTTATTTTTATTGCAAATGAAGTGAAAAACGAACAGAAAAGCAAGAAAAGGCAAGGATTTTTAAAGAAGGAGAAGCATATCCCTCGCGGACATACTTCTCCGTAACCAATCAAAAAAAACTATATCAACAATCCTTGTAACCTATAAAACCTATTTGTATGATACTTTTAAAAACTGTCTTTTATTCTATCCACCACTCAATCAGTAAGGGTATTGACCGGCTGCGGCTCCCTTCATGATGCCCTCAATGGCATAAGCCTCCTTCGCCGTACCCGTACCACGGTTCATGTCACCGCCGGTTTCCCAATAGAAGGGGACGCAACCGTGGTTTTTCGCCTCGCGGGTGACTACCTCATTCCAATAGGCGCGGCTCTTGTTGTGCATCTCCTGGTCAATGTCGGGATAGGCAGGTTCGGCAGTACCCTCTATCTTGTCTTCTTTTGTACGCTTCATGGCGCTGTATTCACCCACAATCACAGGAATTCCTTTATCTGCATAGGCCTTCTTCATCTTCTGGAACTGTTGCTTCACATAATCTTCTTCGTTAGCGGTGGCATTGTGAATGGAGCCGGACACATGATTGTCCTTACCCCAATAAAGGAATACCTTGCCCCAGGTTTCGTCATGGTTCATCATGGTGAACTGATAGGGATCATAGAAGTGGACTTCCACCATCAGACGGTCGGGCACTTCGTCCTTGGGCATCGTGTAGTCGTTCACCGTCTTGTCGATATTGGTATAAGGGCCTTGCACAATCAGGCAACGGCTCGCATTATTTCCTCCGGTGGCACGCACGGCATCAATGAAGGTCTGTTCATATTTCAGAATGGCATCTATGGCCGATGTCCCAACGTTCCCCTGGTCTTGCTGTCCGGGTTCGTTACATCCGGCAAAGAGCAGGTGCTCGTCATAAGCATTCAGTTTATTGGCAATCTGTGTCCAGATAGCTTTCTGCTTGGCATCTACTTCGCTGCTGTAACCATGAGTGATACTCTCTTCGAGCCAACCGCCATCCCAATGGATATTGACAATGGCATACATATCATTGGCTACACAGTAACCCACCACTTCGCTCACCCGGTCGAGCCATACAGCATCTATCTCATAGGTCGATGGATTCACAATGTAATAATCCCACGCACAAGGGATGCGTACCGCATTAAATCCCAATGCCTTCAGCCCTTTGACATATGCCTCGCTTACTTTAGGATTTCCCCATAACGTTTCGCCCGCTATCTTGTTCTTGTTATCACAAGCTTCCAGCGTGTTGCCGATATTGATACCTGCATACATCTTGGCGGCAAGTGTCCTGGCATCGCTTTCCATATTGCCGGTTTCGCCCGCACCCTGCTTTACGGTCACAGTCTCCGTCAGGCTACCCAAAGTAAAAGAGATATGGCCTTCGCGCGCTCCCAAAGGATTGGGAGAGACGGTAAACTTGAAAATCTTGTCTTCCATGGCACGGGTATTGACCGCCTTTATCCAAGAAACATCGGAAACGGCTTGTACGTCACCATTGGTTTCCACCACTACAGAGACATCTCCTCCCGCAGCTGGCAGGTCGAAAGAGGTAGAGTTGGATATGATTAGTCCGTCGGCAGCCGTCTGTTTCACTGTGAAGCTCCCTACTTCGCTGCCTCCGGCTTTCACCGTTACCTTGGCTTCACGGTCACTCGTGTCTGTATTGGCTTCTGCCATAACGGTATACTTCAAAATACTATTCGAAGCAGAACTTTCGGCAGTAACCTTACACCACTCCGGTGCGCTGCTGGTAACTTCCAATGCAACGTTCGACTTGATGTTCAGCGTACTTGTTCCTCCGGTCTTGGAGAAAGTCATTCCATCTGTCAGAATGTTCGCGGGAATCGTTATTTCCGGAGTCACAGTATCATCATTGCCGGAACATGCGGCAACGAAAGAAGAGAAAAGCAGTGCCGACAGCACCAGGCAAATTTGGAATTTTTCAATGATATTCTTCATCATGTCTTTACGTATTAAAAATAATGGTTAAATCAGTGAAAGCAAAAGTAACGGAAAAGGCGGAAAACACACCGATGTCATGTTATCTGCAACGGTATCATTTGTTTCCGAATAGGGTTCAAAAGTAATCATTGAATGACATCGGACACATCCGGCTTGTTTGAACCGAAGGAATACTTTATTTTTGCGTATAAATACTTCCTTCAACTACTGATTCGTATATCTGATAAACTATTTAAAATACAATGTACTTATGAGAAAAAAGATGATGTTATTTTTAGGACTGGCGCTCAGCCTGTCCTGCTTTTCACAAAACCGGCAAGGTTATCAAAATCCCGTTATTCCCGGTTTCCATCCCGACCCGAGTGTCTGCCGCGCAGGAGATGACTTTTATCTGGTCAACAGTAGTTTCCAATATTTTCCGGGCGTACCGTTGTTCCACAGCAAAGACCTCATCAACTGGGAACAAATCGGACACTGCCTGACGCGCCCCTCACAACTGCCGCTTCACGACGCCGGCCCGTGGGGAGGAATCTATGCACCCACCATCCGCTACAACGACGGTACATTCTACATGATTACCACCAACGTGTCCGACAAAGGCAACTTCCTTGTACACACTACCGACCCGCGTGGCGAATGGTCGGAACCCGTATGGCTCAAGCAAGGCGGCATAGACCCGTCCCTCTATTTTGAAGACGGCAAGTGTTACCTTGTCAGCAATCCGGGCGTAGGTATCTATCTGTGCGAAATCAACCCCAAAACCGGCCCGATTTTCCAATGCTGTTGCAGGCCGATGATTTCCACGATCTGCTGGCATAATTCACTGACGTAATAGCCTACGCCCTTTTTCCCAAAAGCCCCAAAGCAGGTCAGGTCTTTGCGGATTTGTTCCGGCGTAATCCCCAACCGTTCCCCTAACTTTTCGGATGAGATGATATCGATTCCCGCGTCTTGCAATAATAGCAAGTCCCTGTAGTACAGCGGCAATCGTTCGATGACAGCATCCGATATTGCCTTTTTCTGTCTCATGGATAATACCCTCCAACTATGTCCCAAGCTATTCCCTATAGCTATAAGTCATCTTATCTAGTGATAATAGTCACAGACTTATTATATATCATTGTGAATTATTTCGCAAACTATTTTTATCGTTTTTTTCACATTCTTCACCATACATGTTAGCAAAAAGGGCGCTCATCAGCCAAAAAGTAAGTGAAATCTGGGTACTAAATAAATCGTAGTCGCTCATGCCGCTGATTCCCAGGGACAAGACGGCAGCGGCCAGGGTCATGGCCAGGGACCGGCTGAAGGTGTGGGCCGCATGGCTGCGTACATAGCGGATGGCATACCAGGCATTGCCGAAAAAGAACCATAAGCCGAAGCCCAGGCCGGCCATGCCCGTTTCTGCCAGGATGTTGAGGTACATATTATGGGCGTGGAAGATGACGATACCTGCTTCCTGGATCAATTCATTATAGACGGGATAGACATGCTTGAAGGCGCCCCAGCCAATGCCCAGGACGGGATGGTCGACAAACATGGCAATGGCTGCCTCCCACATGTCCATGCGCATGGAAACGGACGTGTCCGCTTCGCTGTGGCTGAAAATGGACATCAGGCGGTCGGCGACGCCGCCGTGGTAGAAAGCCAGGATCAGCGGGCCTGCCAGAAAGAGGAGCCACACCCGTTTATCCCAAAAGAGGCCGAAAAAGAAGATCAAAGCGCAGACGCTGAGCCATGCGCCACGGGAATAGGTCAGGATCAGGCAGAGAGTCAGGATGGCAAAAAAGGCCAGGTACATGACGTGATGCCAGCGATGGCGGGTACAGATCATCATCGACGCCGCAGCGCTCATGATAATCAGCAGGAAGGCCGACAATAAATTAGGGTTGTACAGCGTCGAGTACATGCGGCGCCGCAGCATGGGAAAGGCTGAGTTGTCGACCCATTCGGCCTCGTGGAGGGTCAGCATGTGGGCATACTGGTACAGGCCGTACAGGGCGACGACGAAGGCACTGAGGAGGAGCGTCGAAAAGAGCAGGCGCCGTTCCCAGGAATGGCGGACGAACAGGAGGATGCCAAAGTAGAGCACGAGGTACTGCAAAACCGTGAAGGCATAGAAAGCCGTCCCTAAGAGAAAGTGCGGCGAGCCGACAAGAGACAGAAAGGCCACCAGGGCAAAGCCGACAGCCGGCAGGGACAACGGCGACTGACGCAGGGGCAGTTTGGGATATTTTTTACAGTAATAGAGTCCCAGGCCCAGGGCGATGATGAAAAAGCCTTCCATAATGAACAAGTTCAACGGCATAAAAAAGACAGTACCAGCCATAGCATAGACGACGCGCAGCCGTGCCCGCTCGGCTGGCGTACTGCCGGTCCGTATCATCCACTTCATAACGTTCGCTCCTTACATTCCGTGTAAAATATATGTATCATTTTACCATAAGAAGGCGCAGAGGCGCAACGAAAAGAGGCTGTCGCACGTGCGACAGCCTCTTTTCAG
>OGXJ01002135.1_pt1 | contig 13708 bp, 10 predicted proteins | sample 1576231 | NCBI WGS metagenome assembly OGXJ01 (sample SAMEA3541539, study PRJEB24748) | human gut metagenome | biome: human gut; feature: human-associated habitat; material: faeces | place: China | collected 2012
GTATGGTCGGGTTAGAATATTGGCAAGGGTAAGAGAGTTGCCATTATCGGTTACGGTTCACAGGCAGCGGCTGCGATGTGCGGCAGGTGGCGGAATTCCTCATCGGCGACATGCAGGCGGACCAGATGCGCACCGTCGCCGCCGTGGAGCTGCTGGACGGGGAGGAGCAGGAGAAGATACCCTCCCTGGTGCTGCGGCGACTGCTGCCGGAGGAGACGCTATGGGATGTGGCCAAACAGTACCGAACCGATGAGGAACTGCTGCGGACGGTGAACCATCTGGAGGAGGGGGAGACACCGGACAAAATGCTGCTGATCCCCCGCGTCCGGTGAATTGTGCATTGACTTTCCCTATGTCCGTGGGGTAGAATAACGGGTGCGAGCAGACTGGACAGTCGCGGGGACAAGGCGAAAGCCTGTTCATGAGGAAAGTCCGGGCTCCACAGGGCAAGAATAACGGGTAACGCCCGCCGAAGGCGACTTCAGGAAAAGTGCAACAGAGATATACCGCCGCGTCACATCCCCAAATGGGGACCTCCGCGAAAACGTCAGTTTTTGTGGGGAGATAAGGTACAGCGAAGTGATTTTGGCCTGCCGTTTGCGGCCGGACGAAAGCTATGGAGCTGGCACCGACGAGGTAAGGGTGGAAAGGCGAGGTAAGAGCTCACCCGACGGCGCGTGAAAGTGACCGTCGCTGTAAACTCTATTCGGAGCAACACCGGTATGGGAGCATATAGGCTGGCCCGGCCGCTCCCGGGGTGGCTTGAGCGTGCCGGCAACGGTACGCCCAGATAGATGACTGTCGAAACAGAACCCGGCTTATAGGTCTGCTCGCAGGACCATTCCAAGGCCGCAGCGGCTCACGCTGCGGCCTTCTTTGTGCGCTTCGCACAATTTCGACGGAAATATGCGGTGTATTTTAGAATACAAAACTATTTACATTAGTTCGATAAAGTGGTAGAGTGATAGCGTAGTAAACAACCAAGCCGGTCTGCCGGCGAGAAAACCGGTATTCCGGTCAGTAAAGGAGAAAAAACGATGAAAAAGCTGATTGCACTGATGCTGGCCATGGTCATGGCCCTGTCCCTGGTGGCCTGCGGTAAGCCCGCAGAGAACGACAATTCCGCAAACGACAACAATACCGACGGCGATGCCACTGCCGCACGGACCTTCGTGATGGGCATCGACGCGGAGTATCCCCCCTTCAGCTATCTGGGCGAGGACGGCCAGTACACCGGTTTTGACGTGGAGGTCTGCAAGGCCGTCTGCGATCTGCTGGGCTGGGACCTGCAGGTCTTCGGTGTGAACTGGGACCAGAAGCTGGTGCAGCTGGATGCCAAGGAGTGTGACTGCGTATGGTCCGGCATGACCATCCTGGACTCCATGAAGGAGGCCGGCTACGTGATCTCCGCGCCTTACTATGACAACACCCAGGTCATCATGGTCAAGGAGGGCAGCGACATCAAGTCTTCCGCTGACCTGGCCGGTAAGGTCGTGGCCGTGCAGCTGGGCACCTCCGGTGAGGCGCTGCTGGCCGATGGCGGTGATCTGGCCGACCTGGCGGCGACCTTCGCTGACCTGACCACCTGCGACAGCTTCCTGAAGTGCTTCACTGAGCTGGGCGGCGGCGCCGTGGACGCTGTCATCGTGGACAAGCCCGTGGCTGTCTCCTATGCCGAGTCCAACAAGGGCTTCACCGTTCTGGACGAGGGTCTGGGCGCCGAGCAGTACGGCATCGCCTTCCGCGCCGGTGACGAGGAGCTGTGCGCCACCGTGGAGGACGCCGTGGCTCAGCTGGTGGCCAACGGCACCTACGCCGAGATCGCTGCCAAGTATCCCGACATCGCCAACAACCTGACCCTGCTGGGCTGAGCCTGAGGCATCGGCGCACAAAAGAAAACAGCATACCGGCTCCCGAGGGAAATTCCTCCCTCGGGAGCGTATGTGCATGAATTGAGGATAACATATGACCTTACTGACCATGATCGTCAAGATGGGGGAGGGACTTTCCAAGACCTGCGCCATCTTCTTTCTGACGCTGCTGTTCTCCCTGCCGCTGGGCATGATCGTTGCGCTGCTGCGCATGAGCAAAAACAGGATCGTCTCCGGCATCACCCGTTTCTTCATCTCCATTCTCCGCGGCACGCCGCTGATGCTGCAGCTGCTGGCCGTGACCTACGGCCCCTACTACCTCTGTGACTTGCCGGTGGCCCGCAACAAGCTGATCCCCGTGGTCATCGCCTTTGCCATCAACTACGCCGCCTATTTCGCGGAGATCTATCGCGGCGGCATCGAATCTATGCCGGTGGGACAGTATGAAGCGGCAGAGGTGCTGGGTTATACCAAGGCCCAGACCTTTATCCATGTCATCCTGCCGCAGGTGTTCAAGCGCATCATGCCCAGCATCACCAACGAAGTGGTGACGCTGGTGAAGGACACCTCCATGGCGTTCACTGTCTCCTATCACGAGATGTTCACCATCGGCAAGCAGATCGCCAACTCCGAGACCAGCTTTACGCCGTTCCTGGTGGCAGGCGTGTTCTACTTCGCGTTCAACGCCGTTGTGGATCTGGTCATGGGCAAGGTGGAAAAGCGTATGGACTACTACAAATAAGGGAGGCGGTCGCATGAAACTGTTACAGATGAACCACGTGCAGAAGAGCTTCAACGACGACACGCTGCACGTTCTCAAGGACATCAGTCTCTCCGTAGAAAAAGGCGAGGTGGTGGCCATTATCGGACCCTCCGGCAGCGGCAAATCCACGCTGCTGCGCTGCGCTGCGCTGCTTACCAGCATGGATGACGGCGAGCTGTTCTACGGCGACATACAGGCCGCCCGCAGCGAAAACGGCAGGGCGGTCTACGCTGACAAGGAGACACTGAAAAGGGTGCGGGAAAAGTTCGGGCTGGTGTTCCAGAGCTTCAACCTCTTTCCTCACTATTCCGTGCTGAAAAATCTGACGGACCCCCAGATCCGCGTGCTGGGCCGCGACAAGGAGACGGCGCAGCAGCGGGCGCGGCAGCTGCTGGAGAAGATGGGGCTTTCCGACAAGGAGGGCGCCTACCCCTGCGAGCTCTCCGGCGGACAGCAGCAGCGGGTAGCCATCGCCCGCGCCCTGGCCATGGACCCCGAGATCCTATTTTTTGATGAGCCCACCTCGGCGCTGGACCCCGAGCTGACCGGCGAGATCCTGAAGGTCATCCGTGACCTGGCGGAGGAGCATATGACTATGGTCATCGTGACCCACGAGATGTCCTTTGCCAAGGACGTGGCAGATCGCGTTATCTTCATGGCCGGCGGCGTCATCGTGGAGGAGGGTACGCCGGAGGAGGTCATGGTCAACACCCGTGAGGAACGGACCCGTCAGTTCCTGGGGCGGTATCAGAGATGAGAAAGCTGCGCGTGGTGCGGGCAGATCCCGCTGGTAATATCACTCTATTCGTCCTGACGCCCGTAGGCAAGGCGGAGTGCGCCGCCGTGGCCGCACAGCTCATGGCCATCCGGGAACTGCAGGCGGAGCAGGTAGGCTTCATCTTCCCCAACGGCCATATGGAGATGGAGGCGGGGGAGTTCTGCGGCAACGCCTCCCGCGCCTACGGATTCCTGCTGGCGAAGCAGCAGGGGCTCGCCGGCTGCCGGAGCATGCAGCTGTCCGTCAGCGGCTGCGATCACCCCATTACCGTGACGGTGGACATGGACGCCGGTACGGCGGAGGCAGAGATGCCGCTGCCGAAATTTGTCAGGCCGGTGGACGCTCCTGCCACCGGTACGCTGGTGCATCTGGGAGGCATCGCCCATCTGGTGGTGCAGGATGTCCCGCCCAGCCGTGAGTTTTTCGCCCAGGCCGAGCCGCTCTTTGCGGCGGACCCTGCGCTGGATGCCTACGGCGTGTGCTTCGTGGAGGGGGACCGTATGACGCCGATGGTGAAGGTACCGGAGGCGGGGACGCTGGTGTTCGAGGGCAGCTGCGGCAGCGGTACGCTGGCCTGCGCAGTGGCCATGAGCCGGGGCAGAGACGGCGTATTTTCCGTCTCCCTGCGGCAGCCTGCAGGGACGGTCAGCGCCTCCGTGACGCGGCGGGACGGCGCGGTCATTGCGGCGTCTATCGGCGGACCGGTAACGCTGAGCGAGCCCTTTGAGGTGACTATCTGAAAAAATGCCTGAAAAAACGCACCCGACAGGGTGCGTTTTTTGGTTGTACAATTGTACCCAAAGCGGTATAATGTCTGTATTGAGCAACTGTTAGACGGAGGGATATAACATGACCTTGCATGAGTATATGGAGAGCCTGCGGCAGAAAACGGTGGCAGTGCTGGGCATCGGCGTCAGCAACACGCCGCTGGTGCAGCTGCTGCTGCGCAGCGGTATCCGCGTCACTGCCTGCGACAAGCGGACGAAGGAGCAGCTGGGCACACTGGCCGATGAGCTGGAACAGGCGGGATGCACCCTGAGGCTGGGACCGGATTATCTGGAGGGGCTCCACGAGGACGTGATCTTCCGCACTCCGGGCCTGCGGCCCGATGTGCCCCAGCTTGCGGCGGCGGTGGCCAATGGCAGCATGCTGACCAGCGAGATGGAGGAGTTCTTCCGTGTCTGCCCGTGTCCCATCATCGCCGTCACCGGCTCCGACGGTAAGACGACGACCACCACCATCATCGCTGAGCTGCTGAAGGCGGCGGGGAACACAGTGTGGGTAGGCGGCAATATCGGACACCCGCTGCTGTGCGATGCCGACCGTATGCGGCCCCAGGACTATGCGGTGCTGGAGCTGTCCAGCTTCCAGCTGATGACCATGGACCGCAGTCCCCATATCGCGGTGGTGACCAATCTGGCCCCCAATCACCTGGACATGCACAAGGATATGGCAGAGTACGTAGCGGCCAAGGAGAACATTTTCCGCCACCAGACCGCCGGCGACATCGCCGTGTTCAACGCCGACAACGCCATCACGGCGGAGCAGGCGGGGCGCACCGTAGGCCGCAGCCGCCGCTTCAGCCGTCAGACAGAGCTGGACGACGGCGTGTTCCTGCGGGGCGAGGACATCGTCTGCCGCAGTGAGGCAGGGGAGCGGGTCATCATGAATACCTCCGACATCAAGATCCCCGGTGTCCACAACGTGGAGAACTACATGGCGGCCATCGCCGCTGTGGACGGTCTGGTGCCGGACGGCATTATCCGTGACTTCGCCCGCAGCTTCGGCGGCGTGGAGCACCGCATCGAGCTGGTGCGTACCTACCGTGGTGTCCGGTACTACAACGATTCCATCGCCTCCAGCCCCTCCCGCACCATCGCGGGGCTGCGTTCCTTCCCGGAGAAGGTCATCCTCATTGCCGGCGGCTATGACAAGCACATTCCTTTCGACGTACTGGGCCCCGAGGTGACGGCCCACGTGAAGCTGCTGGTACTCTGCGGGGCCACGGCAGGGAAGATCCGCGCCGCAGTGGAGTCCGCGCCGGACTACCGCCCGGGCCGTCCGGAGATCCTGGAGGTCACGCCTTTTCAGGCTGCGGTAGAGGCCGCCCGCGACCATGCCGCCGCAGGCGATGTGGTGACGTTGTCCCCGGCCTGTGCTGCCTTCGACCAGTTCAAGAACTTTGCCGAGCGGGGCAGGGTGTTCAAGGAGATCGTCCGCAGCTGGCCGGAGGAATGAGGAAAAGCCTTGGCATCATAAACTCCCTGCAAGGGGGGTGGATGCTGTGGAACGGCTTCGTTATCTGCGCCTGACCGGACGACAGAAGGTGCTGGTCTGGTGTACCTTTCTTCTGGCGGCGTTGGGAGCGCTGACTGCTGCCGCCGTGCTGCATATGAGGCCCATCGTGGTGGATCTGGCCACCGCCCGCACCTCTAACACGGTGAACCGCATCGTGGTGGCCGCCATCAACGACGCGGTGGACAGCGGGCGCATCGACTACGGGCGGCTGGTGGCCTTCGATAAGGATGCCAACGGCCATGTGACGGCGCTGAAAAGCAACATGGCGGAGTTCAACCGCCTGCAGGCGTCTATCTCCGACGATATCCTCCAGCGCATGGCGGATGTGTCCACCACGGATTTGTCCATCCCCATCGGCACGCTGACCGGTTCGCCGCTGCTGGCAGGCCGCGGGCCGTGTCTGCACGTGCGCATGCAGTCCGTGGGCACTGCCACCGCCCGCTTCGATAACCAGTTTTCCTCCGCCGGCATCAACCAGACCCGCCACCGCATCCTGCTGGATGTGGATGTCCACGTCAGCATCCTGCTGCCCGGGCTGACCACCTATACCAAGGTGTCCAACGAAATCTCCGTGGCGGAGACGGTGATCGTGGGCGGCGTACCCGACACCTACACCTATTTCAGTACCACGCCGGACGAGATCGAGAACTACGCCGACGAGTACATCATCAACAACGGATAAGAGGTCACACTATGGACTACCGACAGGAAATGAAGGAGCTGCGGGACACCCTGAATGCCCACGGCTACCGCTATTATGTATTGGATGAGCCCACCATCTCCGACTACGAGTACGACCACATGCTGCGCCGTCTGGAAGATCTGGAGGCGGCACATCCGGAGGAAATCACGCCGGATTCGCCCACGCAGCGCATCGGTGGCCGCACGCTGTCCGAGTTCCAGCAGGTGACGCATCCCGTGCCGCTGGAGAGTTTGCAGGACGTGTTCAACGACGATGAGGTGTGCCAGTTTCTGGAAAAGATACCCCCGGACGCGCCGGTGTGGAGCGTGGAGCCCAAGGTGGACGGCCTGTCCGTGGCCCTGGAGTACAGAGACGGCGTGTTCGTCCGCGGCGCCACACGCGGCGATGGACGGGTGGGGGAGGACGTGACGGAGAATCTGCGCACCATCCGCTCCATTCCTATGACGCTGCCGGAGAAGCTGCCCCGTCTCATCGTCCGCGGCGAGGTCTACATGGCTCGCAGCGTGTTCGATGAGATCAACGCCCGCCGCGAGCTGGAGGGCAAGCCCCTGATGGCCAACCCCCGCAATGCTGCCGCCGGCTCCCTGCGCCAGCTGGACCCCAAGATCGCGGCCCAGCGCCGTCTGGACATCGCCGTATTCAATCTCCAGCTGGCGGAGGGACGGGAGTTCACCACCCACACCGAGACCATCGACTATCTGGCGTCCCAGCATTTCAAGGTCATTCCGCACCGGCAGCTATCCAAAACCGCCGATATTCTGGCGGAGATCGCCGCGCTGGGCGACTGTCGGGAGCGTTTCCCCTTCGACATCGACGGCGCGGTCATCAAGCTGGACGATCTGGCTGAGCGCGAGGTGCTTGGCAGTACTGCCAAGTGTCCCCGTTGGGCCATCGCCTACAAGTACCCGCCAGAGACCAAGGAGACGGTGCTCCGCGATATCGTGGTGCAGGTAGGACGCACTGGCGTGCTGACTCCCAAGGCGGAGCTGGAGCCGGTGCGTCTGGCGGGCACCACTGTGACCTACGCCACCCTGCATAATCAGGACTATATCGCCCAGAAGGACATCCGCATCGGCGACACGGTGCTGGTGCGCAAGGCGGGGGAGATCATCCCCGAGATCGTGGCCGTGGTGCAGGACAAGCGTCCGGACGACGCACAGCCCTACACGCTGCCGGACCGCTGCCCCGTCTGCGGTGCGGAGGTGGTGCGGGACGAGGATGGCGCGGCTCTGCGCTGCACCGGCGCGGAGTGTCCTGCCCAGCTGCTGCGGAATCTGACCCATTTCGCCAGCCGAAACGCCATGGACATCGACGGTCTGGGTCCCGCCGTGATACAGCAGCTGGTGGACAGCGGCCTTGTCAGGACTGCCGCCGACCTGTACAGCCTGCGGCCGGAGCAGATCGCGGAGCTGGACCGTATGGGTCAGAAGTCCGCCCGGAACGCGGTGGAGGCCATCGCCAGAAGCCGTGAGGACGACCTGTGGCGCCTCATCTTTGCCCTCGGCATCCGGCAGGTAGGTGAGAAGGCCGCCAAGGTGCTGGCTGCACGGTTCGGCAGCATGGACGCGCTGTCCACCGCCACGGAGGAGGAGCTGACCGCCATTGATGACGTGGGGCCCATCACGGCGAAATACATCCGCCAGTGGATGGACAGCCCACAGTCCCAGGACCTGCTGGCACGTCTGAAGGCCGCAGGGCTCAATATGACCTGTAAAGAGGAATTGGTTGACAGACGTTTTGCTGGAATGACTTTTGTCCTTACCGGCGCACTGGAGAAGTTTACCCGCGATGAAGCGGGGGAGATGATCGAGAAGCGGGGCGGCAAGGTGTCCGGCTCCGTTTCCAAAAAGACCAGCTACGTGGTGGCGGGAGAGAACGCCGGCAGCAAGCTGCAAAAGGCGCAGCAGCTGGGCATCCCCGTCCTCACGGAAGATGAATTTCTGGAGTTTCTGAAATAAGGAGGTACACGTCATGGCAGAGCATACCGATCAGAATCTGCTGCATCAGGTGATTTACAGCGTCTTTGTGCGCAACCACACCAAAGAAGGCACCTTCCGCGCGTTGGAGGGCGACCTGGACCGCCTGAAGGGGCTGGGTGCAGACATTATCTGGCTCATGCCCATCCATCCCATTGGTTCAGAGGGCCGTAAGGGCACTCTGGGCAGCCCCTACGCCATTCAGGACTACCGCGGCATCAATCCCGAGTACGGCACGCGGGAGGACTTTATCCATCTGGTGGATGCCATCCATGCTCGCGGCATGAAGTGCATCATCGACGTGGTGTATAACCACACCTCACCGGACTCCGTGCTGGCCCACACCCATCCGGAGTACTTCCTCCGCGACGCAGAGGGTCGCCCTACCCGAAAGGTGGCGGACTGGTGGGATGTGGTGGACCTGGATTACAGCAACCGCGACCTGTGGAACTACCAGATCGACACGTTGAAGCAGTGGGCCGCCATCGTGGATGGCTTCCGCTGCGACGTGGCCAGCAGCGTCCCGCTGGACTTCTGGTGTGAGGCACGCCGCCAGGTGGAGACGGTGCGCCCTGGCTGCATCTGGTTGGCCGAAAGCGTCCACGGCGCCTACGTGCTGGGCATGCGCCGCACGGGCGCGGCCTGCGCCACGGACACCGAGCTGTACCGCGCCTTCGACATGACCTACGACTACGACATCTGGCCTTTTTACGAGGGCTTCCTGAAGGGAGATCTGTCCCTGCGGATCTACACGGACATCCTGAACTATCAGGAGCTGACGTATCCCACTGGCTACATCAAGGCCCGCTGCCTGGAGAACCACGACACCTGCCGCGCGGCCTCCTGGTTCACCAGTGACCGCCAGCTGTACCACTGGCTGGGATTCCTGTACTTCCAGCGGGGGGCCGCCATGCTGTACAGCGGCATGGAGTACGCGCCCAAAAAGCGGGTGGGTCTTTTCGACGCCGACGACAACTACGGCGACATGCGGCTGGACGTGCAGCGGTACCTCACCGCCTGCAAGGCCATGAAGCAGACGCTGCCGCTGGGCGGCGGCTTCTGGTGGGTAACCGCCAGCGACAGTGTGGTGCTGGGCCACTACGAGGGACCGGAGGGCTGCGCACTGGGCGTGTTTGACCTGCGGGGCCGCGGCGGTGAAGTGGCCGTGGATCTGCCGGACGGTGTGTACGAGAACCGTTTGGGCGGGCAAGTCACCGTCCGGAACGGCAGGCTGCCGCTGGGTGAATACCCCGTGGTGATCTGATGCGGGCCGCCGCTATTGGTTTTTTATACAAAGCGAAAAGAAATTCTGTGACGTATGTCACAGAATCTCTTTTGTTCATTGACCTGCGGCAATCGAAATGCTATACTTTTACACGGTATATCTAGGCTCTTTCCTGTGGCAAAGCAGGGAGGAGCTGATAGAAAAGAGGAGGAAAGAATCATATGAGCAAGATCATGAAGATCTGCGACGGCAACGAGGCGGCGGCATACGTCGCCTATGCGTTCTCCGAGGTCGCAGCCATCTACCCCATCACACCCTCCAGCCCTATGGCGGAGCACGCCGACGCGTGGTCGGCCAACGGCAAGAAGAACATCTTCGGCCAGCCGGTTCGTCTGGTGGAGATGCAGTCCGAGGCCGGCGCCTGCGGCGCGTGCCACGGCGCACTGGAGGCCGGTGCGCTGGCCACCAGCTTCACCGCCTCTCAGGGCCTGATGCTGATGATCCCCACCCTGCACCGTATCTCCGGCGAGCGTCTGCCCGGCGTGCTGCACGTGGCGTCCCGCACCGTGGGTACCCACGCATTCTCCATCTTCGGCGACCACTCCGACGTAATGAACTGCCGTCAGACGGGCTTTGCCCTGCTTTCCAGCGGCAGTGTGCAGGAATCCGCCGATCTGGCTGCCGTGGCACATTTGAGCGCCATCAAGGCCCGCATCCCGTTCCTGCACTTCTTCGACGGCTTCCGTACCAGCCATGAGATCCAGAAGATCGACGTGCTGAGCTACGACGAGTACGCCAAGCTGGTGGACCGCAACGCACTGGCTGCCTTCCGCGCCAATGCCCTGAACCCGGAGGATCCCCGGATGCGTTCTCTGGTGGATAACCCCGACATCTACTTCCAGCTCCGCGAGTCCAACAACACGGCCTACGCCGAGCTGCCCGACATCGTGGAGGACTACATGGCTCAGATCAGCAAGCTGACCGGCCGTGAGTACCACCTGTTCAACTACTACGGCGCGCCCGACGCCGAGCGCGTCATCGTGGCCATGGGCTCCGTGGGCGGCTGCGCACAGGAGGTCGTCAACCATCTGAACGCCAAGGGCGAGAAGGTGGGCTTCCTGCAGGTACACCTGTTCCGCCCCTTCTCCCGCAAGCACCTGATGGCCGCCATGCCCAAGACGGTGAAGAAGATCGCCGTCCTCGACCGCGTCAAGGAGATCGGCTCCATCGGCGAGCCTCTGTACGAGGACATCTGCGCCGCCTATATCAACGAGAGCGACCGCCCCGCCATCTACGCCGGCCGCTACGGTCTGAGCAGCAAGGACACCACCCCCGCCCAGATCAAGGCTGTGTTCGACAACCTGCTGCTGGATGAGCCGAAGAATCACTTCACCATCGGCATCGTGGACGATGTGACCCATCTGTCCCTGCCCGTGGGCGCACCTCTGCTCACCGAGCCGGAGGGCACCATCTCCTGCAAATTCTGGGGTCTCGGCTCCGACGGTACGGTGGGCGCCAACAAGAACTCCATCAAGATCATCGGCGAGACGACGGATATGTACTGCCAGGCGTACTTTGAGTACGACACCAAGAAGTCCTTCGGCATCACCAAGAGCCACCTGCGCTTCGGTAAGCACCCCATCAGCTCCACCTACTATGTGTCCAACGCGGACTTCATCGCCTGCCACAACCAGACGTACCTGACCAAGTACGACATCATCCACGAGCTGAAGCCCCATGGCAGCTTCCTGCTGAACTGCGAGTGGGCGGAGAACGAGCTGGAACAGCACGTTCCCGGCGAGATCCTCAAGTATATCACCGACAACGACATCAAGTTCTATATCATCGACGCCAACAAGGAGTCGCAGGCGCTGGGACTGGGCAACCGCTCCAACATGGTGCTGCAGGCCGCCTTCTTCAAGCTGGCCAACGTCATCCCCGTGGAGGACGCCGTGGCCCACATGAAGGACGCCGTCAAGAAGACCTACGGCCTGAAGGGCGAGAAGATCGTCAACATGAACATCGCTGCCGTGGACGCCGGCCTTAACGCACTGGTGGAGGTCAAGGTGAAGCCCGAGTGGACGAACCTCACCGACAAGGCGCTGAAGCCCGCCGGCGAGAACCTGCCCTACGTCATCAAGAACATTCTGGTACCCATCAACGCCCAGAAGGGCGACGATCTGCCCGTCTCCGCCTTCAAGGGCATGGAGGACGGCACCATGCCGCTGGGTACCTCCCGCTACGAGAAGCGCGGCATCGCCACCCATCTGCCTGTGTGGGATGCTGCCGAGTGCCTCCAGTGCAATATGTGCTCCTTTGTTTGCCCCCACGCCGTCATCCGCCCGTTCCTGCTGGACGAGGGCGAGGTCAAGGCGGCTCCCGTGGATATGACGCTGGTGGATGCCAAGGGCCCCGGGCTGGACGGCCTGAAGTATACCATGGGCGTGTCCACGCTGGACTGCACCAGCTGCGGCAGCTGTGTGGCCTCCTGCCCCAAGAGCGGCAAGGCGCTGAAGATGGTACCTGCTCACGAGGTGTCTCTGGATCAGACCGGCTGGAACTTCCTGACTGGCGTGAAGGAAAAGACCTCCCGCGTGGACAAGTTCACCCTGAAGGGCAGTCAGTTCAAGCAGCCTCTGGTGGAGTTCAACGGCGCCTGCGCCGGCTGCGGCGAGACGCCCTATATCAAGCTGCTGACCCAGATGTTCGGCGACAAGATGTATCTGGCCAACGCCACCGGCTGCACCCAGGCCTGGGGCGCGGCCATGCCCTGCGTGCCGTACTGCAAGAACGCCGAGGGCAAGGGCGTGGCATGGTCTAACTCCCTGTTTGAGAACAACGCCGAGTTCTCCTACGGTATGTGTCTGGCTGTCAAGCAGCTGCGCGAGTGCGTCACCGGCTACGTCAAGGAGCTGGATGCGCTGACCAAGGATGAGACCGTCAAGGCCGCCATTGCCAAGTGGCTGGAGACCTACGAGGATCTGGACGCCTCCACTCCCGCTACCGAGGCGCTGGTGGCGTTGCTGGAGAATGGCAAGTTCTCTGCCGAGGAGCAGGCCATCGTGGACGAGATCCTCAAGCGCAAGAAGGATATGTCCAAGAAGACCATGTGGATGTACGGCGGCGACGGCTGGGCCTACGACATCGGCTACGGCGGCCTCGACCACGTCTTCGCCATGGGCGAGGATGTCAACGTGCTGCTGGTGGACACCGAGGTGTACTCCAATACCGGCGGACAGTCCTCCAAGGCCACGCCCATCGGCGCGGTGGCGCAGTTCCAGACCAGCGGCAAGAAGACCAAGAAGAAAGACCTTGGTATGCTGATGATGACCTACGACAATGTGTATGTGGCACAGTGCTCCATGGGTGCCAATCCCAACCAGCTCATCAAGGCCATCAAGGAGGCCGAGGCTCATAAGGGTCCGTCCATCGTCATCTGCTACGCGCCCTGCATCAACCACGGTATCAAGAAGGGTATGAACAACGTCCAGCAGGAGATGAAGGACGCTGTCAACTCCGGTTACTGGAACCTGTACCGGTACAGCCCGGAGACCAAGACCTTCACGCTGGACAGTAAGGAACCCACCATGCCGCTGTATGACTTCATGAAGGGCGAGGTGCGCTATGCCTCTCTGGAGCTGAGCTTCCCCGAAAATGCCAAGGTGCTGTTCGCCGAGGCAGAGGAGGCCGCCAAGGAGAAGTACGACGCCTACAAGCGCCGTGCGGAGAAGTGAGGAAGTTTCTCCGCGGTAAACTTCTTCGTGAATTTGTGACAAAATAAGATAGAGCCGCCCCAAGGGCGGCTCTATCTTATTTTTCTTTTGTTTCGGCGCAGATTATTTTTTATTGCGGTGATAAATATCCGTTAATTTGTTGACATACAGCAGGGAGAGTGATAAAATTAACAAAGTAAAAAAATCCTACTTCATGAGGGGAAAGGGAGAACAGTATGGCAGTACCGTTTGACTACACAGCAGAATACCGGCGCAAACTCTGCACACCGGATGAGGCGGCTAAGGTCGTCAAGAGCGGCGACTGGATCGACATCGCTATGGGCGCGGGCTTCCCCTCGCTGATGGATGCCGCCGTGGCCC
>OGXJ01002137.1_pt1 | contig 13696 bp, 9 predicted proteins | sample 1576231 | NCBI WGS metagenome assembly OGXJ01 (sample SAMEA3541539, study PRJEB24748) | human gut metagenome | biome: human gut; feature: human-associated habitat; material: faeces | place: China | collected 2012
CCCCTTCGGGGGTGGTTATTAATTGGATTTTCATCTTAAAAAAACAAGGTTATGAGAACTATTACAGCAACTATTGAGAAAGCGTCTGACGGTGGTTATGGTATCTATACCGACATTCCCGGATTGATTGGTAGCGGACTGACAGAAGAAGAGGCAAAAACCGATTTTTGTGGAGTACTCAAAGAACAAGCCGCATACTATTACGAACGAACTAATACATATCCCGATTGGTATAAAGAAGGTTATGAAATAGAATATCGCTATGACCTTTCCGGATTCTTTTTAAGTTTTCCGTTTATCAATGCTTCCGAGTTTGCGTCCTATGTAGGTATTAATCCTTCTTTGATGCGTAAATACAAAAGTGGACTAGTGAAAGCCAGTGCCAAACAAAAAGACCAAATACAAGCGAAATATAGCGAAATGATACGAAACTTAGAGAGGGTAAAATTTTGAATATAAGGACCTATTAATTGGATACTAATCGTTCCTTTCCTCTCGCTTAAAGAAAGAGCTTTTCTTCACCGGAAAGCTCTTTTTTGATTTATTTGTGTGGACCGGGTTTTGCATCTGAATGATACACAACTGTATCTATATCCCATTCATTTATATCCGTCTTTTCTTTCACACTATCCGGACAGAGAGTATAAGTTTCTTATTCTCCAATGATTCATCAGGAAGAATCGGTTCGCATCCATTTAATAAGTGGGCAATAATCATCACGAATATAATGATAACTCCTGCCACAAGATTTCCTTTCACATTTCGATTAATCCCCCTTGTGTATCTCTCAAACTGACTTAAATTCTTTTGCATCTTTTATATTTTTTGAGCCTCAATGTTAATAAACAAAATGCGTATTTTATCACTTTTTGTCATTTTAATTAGGTTTATCAGAAATAATCAAGTACCTGTGTCTTACAAATAAGAGTTCATTGATTTAGATAAAAAAAAGAGTTCGTGACTTAGTCGGTGGCTAATTCGGTGACATTGACTAAAGTGGATGCTCTGTAAATTACCGATAATAAGTGCGAAATAGCTAAAATGTTTTACGGCTATCATCCGCACACTAAAAGATAGAAGCCTTCAAGAATTTTTCTTGAGGGCTTTTTTGTTAAAAACAAGTATTCTTCCCTTTTTCATAATCTTTTTTGAATTTGGTTTGTTTCCTTTGTTACTTTCGCCGACAGGCGAAAGAATAGATACTTCAACCTAAATAGTAACAAATGGAAAAATTTAATGCAATGAGGACTAGACTTTCACAACATCTTCAGACAAAAGCCATCAGGCTAAAGGGCTTCATTATGCTCACTTGCCTGTTACTAGGTTCTATCTCTGCCTTTGCACAAACAAAGACGGTGACAGGAACGGTAACAGATGCCGCCAATGAGCCGTTGATCGGTGCATCGGTACTCGTACAAGGGACTTCTACCGGAACCATTACGGATATGGACGGTAAATATTCAATCTCCGTCACTCCGGAGGATGTATTGGTATTTTCATACGTGGGAATGACCACACAGAGTATCAAAGTAGGAGCACAAAGCATAATTAACGTCACCCTAAAAGAAGACTCGCAAGTACTAGCCGAAACAGTCGTTATCGGATACGGTAGTGCAAAGAAAAGAGATCTGACAGGTTCCATCACCAACGTCAAAGGAGAAGAAATAGCCAATAAACCGGCTATGAACCCACTTTCTTCCTTACAGGGAAAAGTGGCAGGTGTGCAGATTGTAAACTCCGGACGAGCCGGATCGGACCCGGAAATCCGTATTCGCGGAACAAACTCCATCAACGGATATAAACCGCTGTACATTGTCGACGGATTATTCAATGACAACATCAATTTCCTGAATCCGGAGGACATCGAATCTATGGAAATCCTGAAAGACCCGTCATCTCTGGCTATCTTCGGTGTTCGCGGTGCGAATGGTGTCATCATCATTACCACAAAGAAAGCCAAAGAGGGACAGACACTGGTCAATATTAATACTTCTTTCGGTTTCAAGAAAGTAGTGGATAAAGTGAAACTGGTGAATGGTTCACAATTCAAGGAACTATATAACGAACAGCTCGCCAATCAGAAAGATGACCCTTTCGATTATACCGGCTGGGATGCCAATACCGACTGGCAAGACGAAATTTTCCAAACTGCTTTCATTACAAACAATAACATCAGTATTACAGGGGCTTCGCCCAAACATAGTTTCTATCTGGGTGTAGGCTACTCTTACGAACAAGGCAACATCGAGCATGAGAAATTCAGTAAGGTAACCATCAACGCAAGTAATGATTATAAGATTACGGACTTTTTGAAAGTCGGTTTCCAATTCAACGGTGCACGTATGCTTCCTGCTGATTCCAAACAGGTATTGAATGCCCTGCGTGCAACTCCTATCGCTCCGGTGTATAACAACGAATACGGATTATATACGGCTCTGCCCGAATTCCAGAAAGCGCAGATCAACAACCCGATGGTAGACGTCGAATTAAAAGCGAATACTACCAAAGCGGAAAACTACCGGGCATCCGGTAACATTTATGGTGAGGTAGACTTCCTGAAACATTTCACGTTCAAAGCGATGTTCTCCATGGATTATGCGTCGAACAACGGACGGACATATACACCGATCGTAAAAGTATACGATGCCGCTGTCAACGGAGGGATCTCTACTTTGGGAACAGGCAAGACCGAGGTCAGCCAGTTTAAAGAGAATGAAACAAAAGTTCAGAGTGACTACCTGTTGACATACACCAACAGCTTTGATAATGGAAATCATAACCTGACAGCTACCGCCGGTTTTACTACCTATTATAATTCGTTGAGCCGGTTGGACGGAGCACGCAAGCAGGGGGTCGGACTGGTTATTCCGGATGATCCGGACAAATGGTTTGTCAGCATCGGCGATGCGGCTACCGCTACCAATGGAAGTACTCAATGGGAACGCAGTACATTATCCGTACTTGCACGCGTGATCTACAACTATAAAGGTAAATACTTGTTCAACGGTTCTTTCCGCCGGGATGGTTCTTCCGCTTTCTCCTACACAGGCAATGAATGGCAGAACTTCTTCTCACTGGGTGGAGGTTGGTTGATGTCCGAAGAAGAATTTATGAAAGACATCAAATGGCTGGATATGTTGAAAATCAAAGCATCTTACGGTACGTTAGGAAACCAGAACCTGGATAAAGCCTATCCTGCCGAACCCTTATTGACCAATGCTTATTCGGCTGTATTCGGTAAACCGTCCATCATTTATCCCGGATACCAGCTTGCCTATCTTCCTAATCCTAACCTGCGTTGGGAAAAAGTAGAAGCCTGGGAAGCCGGATTTGAAACGAACCTGCTTCGCAACCGCTTGCATTTTGAGGGTGTTTACTATAAGAAGAATACCAAAGATTTGTTAGCCGAAGTTCCCGGAATTTCCGGAACTATCCCCGGTATCGGAAACTTGGGAGAGATCCAGAATAAAGGAGTGGAAATGGCTGTAACCTGGCGCGATCAGATTGGTGACTGGGGATATTCCGTCAGTGCCAACCTGACTACTATCAAGAATGAGGTAAAAAGTCTTGTTCAGGAAGGATATTCCATCATTGCCGGAGATAAGCAGCAAAGTTACACAATGGCAGGTTATCCTATCGGATATTTCTATGGTTATAAAGTGGCAGGCGTTTATCAGTCACAAGCAGATATTGACGCATCACCCAAAAATACACTGGCTACCGTTACCCCCGGTGACCTGAAATTCGCCGATGTGAACGGTGACGGAGAAATCACCCCGGAAGACCGTACCATGATAGGCAACCCGACTCCAAAGGTCACTTACGGTTTTTCTCTCGGAGTAGACTACAAGAATTGGTCGTTAGGCATCGACATGATGGGACAAGGTGGAAACAAGATTTTCCGTACATGGGATAACTACAATTTTGCCCAGTTCAACTACCTGGAACAACGCTTGGACCGCTGGCACGGAGAAGGTACGTCCAACACCCAACCGTTGCTGAACACCAAACATTCCATCAACAACCTCAACTCCGACTATTACATTGAGGACGGCAAATTCTTCCGTATCCGCAACGTACAGTTAGCGTATACGTTCGACAAGAGCTTAATTGCCAAAATACGTCTGCAAGCTCTGAAAGTCTATGTCAACATACAGAACTTGAAGACATGGAAACATAACACCGGATATACTCCCGAACTTGGAGGAACTGCCACCGCATTCGGAGTAGATAACGGCAGTTATCCTGTACCTGCAGTCTATACCTTCGGTATCAACCTAACATTCTAGTGACAAGGTGCCACTGCCAGTTTTCCATGCGGAACACAACTTTAATCTTTAAAACTATCATTATATGAAACTGAATAAATATATATTTGCAGCTCTTATTACTTCAACTACATTATTTCTAGGCAGCTGTAGTGACTTTCTGGATCGTAGTCCACAAGGACAGTTTACGGAAGATGATAATCCGAACGCTCTGGTCAACGGTAAGATTTATAATGTCTATACGATGATGCGTAACTATAATGTGACAGCCGGTCCTCCTGCTTTTGCCATCCACTGTTTCCGTTCGGAAGATTCGGAAAAAGGAAGTATTGCCAGCGATGGCTCTGATGTAGCCGAAATGTATGATGATTTTGTGTATACACCGACCAACGGCCTACTGGGTGCTTATTGGGGACAGAATTATGCCATCATCTACCAATGTAATGAGATTCTTGATGCCATTGCAGAAAAAGAAACAGCCGGACAAACAGAAACTGAAGACATCATCAATAAGGGAGAGGCCTCTTTCTTCCGTGCTTATTGCTACTTCAATCTGGTAAGAGCTTTCGGCGAAGTTCCTTTGGTGACTTATAAAATCAACGATGCTTCGGAAGCCAATATCCCGAAGACAAGTGCTGATAAAATCTATGAGCAAATCGACAAGGACCTGAAAACAGCAGAAGAGTCATTGCCGGAAACATGGAGCAGCGAATACACCGGACGACTGACTTGGGGAGCTGCCCGTTCCTTACACGCGCGTACTTATATGATGCGCAACGACTGGAACAATATGTACACAGCCTCCACCGACGTCATCAAAAAGGGGCTCTACAACTTAAAGACTCCGTATAATGAGATTTTCACGGATGATGGTGAAAATAACGGAGGTTCTATATTCGAGTTGCAATGTACAGCTACTGCCGCTCTTCCTCAAAGTACCGTTATCGGTAGCCAGTTCTGTGAAGTACAAGGTGTACGCGGAGCAGGTCAATGGGACTTGGGATGGGGATGGCACATGGCAACAGAGTATATGGCGCAAGCATACGAACAGGGTGATCCACGCAAAAACTCTACCCTACTCTACTTCCGCCACTCGGACAGCGATCCTATCACACCGGAAAACACCAACGAACCATACGGCGAGTCTCCGGTTTCCCCGGCAATGGGTGCTTATTTCAATAAGAAAGCCTATACCGACCCGGCATTGCGTAAAGAATATACCAACAAAGGATTCTGGGTAAACATTCGTCTGATCCGCTACGCAGATGTACTGCTGATGGGAGCCGAATCAGCTAATGAAAAAGGTATTCCGGGTGAAGCAATCGACTATTTGGAACAAGTACGCGCACGCGCCAGAGGCACCAATAGCAATATATTGCCTAAAGTGACGACTACCGATCAGGGAGAATTGCGTGAGGCCATCCGCCACGAACGCCGTGTGGAATTAGGATTGGAATTCGACCGTTTCTATGATCTCGTTCGTTGGGGCATTGCAAAAGAAGTGTTGCACGCAGCCGGTAAAACCAATTATCAGGACAAAAACGCACTGCTTCCACTGCCACAGACAGAGATCGACAAGTCTAAGGGAGTGTTAGTACAGAACCCCGACTACCAATAAGAAAGTTCCTCGGTGCCGAACGGTTGTTTCCTCGGTGCCGAAACTACTGTTCCTCGGTGTCGAACAATGTCCTCCTCGGTGCCGAACATTCAACGCATCAGGAGGACTTTATATGAATAGAGATAAAAGTAACTATAATAATATGATATACAAAAAGTTAAGTCTATCCGTCCTGTTGTTTGCCGCAGGTTTTCTAACCGCGTCGGCACAAAAGTCGCCACAGGATATGGATCGTTTCATCGACGTATTGATGAATAAAATGACGCTGGAAGAAAAAATCGGACAGTTAAATCTTCCTGTCACCGGAGAGATCACTACGGGACAAGCTAAAAGCAGCGACATCGCCGCAAAAATCAAGAAAGGCGAAGTGGGAGGATTGTTCAATCTGAAAGGAGTAGAGAAAATACGTGAAGTACAGAAACAGGCTGTGGAAGATTCCCGACTGGGTATTCCGTTATTGTTCGGGATGGACGTTATTCACGGGTACGAAACGATGTTCCCTATCCCGCTCGGTTTGTCTTGCACCTGGGACATGACAGCCATTGAAGAGTCTGCCCGCATTGCAGCCGTAGAGGCAAGTGCTGATGGAATCTCATGGACTTTCAGCCCGATGGTGGATATTTCACGTGACCCTCGTTGGGGACGCGTATCCGAAGGTAGTGGCGAAGACCCGTTTCTCGGTGCCATGATTGCCGAAGCGATGGTACGCGGCTATCAGGGGAAAAACATGGAACGGAATGACGAAATCATGGCCTGCGTAAAACACTTTGCGCTATATGGGGCAGGTGAAGCCGGCCGCGACTATAACACCGTGGATATGAGCCGCCAACGAATGTTCAATGATTATATGCTGCCGTATGAAGCAGCCGTTGAAGCGGGTGTAGGCAGCGTGATGGCTTCTTTTAATGAAGTAGACGGTATTCCGGCCACTGCCAATAAATGGCTGATGACGGATATTCTCCGCGGACAGTGGGGATTCAACGGTTTTGTAGTGACTGATTATACCGGAATTTCAGAAATGATCGACCACGGTATCGGCGATCTTCAGACAGTATCCGCCCGTGCCATCAACGCCGGAGTGGATATGGATATGGTAAGCGAGGGTTTTGTAGGGACACTGAAGAAATCCGTTCAGGAAGGAAAAGTCTCTATGGAAACATTGAATACGGCTTGCCGTCGTATTCTGGAAGCCAAATATAAACTGGGATTGTTTGATAATCCTTATAAATATTGCGATCCGAAACGTCCGGCACGCGACATCTTTACCAAAGCCCATCGTGATGCAGCCCGCAGAATTGCAGCAGAAAGTTTCGTTCTTCTGAAGAATGACAGTCCCGACGGTAATCCGAACGGAAATCCGTTGTTGCCTTTCAACCCAAAAGGAAATATTGCAGTAATCGGTCCGTTGGCAAACAGCCGTAGCAATATGCCGGGTACATGGAGCGTAGCAGCTGTGCTCGACCGTTGCCCTTCTTTGGTAGAAGGATTGAAAGAGATGACAGCCGGAAAAGCGAATATCATGTACGCTAAAGGAAGCAACCTGATTAGTGATGCAAGTTACGAAGAACGGGCAACGATGTTCGGCCGTTCCCTGAACCGTGACAATCGCACCGACCAGCAGTTGCTGGACGAAGCATTGAACGTAGCCCGTCGGTCGGATATCATCATCGCAGCGCTAGGCGAATCTTCTGAAATGAGCGGTGAAAGCAGCAGCCGTACGGACTTGAATATTCCCGACGTACAACAGAATCTGTTGAAAGAACTTTTAAAGACAGGCAAACCGGTGGTACTGGTGTTATTCACCGGACGTCCGCTTACGCTGAACTGGGAACAGGAGCATGTGCCTGCCATTCTGAATGTATGGTTCGGAGGTAGTGAAGCCGCTTACGCCATTGGTGACGCCCTCTTCGGTTACGTCAATCCGGGTGGAAAACTGACCATGACTTTCCCGAAGAATGTCGGCCAGATACCTCTTTATTATGTGCACAAAAATACCGGACGCCCATTGAAAGATGGCAAATGGTTCGAGAAATTCCGCAGCAACTATCTTGATGTGGATAATGATCCGCTTTATCCGTTCGGTTACGGCCTTTCTTATACGACGTTCTCTTACAGCGACATCGACTTGAGTCATTCTTCCATGGACATGAACGGTTCGTTGACCGCGGCAGTGGAGGTTACCAATACCGGAACATGGCCCGGCTCGGAAGTGGTACAGCTTTATATCCGCGACGTTGTGGGTAGCAGTACCCGTCCCGTCAAAGAGTTGAAAGGTTTCCAAAAGATATTCCTCGAACCGGGAGAAATGAAGATTGTCCGTTTCAAGATTGCTCCGGAAATGCTTCGATACTATAATTATGACTTGCAACTGGTTGCCGAACCGGGCGACTTTGAAGTGATGATCGGTACGAACAGCCGTGATGTGAAAACCGCGAAGTTCACGTTAAACTAAACTTTTATCACCTTGATTATGAACGATAAATATAAAAGAATAATAGAAATGAGTGCACTTCCGCTCATGTTACTATTTCTATCCGCCGTTGCCCTGACTTTCCAGAGCTGTAAAGGGAAAAGCAAAAGCAATAACCTTTCCGCAGCCACCGACTCGTTATCGGACGACGCCCTAATGGATACCGTCCAGCGACGGACTTTCCTTTATTTCTGGGAAGGTGCCGAGCCGAATAGCGGCTTAGCTCCCGAACGTTATCATGTAGACGGCGTTTATCCAGAAAACGATGCCAACGTAGTCACTTCCGGTGGCAGCGGCTTCGGCATCATGGCTATCCTTGCGGGAATCGACCGCGGTTACGTCACCCGCGAAGAGGGACTGGCACGAATGGAACGCATCGTTTCTTTCCTCGAAAAGGCAGACCGTTTCCACGGAGCCTACCCTCATTGGTGGTATGGTGATACGGGCAAGGTGAAACCATTCGGCCAGAAAGATAATGGGGGCGATCTGGTAGAGACCGCTTTCCTCATCCAAGGACTGCTGGCCGTACACCAATATTACGTCAACGGAAACGAGAAAGAGAAAGCCCTCGCCCAACGTATCGACCAGATTTGGCGGGATGTCGACTGGAACTGGTATCGGCAAGGCGGGCAAAACGTTCTTTACTGGCATTGGAGTCCAACGTATGGCTGGGAAATGAATTTCCCTGTACACGGCTACAACGAATGTATGATTATGTATATTCTTGCCGCCGCTTCTCCTACACACGGAGTACCTGCGGCTGTCTATCATGACGGTTGGGCACAGAACGGAGCCATCGTTTCTCCGCATAAAGTGGAAGGAATCGAGTTGCACCTCTGCTATCAGGGCACCGAAGCCGGACCGCTTTTCTGGGCTCAATACTCTTTTCTCGGACTTGATCCGGTGGGACTGAAAGATGAATACTGCCCCAGCTACTTCCACGAAATGCGCAACCTGACACTGGTGAACCGTGCTTACTGCATCCGCAACCCTAAACATTACAAAGGTTTCGGACCGGATTGTTGGGGACTGACCGCCAGCTACTCCGTCGATGGATATGCGGCTCATTCGCCCAATGAGCAGGAGGACAAAGGAGTAATCTCCCCTACCGCCGCACTTTCATCCATTGTCTATACACCGGAATATTCCATGCAGGTAATGCGCCATCTGTATGGTATGGGAGATAAAGTGTTCGGTCCTTTCGGATTCTACGATGCTTTCAGCGAAACGGACAATTGGTATCCGCAACGTTATCTGGCTATCGACCAGGGTCCTATTGCTGTCATGATCGAAAACTACCGGAGCGGATTATTGTGGAAACTCTTCATGAGCCATCCCGACGTACAGGCCGGATTAACCAAACTTGGTTTTAACACCAACAAGCAAGACGTGAGACAGAAATAAGAGGGAATCTCGGTGTGCGGAAGTGGTCTACTGGGCACCTCCACCACCGGTGTTTCCACCTCCTCCTCCGCCGCCACCTTTCACATCGTCATTGTCAATGCTTCGTGCGGCTTTCTTCACACTGGCTTTCAACTCTCCAAGCCGATAGCTAATACTGAAACCGTAATACCGGCTCGGATATTTGCTCGAACTCTTCGAAATAAAGTTAGCTCCTTCTGTGTGATTATTGTAAGTTCTGTATTTCTCCAGAACATTGCTGCAATAAATATTCAAAGAAAGACGTTCTTCTTTCAAGAAAGAACGGCTCAATCCCAAACTATAATAACTATATCCTGAACCTTTTCCCTGCAAACTGATTCGGGGTGTGCTACCTCCGCCGTTCAGACTCAAACGTACTTTTCCCGGTAAGGTCTGCTGAATTCCTCCATAAGCAGAAGCATTCCATCCATAATTGTGCAGCTCTTGGGCAGGACTCCGCAAATCGCTATAATTGCCACGTCCATTGACGTAAATTCTCGTTTTAGGAGAAGCGTTCCAGTTCAAATAAAAGTTCAATCCTGTTTCCCGGCTCTTTCCGATATTACCGTATGTGCTATACAGTGCACCGTAGGGAGCTTTATGCCCACCTTCAAAGATTTCTCCGTCTTTATCAGTAATCAAGCGACTGATTCTTTCAATTCCATTGTTATTGAAAGAATGACGCAAAGAAAGATTGATGTTGAACTTGGACGTAAAACTGCTGTAAGACAAGTCGAACGAATGACTCTTCTCACTCTTCAGGTTCGGATTTCCCTGATTGATAAACATCGGATTCTGATTATCGAAATAAGGATTCAAATTCCAGATACCCGGACGCCAGATACGCATATTATATCCACCACGCAAATTCTGCGTCTTTCCTAGTTTTATTCCCAAGGAAACGGAAGGAACCAGATCACTAAAATTCGAATCAAAGTTCTCGCCCGGACCCACCAGATACTTCACCTCTTGTATGGTTTGCTCATAACGTAATCCCGGTTTGAAAGTAAATCCCTTGTATTTCAGCGTATATCCGGCATAAGCAGAGAGAATATGATTCAAATGACGGTACTCGCTACTACGATTCTCATTATATGCATAGTTTTCACTTGCTCCCTCGGCTTCATAAAACCGATTATCACTGGAGTTACGTCGGAAAATATATTTGGCACCGGTTTCAATTGTATGCAGCTTTCCAATCGGAGTAGTATAGTCCACCTGGAAAGTCTGCTCCATCGTATTTGTCTTTCCGTCCGAATGGAAATTCTTTAATGACAATTCTTTAATGATATCCAGTTTATTCTCATCAGGCTCGATGTCCAGATAAGTATTATATGAATCATTCGTTTGGGGTTGGGAATTGATTTTATAAGAAAACGTAATCATCCGTTCTTTATTTTTTCGGGAAGTACGTTGATAGTCTATATTTCCGTTGATAGAATACCATGACCCTTTTCCATGATTGTCGGTTCTATAACGGTACGCAAAATCCTGTCGATCAGCTCCGTGCATAATCGTATTTCCGCCACTGTTACTTTTGTCACTGCTACCGTACATTCCGAAAGCCACGGTCAGCAACCTCAACGTATCAATCTCGTAACTGGCTTCCAAATTGCCATACTGGAAATTCCCTTTCGACTTGGAGCTACTTTCCGATTCCAGATATTTTTCATTCTCTTTATCCGGTTCGTAGTTTTCGCGATAACTGTCGGAATAGCTGCGCGGGCTATTATTATAATTGTAGTTATAGTTGGCAGAAACAGTCAGTTTACCTTGTTTCACCATTGCGTAAGTGCCGGCACCTACTCCGTTATTATTAGCATTTCCTCTGAAAGTAGCCGTGTATCCTTCAAATCCGGAACCTACTGTGACGATATTCAGAATACCTCCGATACCTTCCGCATCATATTTAGCTCCCGGTGAAGTTATCACCTCAATATATTTGATCGTGTTTGCCGGCATACTTTTCAGTACTTCCTTCGGATTATTACTCATCATATTATTGGGCTTTCCATTTACATGTATCTTGAAACTGCTACTGCCGTTTACTTGTACATTGTCTTCTCCATCCACCGTTACCAAAGGCACTTTCCGAAGCATCTCCAATATACTGTTCGATTTTGAGTCCGGGTCATCTTCAATATTATATTCAATCTTATCCACATCTACCTTTACCAAAGGTTTTTGTGCAACTACCTCCACTCCTTTCAATACGTTATTGGCCTCTGAAGAAATCATTGTGCCCAAGTCAACCTCCTTCACGGACGGTTTTAGAGTAAATTCCTTTACTATCGGCGCTTTACCAATCGAAGAAATAGTGATGATGTAATTGCCCGCAGCGACATTCAGTTTCTCCTGAAATTTACCATTCGCCCCAGTCACCGCCATCTTGACTGCTTTATCCGGAGCATTTTTCTTTGCTATTTTGATGGTAGCATACGGTTCTCCCTCTTGTGTTAAAGAATCAATAAGTACTCCTTTGACTGTATAAGAAGGAGCTGTGGATTTTTGTGCCCACCCCGCCGCCACGGAGGTAGCGAATACGAATAGAATTAGTAGTAACAGTCTGTGTTTCATGACTAGAAATATATTAGTTTATGTTTATTAGACGCAAGACATTCAAAAATGCTGCAAATTCGAGAGCCAAAAGTAGTTGGTTTATCTACACTTACGAATTTTTCGGAGTTAAGAATATAAAACGAATGGATAAAAAATCTTACTACAGTATATTTCTAGTATTTTTAAACATTTCTGTTTAGGGATATCTTTAAATATATCTATTCAGGGTTTAAAATGAGATAAAATGGTATTTACCGTCGTATCAACCGTATCAGCCGCCTTAAGTGAGCGCAGATTCTTCCAATCCAGCAGGTACTAAAGTTCTCTTCATATTTCGTGAACACTTTCTCACAATCCCGGAGCCGGCTGTTTTGCCTTTTCATAGCTGTTTGTATCTCTTTCATTCGAGCTATTTGCTCCCTTTGATACAAGAGTTCTTTGTCTTGACAGCCAATAATTTCAGCATATAAGTTACAGATATTTGCTTTTTCAATACATAGGTCTTCCAATGTGTCGATATACTCGGCTGTAACTCGATCCTTATTCTGATGCAGGAATCCGATAAGGCTTTCTTCATCAACAGTGGTGATACCTTTCTCATACGACATCGGGAATCTTTTCATATCCGCCCAAAGCCAGATTACTTCTTTGTTGATTCCATACTTGGCCGCCGCTTCTTCTACGCTAATCCATTTTGGCATAATGCTTTTGTTTTAATGTGTTCCACAATAAAAATGGAGTATTATTTTGTTTATGTGGCACAACGGACATCCACGTTTTCTGTATTTCGGGCGGACGGGGAATTGTTTAGGTTAGACTTTTAGGGGTAATCATAACCGACCGGACACAAAAAAGACGTGAATGCTGTTGCACCATTATCCGGAATCAAGGCCTAGCGAAACCCTCCCAAAAGATAATAATGACAACAGACACCCACGTCAATCGTTTATATATAACACATCTTTTACGGATATGTTGATATAAGCCGTTAACGTGGAACATCTGTCGCATCATCTCTCCTTGGTTTAAATCGCTAGATTCTGATTCCGAGAGATAACACTTACATATTCCTAATTTAAGTAATATATAGCGCCTCCCGCTAATTTCATCACGCTGATGAGCAGAAAGCGTGTGACAAAGATATACATATTTTTTTAAATGTGGTGGAAATATGGAAATAAATGCTGGAAGTTATGTATATTCAGCAAGCCAGCTCAATTATAATTCTTGGGGATTTGGTTCAGGACAGCCATATCCCTAAAAATTGATTCATTCCCGTACGGGTTTGGCTCATTCTCTGTACGGTTTTGAATAAAATAATGGAGTATTCTGGAAACGTTGTGGTAAATCTGAAAAAGA
>OGXJ01002138.1_pt1 | contig 13685 bp, 8 predicted proteins | sample 1576231 | NCBI WGS metagenome assembly OGXJ01 (sample SAMEA3541539, study PRJEB24748) | human gut metagenome | biome: human gut; feature: human-associated habitat; material: faeces | place: China | collected 2012
GGCTGGTAGTCCACCGTGACGATGTTGCCGAAGCGTTCGGCCAGCACCGCCCGCAGGGGAGCGTCGCGGCGTGTCGCCCGCAACACGAGCGCATGGTCGAAACGGGAAACGACCTCCTCGTTGACAATGCTTTTCAGGACACCGAAGTCCATCACCATCCCACACTTGGGGTTCGTGTCGTCGTCCGCAGGGCACCCTTTCACGGTCACGAACAACCGGTAGGAATGCCCGTGGATCTCACGGCACGGCCCGTCGTATCCGTCGAGGGCATGCGCGGCCTCGAACGAAAACTCCTTTGTCAATCTGATCACTGCCATATCCGCAAAGATATTCATTAAATGCGAAAGGAGAAAGCGTTTTCCGCACTTTTCACCACGGGGGTTCCTTTACGCCCCGTTCCGAATCGGTAAACAAAGGTGCGGGAAACCCCGGCCGCGTATCCTTCCCCACAAAAAACCGCCCCGGTTTTGATTTGTCCTTATTAGTTCCTATATTTGTTACCATAAGTCTCATTATCTGATGAAACGTGTCCTGAATGATCTCACCCCGTTGCCCGGCAACGATTTGTTCATCACACAGTATTGGTTTGACAAACAAACCGATCCGCCCCTTCATTTCCACGAGGATTACATGCTCAGCCTGACCCTGAACGTGAAGGGTACACGTGTCACCGGACAATCGGTCGACAATTTCACGGAAAAAGACCTGATCATCATTTTCCCGCGCGTACCGCACTGTTACAAACGCGACGAAGCCTTTGCGGAGACCAATTGCGAGGCCGTCGCCGTGCAGTTCAGCCGCGACATGCCCAACTGGCAGATATTCGAAACGGAATCCATGCTCCCCATCCGGAAAATGCTGAGCCAGCCGGTCGCCGGGCTCTGGTTCGCCGAAAGCGTCGTAGACCGCGTCCGCGACAGGTTACTGCAACTGCCCGGGCTGCGGGGATTCGCATCGGCGTCGCTTTTCCTGAACATACTCAACGACCTGGCCACGGCTGGGCCGGACGAAACGGGGCCGATAGGTGCCCCGTACTACGAAATGCAACCCGACGGCAATGCCCGGATCAACAAGATCGTACAGTTCGTAGAGGGCAATTACCAACGTAAGATCTCGCTCGAAGACATCGGCGAAGAGGTAGGCATGTCCGCGACTTCGGTCTGCCGTTTTTTCAAAAAGTACACCCACCAGAACCTGTGGAACTACCTCAACGGCTTCCGCATCGTGCGCGCTGCGCAGATGATCGTCGAGACCGACGACCCGATCGCCGAGATCGGTATGCGCTGCGGGTTCTACAACATCTCGAATTTCAACCGCGCCTTCCGCGAACGCATCGGCTCCCCGCCGGGCGACTACCGGCGCAAGTTCGGGTCGACAGTCATTTCGCCCGACGCGAAACAGGTCGAGGAGATAGGCCGCAAGCTGGATGAAATGCGCTGCGGGCAGGATTCGGCGGGGGGGGGAAATCCGGCGGCCAAAGTCCCGGCCAAGGGCTGACAAACCCCTTTTCAGGCACGGATGACAGCCTCGCGGACACACTAGCCTTGAAACCCTGCAACGATAAAAAGCGGCCCCTTTTCGAGAGGCCGCTTTTTATCGTTCCGGCATCCGGCCGGGATTAGCGCAGTTCGAGTTTGAAGGGATAATACATGACGATCCCCTGCTGCGAAGCAGCTTCCTGCACCTGTTTGTATTCCTTCATCATGACTCCCAGTTCCGAGCGGGTCATGGCCTCGCGGATGCTGACGTTGAGCGACGAGATGAACGCCGCGAAACCCGTCGGCTGCTCGATCACCTCCGTCACCCGAAAATTGTCGCCCAACCCGGCCTTGTCCGCAGCGACGGCAATGGCCGTCTTCAGGCCACCGTACGTGTCTATCAGGCCGATGCCGAGGGCGTTGTCGCCCGACCATACACGGCCGCCGGCAATGTCGAGCACCTTCTCGAGAGGCAGGTTGCGCCCCTGCGCCACGTTGTTGGTGAACGTCGTGTAAACCTTATCCACGCCGCGCATGATCGAAGCCCTTTCGGCTGGCGTAAGGGCCGAAGTCATGCCCATGCCTGCCGAGGTATTGCTCTTCACGGCGTCGAACGTGATGCCCAGTTTGTTCTTCAGGGCGTCGATGGTATTGAGGTACATGCCGAAGACACCGATGGAACCCGTCAGGGTCAGTTTGTCGGCCACAATGACATCGGCCGGGCACGAGATATAGTAACCGCCGCTGGCAGCATAGGAACCCATCGAGACGATGACGGGTTTCTCGGCCTTGAGCAGCTCCATTTCGCGCCAGATGACATCCGAAGCCAATGCGCTGCCGCCCGGGGAATTCACGCGCAGCACCACGGCCTTGACCTTGTCGTCGGCACGCACCCCGGCCAGCGTCGCAGCCAGCGTATTGCCGTAAACCTCGCGGCCGAAGCCCTCGCCGTCGACGATCGCGCCGTCGGCATAGACGACAGCCACCTGGTCGGCCGAAATATTCTTGAGGTCGGCACCTACCTGCGACGCATATTCGCCCAGGGTGATGAAATTGTATTGACCGTCGGAATCGGACTGCACGCCCAGCTGGGCAAATACGTCGTCCATCTGGTCTTCGTAGACCAGGCTATCCACGAACCCGTGTTCGAGGGCATCCTCGGGCAGCGAAACCTCCAGTTTGTCGGTGATCCGGTTCAGGGTTTCCAGGTCGATGCCGCGTGCTTCGGCCACCGAGGCGGCAATGGTATTCCACATCGAATTGACCAGCTCCTGCATCTGCTCGCGGTTGGCATCCGACATCTTGGAAAGAATATAGGGCTCGACGGCGCTCTTGTACTTGCAGGCCGTGGGGCGGAAAACTTCGGCCTTGACGTCGAGCTTGTCGAGCAGCCCCTTGTAAAACGCCAGGTTGAACGAAAGGCCCGACCAGTCCATAGCTCCTTCGGGCTGCATGTAAATCCTGTCGGCCGCCGAGGCGAGGTAATACTGCCCCTGCGAGTAGGTTTCGTTATAGGCGACGACGAACTTGCCGCTCTGCTTGAAATCGACGATCGCCTCGCGCAGCTCTTCGAGCAGGGCCGAACCCGCCACTCCGCCGTTGCCGTTCATACGCAGGTAAATACCCTTGATCCGCGGATCGTCCTTCGCCGCCTCGAGCGCACGCAGCGCCTTCATCAGCGGAAGCATGCGCGTAGACTGGAGCGTCGCGAAATCGAAGCCGGCGAAAGGATCGCTCGACGGGGCATCGGTCAACACCTCCGAAAAATCGAGTTTGAGGATCGACTCGGGGTGTACGGCCACGCTTTTCTCCATCGAACCGGCAATGCCGAGCAGGATGAAAATCCAAAGGAAGACTACCAGTACCGATCCCACGACAAACGCAAGGATGGCAGCCAGAAAAGTTTTGATAAAATTCATAACGAAGTTATTTTTTGTTTGTCCTAATTTTGTCCCGATTCCGGTTTTCTTTCGCAAATATACGGAATTTATATGAAAAACAAATAAAATTTATCGAAAAACGATAAAAAAGAAGGTTAACCTATATTTATTCTGTAAAATATACGTTATCTTTGCAGGGAAAGTCACGACACAAATATGGAAGAAAAAATCAGACATCTGCTCGCGTCGCTCGTCCATCCCGAAACGGGGCAGGACATCGTCAGCAGCGGTTTTATCGAGCATATCGCCTCGGCGGCCGGAAAAATCACCGTCGTACTCCGCTTCGCCAAGGCGCGCGACCCGTTCGCAGTGAAAATCAAAAACCAGGCCGAGGAACTGCTCAAACGCGAATTCCCCGGTCAAACGGTACTGGTAGTCATCAAGGAGGGCGGCGCCGCCCCGCGCCCCGAACCCAAGCTGAAGACGACCACGGGCGGCATCGCCAAGGTCATTGCCGTCGCATCGGGAAAGGGCGGGGTAGGCAAATCGACCGTCACGGCCAACCTCGCGGTCGCCCTGCGAAACATGGGATTCCGCGTAGGCATCCTCGACGCCGACATATACGGGCCTTCGCAGCCCAAGATGTTCGGAGTGGAAGGCTACCTGCCCGACGCCGTGCAGGAAGAGGGCGCAGACCATATCGTCCCTGCGGAGCCGATGGACATCCGGCTGATGTCGATCGGGTTCTTCATCAAACCTACCGACGCCCTGCTATGGCGCGGCGCCATGGCCGTCAGCGCCCTGAAACAGATGATCCACCAGACCAAATGGGGGACGCTCGACTTCCTGCTGGCCGACCTGCCCCCCGGAACGGGCGACGTACACCTCTCGATCATCGGGGAGCTGAAGATCGATTCCGCGGTGATCGTCTCGACGCCCCAGCAGGTCGCCGTGGCCGACGTCGTGCGCGGCGTGGAGATGTTCCGCAACGAAAACGTCAACATCCCCGTGGCGGGAATCATCGAAAACATGGCCTGGTTCACCCCCGAGGAACTGCCCGAAAACCGCTACTACCTCTTCGGCAAAGGCGGTGCACGCCGGTTCGCCGAAGAGCACGGCGTGGATTTCCTGGGGGAAATACCTATCGTACAGTCGATCATGGAAGGAGCCGACGAAGGGAGGCCTGCTGCGGGGATAGATCCGCGCGTCGAAAAATGGTACCGCGGAATCGCGGAAAAGATTGTCGAAAAGGTGATGAAATCGTGTTAGGAAGCGTGTTGATAAACGGCGATAACTAATGATAACTTTCCGGTCGGAAGAGTTGCAAATTCCGGAAAGGGCGGGCATATACAAGATTTTCCAGAAACCAAAAAAAGTTATGGGAAATTATAGTCAGCCCCGAACCCCGGAAAACGGAACAGATTGTTCACAACAAACGGCTGTCGAAATGTTGACAACGGTTTTTGACAATTGTTGATTATAATTTCATACCTTTGAATACGAACCGGTTGTAACGAGGAATAGGAAACAGCTCGGGAGTAAAATGTTGAAAGATATTTTCCAGGGAAACTTGTGAACAGTATCAACAGCTATTATTTCTATTCTTATTTCTTATTTTAAATTTAAATTAAAAAGTAAAAATAAAAAATGAAGGTTGATAACTCCGCGCAAATCCGGAATCGGATCGAAGAACTGAAACGCGAGAAACACGCCGTCATACTGGCCCATTACTATACGCTGCCCGAAGTACAGGAGGCGGCCGACTTCCTGGGCGATTCGCTTGCGCTGTCGGTCAAGGCGCAGTCGGTCGATGCGGAAATCATCCTGTTCGCCGGCGTGCATTTCATGGCCGAGACCGCCAAGGTGCTATGCCCCGGCAAAAAGGTGCTCATACCCTGTCCCGAGGCGGGATGCTCGCTGGCCGAATCGTGCGATGCCCGCGACTTTGCGGCCTTCAAGGCCAGGTACCCGGGGCATACGGTGGTTTCGTATGTCAACACCACCGTCGGGGTCAAGGCGCTGACCGATATCTGCTGCACTTCGTCGAATGCCCTGAAGGTCGTGGAGTCGATCCCGGCCGACCGCCCCGTCATCTTCGCGCCCGACCGCAACCTGGGCGCTTACATCAAGAAGCTGACCGGCCGCGAGAATATGGTGATCTGGGACGGGGCGTGCCATGTCCACGAGGAGTTTTCGCTCGAAAAACTGCTCCGGCTCAAAAAGGAGCACCCCGCAGCCCGCATCGTCGTGCATCCCGAATGCCGTGCTTATATCATCGAGGTGGCCGATTTCGTGGGGTCGACGGCTGCGATCCTCGACTATTGCGGCCGCAGCGGGGCCGATGAGTTCATCGTCGTCACCGAATCGGGCATCCTCGCCGAGATGAAGAGGCGCTATCCCGGAAAGACCTTTATTCCGGCGCCCCCGGACGACGAGACATGCGGCTGCAACAACTGCAAGTACATGAAGATGGTGACGCTGGAAAACATCTGCCAATGCCTCGAGCGGGAGGCCCCGGAGATCGTACTCGACGAAGAGGTGCGCCGCAAGGCCGAGCGTTCGATCCTGAACATGATCAACATCAAATAATCGTTTATATATGAAGAAACTGTTTTTACTGATTGCAGCGGCGTGCGTGTCGCTGACCGCGGCGGCAGACGAAGGCATGTGGATGCTGCCTTACCTGCAGAAAATGAATATCCGGGACATGAAGGCGCGCGGATGCAAACTTTCGGCCGAGGATATTTACAGCATCAACAAATCTTCGCTCAAGGATGCGATCGTCATTTTCGGCGGCGGCTGCACGGGCGAGATCGTTTCGCCCGACGGCCTGCTGTTCACCAACCACCACTGCGGCTACGGGTCGATACAATCCCTGTCGTCGGTCGAACACGACTACCTGAAGAACGGCTTTTGGGCCATGTCGCGCCAGGAGGAGATTCCCGCCCCGGGGCTCAAGGTGCGTTTCATCCGTTCGATCAGCGACGTGACTGCGGATATTCTCGGCAACGTGCCTTCCACGGCCGGACAGCAGGAATACGAACGGATCACCTCGGAGAATATCGCCGGCCTGACCGCTTCGCTGCGGGAGGCCAACCCCGGCATGACGGTGGAGGTCAAGCCCTTCTTCGAAGGGAACCAGTATTTCGCCTTCGTGATCGAGGTCTATACCGACGTGCGTCTGGTGGGGGCGCCCCCGACTTCGATCGGCAAGTTCGGCGGTGACACCGATAATTGGATGTGGCCGCGCCATACAGGCGATTTCTCGGTGTTTCGCGTCTATGCCGGACAGGATAACAGGCCGGCGGATTATTCGCCCGAAAACCGCCCTTACAAGGCCGAGAAGTTCCTGAAGATTTCGCTCGACGGCTACGAGGAGGGTGATTTCGCCATGATCATGGGGTTCCCGGGTTCCACGCAGCGTTATATGACTTCGTACGAGATCGACGACATGCTGAACGTTTCGAACCCCAACCGGATCTTTATCCGCGGCGAGCGCCAGGCCATCCTCAAGGAGGATATGGCTGCCAGCGACAAGGTACGTATTCAGTATGCTTCGAAATACGCCACGTCGTCGAACTACTGGAAGAATTCGATCGGCAAGTCGCGCGGCATCCTCAAACTGGGTGTGAAGGAGCGCAAGCAGCAGCAGGAGGCTGCCTTCCAGGCATGGGCCGAGAAAAATACGCTGCCCGAGGAAGGGTATATCGACGCGCTGCCGAAAATCCGCGAAGCGATCGAGGGGCTGGCCGGCATCGACGATAACCGCCAGTATCTGGAAGAGGCTTTCCTGCGTGCGGTGGAGATACTGACCCCGGCAAGGATGTTCGACGGGCGGACGGAGATAAAGGATCCCGAAGCGGCCCGAAAGGCGATGGCCGGTTGGTATAAGGATTACAACGCCCCGACGGATCGGAAGGTGGCCAAGCGTATGCTGAAGATCGCCCGCGAGCATATGACCGACCTGCCGTCGTTCTATACGGAGATCGTCGACAAGGAATTCAACGGCGATACGGATGCCTATGTGGATTATATTTTCGACAACTCGGTCTTTGTGTCCGAGGAAAAAGTTGACGGGCTGATCGACGTGTTCTCGGCAGAGAAATATGCGGCGGATCCCATGGCGCCGTTTGTCAAATCGGTGTTGGAGAAATATAAGGCCCTTTCCGAAGCACGCAAGCCGATCGTGGAAAAATACTACGAAGGGAGCCGTAAATACGTGGCTGGACTGATGCTCCAGTTTCCGAAGAAGGCCTGGGCCTCGGATGCTAATTTCACGCTGCGCCTCACCTATGGCCGCGTACTGCCCTATTCGCCTGCCGACGGTATCGAATACAACTACTATACGACCCTCAAGGGCGTGATCGAGAAGGAAAACCCCGAAAACCCCACGGAGTTTACGGTACCCGAAAAAATCAAGGAGCTTTATGCGGCGCGCGATTTTGGCCGTTATGCCAATGAGAAGGGCGAACTTCCGGTGGCATTCCTTGCTGACTGCGACATTACGGGCGGTAATTCGGGATCGCCGGTGATGAATGCCCGGGGTGCACTGCTCGGGTTGGCATTCGACGGTAACTGGGAAGCTATGTCGGGCGACGTGGCTTTCGAACCTGCCTTGCAGCGTACGATCTCGGTCGACATCCGTTATGTGCTGTTCATTATCGACAAGTTCGCCGGTGCCGGATGGCTGCTCGACGAACTGGTGATCGAATAGTGTTTCCGGTCACAGATAATAGGAAATATGCTCCGGTATTGTACCGGGGCATATTTTTTTCGGGATACCCTATGTAGGCATTTTTCTCCGGCGTTGTTCCTTTGCGTTTTCTTCGGGCAGGGTGAACTTTGTGGATTGTAAACAAATAATGGGACTTTGCTTTTTCTTTCACCCAAAAATTACTAATTTTGACAGAAATTAGTAATACTGTATATCTAAATATGGCAAAAGAGTTCAAGCGTTACCTCGTTACATCGGCCCTTCCCTATGCCAATGGCCCGGTGCATATCGGCCATCTGGCGGGAGTTTACATACCTTCGGATATTTACACGCGTTACCTGCGGCTGAGGGGCTGCGATGTGATTTCGGTCTGCGGATCGGACGAACACGGCGTGCCTATCACCATCAAGGCGCGTAAAGAAGGCGTGACCCCGCAGGAGATCGTAGATCGTTACCACAACCTGATCAAAAAGTCGTTCGAGGGGCTGGGAATGTCGTTCGACATCTATTCCCGGACGTCGTCGGCAACCCATGCAGCTACCGCTTCGGAATTTTTCCGCAAACTCTACGATGAGGGCAAATTCATCGAGAAGACCTCCATGCAGTATTACGACGAGGAGGCGCAGACGTTCCTTGCCGACCGTTATATCGTCGGCACTTGTCCCAAATGCGGGAACGACCGTGCCTACGGCGACCAGTGCGAGAAATGCGGGTCTACCCTTTCGCCCGACGAGCTGATCGACCCGCATAGCGCCGTGTCGGGTTCGGTTCCGGTCAAAAGGGAGACGAAGCACTGGTATCTCCCGCTGGATCAATACGAAGGCTTCCTCCGCGAGTGGATACTCGATGGGCATAAGGAGTGGAAGACGAATGTCTACGGACAGTGCAAGAGCTGGCTCGACGGCGGATTGCAGCCCCGTGCCGTGAGCCGTGACCTCGACTGGGGCATCCCCGTGCCCGTGGAGGGTGCCGAAGGGAAGGTGCTCTATGTGTGGTTCGACGCTCCGATCGGTTACATATCCGCCACGAAAGACCTTACGCCCGATTGGGAAAGGTACTGGAAGTCGGAAGACACCAAGATGGTGCATTTCATCGGCAAGGATAATATCGTGTTCCACTGCATCGTCTTCCCCTCGATGCTCAAGGCGCACGGGGGGTATATACTGCCTGAGAACGTGCCGGCCAACGAGTTCCTGAACCTCGAGGGCGATAAGATTTCGACCTCGCGCAACTGGGCGGTGTGGCTGCATGAATACCTGGAGGAGTTCCCCGGAAAGGAGGACGTATTGCGCTATGTGCTGTGTGCCAATGCCCCCGAAACCAAGGATAACGACTTTACATGGAAGGATTTCCAGGCCCGCAACAACAACGAGCTGGTCGCTGTGCTGGGAAATTTCGTCAACCGTGCGCTGGTGCTTACGCAGAAATATTACGGCGGCGAGGTTCCTGCCTGCGGAGAGATGAATGATTATGACCGTCAGACAGTTGCGGAAGTAGCTGCCGTGAAGGGTTCGCTCGAGGCCAATATCGAGAACTACCGTTTCCGCGAAGCCCTGAAGGATGCCATGAACATTGCACGTATCGGCAACAAGTATCTGGCGGACACCGAGCCGTGGAAAGTCATCAAGACCGATCCCGGGCGTGTGAAAACGATTCTCAACATCGCGTTGCAAATTACGGCCAATACGGCTGTGGCCATCGAGCCTTTCATGCCTTTCTCGGCGTCGAAGATCCTGAAGATGCTCGCCGTGGAGAAATTCGGATGGGAGCGCCTCGGGGCGATGGATCTGATTGCTGCCGGGCATAAGATCGGTGAGGCGTCGTTGCTCTTCGAGAAGATCGAGGACGACGTGATCCAGCGCCAGTTGGACAAGCTTGCGGCGACGAAAGAGGCCAACCTGGCTGCTGAAAATTCGCAAAATATTGAACCTCAGAAAGATACGATACAATTCGACGATTTCCAGAAAATGGATATCCGTGTTTCTACGATCCTTGCGGCGGAAAAGGTCGCCAAGACGAAGAAATTGCTGAAATTGACGGTGGACACGGGGATCGACCAGCGGACGATCGTTTCGGGAATAGCGGAATATTTTACTCCCGAAGAGCTGGTCGGACGCAGGGTGCTGGTTCTTGTAAACCTCGCTCCCCGCGAACTGAAAGGGATCGTGTCGCAGGGCATGATCCTGATGGCCGAAGATGCTTCGGGGAAACTGCTGCTGCTGGGCCCCGACGGAAATACGAATAACGGTGCTATCGTAGGATAGTGTGAGGAAAGGATCGGTTCAAGGTTTGTTTTTGCCCGGGTTACTTGCTGTGGGGATAATTTAGAAAAACCTTTAAATTTTACTATAATGGAAAATATAGATTGGAGCGCCTTGGGGTTCGACTATCACAAGACCGACGTCAACGTCCGTTATTATTTTACGGATGGTAAATGGAGTGATATGGAGGTTACGAGCGACGAGTACATCAAGATGCACATGTCGGCTTCGTGCCTGCATTATGGCATCGAACTTTTCGAGGGTCTGAAGGCCTTTCGTGGAGTCGATGGGAAAGTCCGCCTGTTCCGTGTCGAGGACAATGCCCGCCGCCTCCGGTCTTCGGCCGAACGTCTTTGCCTTCCGCTGCCGACCGTCGAAATGGTCGTCAATGCCTGCGTCGAGGTCGTTCGGCGGAATGAAGCCTATATTCCCCCCTACGGAACAGGGGCCTCGCTCTATCTGCGTCCGGTGATGTTCGGAACGACGGCCGGCCTGGGGGTCAAACCTGCAAAGGATGCTTTGCTGATTGTCTACTGTTCGCCTGTGGGTGCTTATTTCAAGGAGGGAATCAAGCCGATCCTAGTTGCCATCGACCGAGAGCAGGATCGTGCTGCTCCACGTGGAACAGGCGATGTGAAAGTCGGCGGAAATTATGCGGCCAGCCTTTTGTCGGGTGAAAAAGGGCATAAAATGGGCTATTCGAATATCATGTATCTCGACGCTGCGGAGCATAAATACATCGAAGAATGCGGTGCATGCAATTTCTTCGGCATCAAGGATGGCAAATATATCACTCCGAAATCCCCTTCGGTGCTTCCGTCGATCACCAATATGAGCCTCCGCCAGCTGGCCCGCGATATGGGGCTTGAGGTCGAAGACCGAAAAATCCCGGTCGAAGAACTTGCCTCTTTCGAGGAGTGCGGAGGCTGCGGAACGGCTGCCGTGATCTCCCCTATCGGCACTATCTATGACATGCAGACGGAGAAAACCTACTCCTATGGTGATAAGGTTGGTAAGATTTCTCTGGAATTATATACCCGATTGCAGGATATTCAGTACGGACGAGCTGAGGATAAATACAATTGGTGTACGATTGTTTTGTAGAATACGAATATATTGTTAAGAGGCCGCTATACAGCGGCCTCTTTTTGTTTTGTTTGTGTTTAAGGGTTTTGTATATATGTTCCATGTGGAACATGTCTTCTTTGGTGGTTGTTCGGGAAGAATATAGAAGTGATAATCTTTACAGAATCTCGTGGTTTAATTATTTCGGGAGGTTGTGGGTTGATAGGTTCCACGTGGAACATTACCCTATCTTCCGAATTTTACCAAGAGAACATTTACGTCTGCGGGTGAAACTCCGGGTATGCGCGAGGCTTGCCCGATGTTTTCAGGACGGATTCGGGACAGTTTTTGCCGGGCCTCGATAGTCAGGGAATTCATCGAGTGAAAGTCGAAATCCACAGGAATCCGTATGTTTTCGAGCCGATGTAGTTTTTCTGCAATGAATTTTTCGCGCTCAATATATCCTTTATATTTGATTTGGATTTCTGCCTCTTCGATCACCTCTTCCTCCATCCGGTTCGTTTCGATGAATTTTCGGAGCTTCGGCAGGACGGCTTGCAACGAATCGAACGAAACATTATTCCGCATTAGTATGTCGTAAAGCTTCCTTCCCTGTGATAAAGGTTCGGAATTTATTGCTTTTAAATAGTCGTTAATTTCGGCTGCTTTGATGCTCTGTTGGCGAGCGAAAGAAATAAGCGATTCTACGAGCGTATTTTTTTTGACGAAATAGTCGTATCTTTTTTGGGTAATAAGCCCGATTTTATATCCGATAGGAGTAAGCCGAATGTCCGCATTGTCCTGCCGGAGCAGAATGCGGTATTCTGCACGCGAGGTGAACATGCGGTAGGGCTCGTCCACCCCTTTGGTCACAAGGTCGTCTATCAGCACTCCGATATAGGCTTCGTCGCGCTGCAATACGACGGCCTCCTCCCCTTTCAGCATCCGGTGTGCATTGATCCCGGCCATCAACCCCTGGGCTGCGGCCTCTTCGTATCCGGTCGTCCCGTTGACCTGCCCGGCGAAATAAAGGGCGGAAACGAGTTTTGTTTCGAGCGAATGGTGCAATTGTGTGGGTGGAAAATAGTCGTATTCGATGGCATAGCCCGGGCGATAGATGTGGAGGTCTTCGAATCCCCGGATTTTATGCAGTGCTTCCAACTGTATTTCCCAGGGCAGCGACGAAGAAAAACCGTTGAGGTAGTATTCGTTGGTGCTGCGTCCTTCGGGTTCGAGGAAGAGCTGGTGCTGGTCTTTGTCGGCGAATGTACGCAGTTTGTCTTCGATGCTCGGGCAGTAGCGCGGCCCGATTCCCGTTATCGTCCCGTTGAACAGCGGCGAGCGGTCGAACCCTGTGCGCAGGATGTCGTGCACCTCGGCCGACGTGTAGACCAGAAAACAAGGGAGTTGGTCTTTAACAGGTTGTGTATCAGGGGAAAATGAAAATTTGGATGGTTTTTCGTCCCCGTATTGCGGTTCGAGTATTTCGAAGTCGATCGTGCGGGCATCGAGGCGTGCGGGCGTACCGGTTTTCATACGCCCGGTTTCGAATCCGATTGCGAGCAGGGACTCCGTGATCCCGTGCGAAGCGGCGTCCCCTGCCCTGCCGCCCTCGGCGTGCGATGTGCCGCAGTGCATCAGCCCGTCGAGGAACGTACCGGCGGTAAGTATGACGGCCTTGCAGGCGAATTCGATGCCCATACGCGTCCGCACGCCTGTCACGCGCGGTTTGGTTGCCGAGGTGTCGAACAGCAGCTCGGTGGCGGCGTCCTGCCAGATATAGAGGTTGAGCGTGTTTTCGAGCGTATGGCGCCACTCCTCCGAGAAACGGGTTTTGTCGCATTGCGCACGGGGGCTCCACATGGCTGCGCCCTTCGAACGGTTGAGCATCCGAAACTGGATCGCGGTGAGGTCGGTAATGCGTCCCATCTGTCCTCCCAAAGCATCTATTTCTCTGACTATCTGTCCTTTGGCTACACCTCCGACGGCCGGGTTGCACGACATGGAAGCCATCTTGGCCATGTCCATGGTGAGCAACAGCGTGCGCGACCCCAGGCGTGCGGCGGCAGAGGCCGCTTCGCAGCCGGCATGTCCGCCGCCGATGACGATTATATCGTATTCGAGTGTCATTGTGCCGTCTCCCAGAATTTGAGGTATTTATCCTCCTTGCGATGCATCTGCGCATTGGTGCGGGGCGTCTTGTCGCCCTGGCCGCAGAGGTGCAGCACGCCGTGTACGACGACCCTGCGCATTTCCTGGAGCGTCGTGCAGCCGTATTGCCGGGCAT
>OGXJ01002139.1_pt1 | contig 13685 bp, 10 predicted proteins | sample 1576231 | NCBI WGS metagenome assembly OGXJ01 (sample SAMEA3541539, study PRJEB24748) | human gut metagenome | biome: human gut; feature: human-associated habitat; material: faeces | place: China | collected 2012
GTCATCCGCAGGTTTCACCTTCGGATCGAAGTAGGGCGTCATCGAAGCGAACAGAGATTTGCCCTGGTGCAGAGGCTTTTTTTACCGCACCAAAAGTTGCCGCCGAGCCAAATACTTCACCAGCCAGACGAGAAATTACGCCAGTTTTTGCCATCGACATCGTGATGATTGGACGATCGGCATACTGCTCCTGCATCTCCAGGGTCGCGGCAAGCAACGTCAGCACATCGCTGGTACTTTGCGGCATCAGCGCAATCTTAGGAATATCGGCGTCGAAGGACTGCATTTTGCGCAGACGGGCAATGATTTCTTCGGCTTCCGGCGTTTTATGGAAGTCATGGTTGGACATGACAACTTTCACATCATGCGCGTGGGCGTAGGCGACGGTTTCTTTAACCTGATCATCGCCGGTAAATAACTCCAGATCGATCATATCAACCAGGCCGCTGTCGATGGCTGCACGATTGAGAGCAATATAAGCCTCGGTGGAAATCGCCTGCTCGCCGCCTTCTTTGGCACTGCGGAAGGTAAACAGCAGCGGTTTTTCTGGCATGGTTTCACGGAGAATTTTTGCCGCCGCCATGACAGACTCCACATTGGAGAGGTCGGCAAAGTGGTCCACACGCCATTCCAGAATATCAAAGTCCGCTTCACGATAGGCGAGAGCTTCGGATTTCACGCGGGCGATATCTTTCGCCATCAGCGAGACGATGATTTTAGGTGCGCCCGTACCAATGACGAGATCTTTTACAGTTACGGTTTTCATTTTTTACCCTTTCTGCACGCGGTCAGCCTGTCAGGCACCGAACCCCATGACCTGTTTAACATATTCCAGAGGGAAATCTTTGCCAGTCCATAACGTGAACTGTTCAGCCCCTTGCCACAACAACATGCCGTATCCATCAATCGTTTTGCAACCAGCTTGTTGCGCCTGCTGCAATAACTTCGTCATATGCGGGTTATACACGCATTCAGTGACCAGAAGTCCCGGATGTAACAGACTGATATCATTAACTAATGATTCATTCTCAAGGGGTTTCATACCCACTTTTGTGCCATTGGTTAAAATGTCGGCGGAAGCCAGGGCTTCAGCAAAGGCTTGCTGATCGGCGAGATCGGTAACCGTGACGACACAATCGGTGTTTTCGTTAACCCGCTGCGCGAAGGCGAGGGCTTTATCGAAGAACTCATCCCGACGGTTAAAGAGTTTAATTTCTTTTAAACCTTCAATTGCCCCCTGCGCGCCAATCGCCGTTGAGGCACCTCCGGCCCCTAACAGCACCATTGTTTTGCCTTTGATATCAAAACCGCTCTCTTTAATGGCGCGAATATGGCCCGTGCCGTCGGTGTTATAGCCGCGCAGGTAGCCATCATCATTAACGATGGTGTTGATGGCACCCACCAGTTTGGCTGCCGGCGTTAATTCATCAACATATTCACACGCCAGTTGTTTGTTCGGCATTGATACACCAGTTCCGCGCATTTTTAGAGCTTTTAATCCTTCAATTGCTCCGGGAAAGCTATCGTTATCCACTTCGAAGGCCATATAGGTAAATGGCAATCCCGCTTTTTCTAAGGCTTTATTCTGCATTTCAGGCGATAAACTGTGGCGGATAGGATAAGCCATCAACCCAATCAATTCGTATTTTGCGGTAACATCCATAATTAACTCCTTTAACCTCTATGCTTAATTGTGTTTAACCGGGTGCTAAATTTGCGCTCGCCAAACCGCACATCATTCTCAGGAATAATAAAAACGCGGTAATAGCGGATAAAAACAATAATTGCGGTAATCAGGGCCAGCAGCGCGAAAGTAAAATCGAGAACAATGATATATTGCAGGCCGATGTTCGACAGATAACCGGTAATCAGCGGAATAACAAAGTTAGCCAGTCCACCCATCATCATATAAATACTGGTGACTTTGGCTTTGCTTTTTGGGAAAAACTCTGACATGACCGAAACACCGAGCTGTAAAATGCCGCCAGCTGCTGAGAAACCGATAACAAAGGCGCCGGCATTACACACCAGTGGAGAAGGGTACAGGTAGATAATGGCTGCTGTTATTGTTGCCAGTGCAGAGTTAAATACATTAGCCCAGATGGGCCGGACCATTTTTTTCAGTAGTGCGGCAAAAATAAAGACACAGACCAACGAGCCCATACTGTAATAAGAGATGGTTTTTAATGCCTCAGCTTCTGACATACCAGCAAAAGCCATCGCATATTTGGGCATCCACACCACAATCACATAAAAGGTCGAGAATGCGGCTACACCGAACAGTACCGATGAAACACCTTCCAGCCAGACTAACGGTTTGCTGTTCATTTGCGGTAATTCATTAGCTACGCTGGCGTCCACCAACTGGCTGGGGAATTTGCTTTTCAACAGCATCAGCGTGATCAGTACAAACAGAATACCCGGAATAATCAGCCCATAGCCGTACCAGATATTATTGAGCAACATATAGCTCACCAGCATTGGGTAGAACATTTGCCCGAATGACACCATCGCTTTAACCAGTATGACCGCCGAACCAGAGGCTTTCGGAAAGCATTCCATGAGCGCGGGGTAGCCACCCGTATCCAGCGCTGAGTTAGCGATACCTACGCACACTGCCAGACCGTAGGCGAGAGTTAAATTCGGGCAAGCGGGAATACCAAAGAAGAATAGCAGATACATTATTACTGCCATTAATATCACCGCCCGACGACCAAACTTATCGGAGATCACACCGAAGAATAAAATACTGATCAATCGCCCCAAACCGATACCGGAAATTAAGTAGGCAATGCCCGCGTTGTCAGTGGAAAACTTTTCCGCCAGAGATGACATATTTTGGGCAAGCGTAATAACACTAATGCCGTGCAGGAAGTAGCTGAAGTAAATACAAAGAACAGCCAGGATAAATGGCGTGCTGAAAGCCTTATTTTGAGACATTTTCACAGCTCCTTGCTGAAAGATTATTTCGTTACCGTACGTATTGTTCTCCGACGGTTTACATAATTACTATACTGAAGATGATTATCCCTGGGTATATGGCATAAAGTTTATGTTTCCAGGAATATTGCATGTCATAGTTTGTTTTTGATCGCGATTTTCCTTAGTTAGCGCAGAAAGAGTTATTTATCCGTAAGATCTTGCATGACATGAAAAGAATATTGCATTACCCACCCGAAGCGACATTTTCCTTTAGCGAGTGATGCCGCGTTTTTTTGCGGCTGCGTAAGCCGATAAACAGTGCCAGTAAAAAACCGATGGCAGCGATGGCGGTATCGAACCACATAATATCGGCAATACTTCTTTGGGACAGATGAGCCGTAATCAACGGAATAGTAAAGGTCGCAATACTGCCCGCACTGTAATAGATCCCTGTAGCTTTACCTTTAGCGTAAGGGAAACGTTCAGCCATTAACGTCAAGCCAATTTGCACAACACCTCCAGCAGAGGTAAAACCAATGACAAAAGCAAATATTATCACCACATAAAATGTGGGATGCAGGCAGACGGTAAACAGACCAATAAATGAGATAAAGGTGTACAGCATCAGTAATGTTGTTGGGCGAACGGTATTACGAATGAGTGGAGCGGTAATAAATACACAAAGCAGCGAACCCACGGTGTAGATACTGAGTAGTTTGATCGACATAGTGTATGACATGCCTGTAACAAATTGTCCGTACTGTGCCAGCCACTGGCTAACCAGATAAAACGTTGCCATTGAGATATAGCCATATAAGGTATAACTGGCTAAATCGATAATTGAACAGCGATGTTCCGTAGAGCTGGTGGTTTTCTTTATGACAGGTAAGCGACGACCCGGATGGGGTGGGAACGTACAACGGTATAAAAACAGAGCGTTAATAAACATAATGCCTGCAGCAATCATAAAAGACCAACCGAACCACAGTTCAGCCCACACTAACAGGCTAATGATTAGCGGTAATAAAAATTGTCTGCTGGAAACAAATGCTTTAATTAAAATATTGGCTGTCCCAGGTGAGCGTGGAAAAGCTTCCATCAAACTGGGATAAGTGCCTGCATCGAGAAAACTGTTTGCCATTCCCGCCAGAAAGCCAAAAACATAAGCGATAATGATGTTATTGGTCTGCAGGATGCCAAAAAAGAAGGCCATATAGCAGCACATCCCGAGCATGATAAAAGGGCGGCGACCAAAGCGATCGGATAATAATCCTGCAAAAAGCAAGACACTTAATCGACCAATGCCCAGCGATGAGATAACTATCGAGACGCCCGCGGCATTAGTCTGCCAAAGTGTCTCCAGCGAGGCCATATTCAGGCTCATCAAAATGACGCCCATACCATGCACCAGGTAATTAAAATACAACCCAAGTGCGGTAGGGTAATAGGGATTTTTCATAGGTTCTACTTAGCAAAGGTGCTTTAAAAAGTGTAGCGATGTTGTGTCAGTATCCATTCATTATTGTTGTAACAACGACAATTCCTTTCTGTGGAAAAATTAACAAAGCCGCTCCAGATCGTGTGCATATAATTCAGCGGCTACCGATTGATAGATCTTCCAGTCAATAAAATTGCCATCAGGGTAGACTCGTTGAAATGCGGTTAAGTCGGGGAAAAAACGCATGGTGTTGTTGCCGATGCGGTTATTTATTTTCTCTATGATGGCATGAAGATGTTTTTTTCTTTGCTGACGCATAGCCAACAGTTGCTCGACTACACGATCAGGAATGGCACACTTGCCATTTTCCCATTGACGCCAGCTTTCACTGTCACCGGTCTGGGCAATCCAGGTCGCGCATTCATCAATAGTCATGGCAAAAATATGGCGGAGTGCCTGGAGTTCATAAGCGTTCATCGTGTAATGGCTGCATGAAATAAACAATAAAATATAAATAACATTATCAGCCTGCTGACGGCTTGAAGAGAGTCACAGTATCTTGTGCAACATTATTGGAAAGAGTGAGGGGCGAGGTAGCGAAGTGGAAAAATGTTAAAAAAAAGCCCATCGTGGGAGATGGGCAAAGACTACACACAGCAATTCGTTGTTTCACTCAGGGGATTTCCATGCTTATAAATCAATATGTTGATTTATAACCGTGAGCTAATAGTAGGCATACGGACTTTTTGCGTCGATCAGATTCGTCTCATTAGTTTAAAAACTGTAAAGAATTTGCGACAGGTACTACCAGCTGAATGGCGGTAAGCAGGAAAATATGGGGAAGAGCAAGCAAATATCAATTAGCGGGGGTTAACAATCAGGCGGCAGAGCCGCCTGATGAGAAATTACTTATTCGGTTTCTCGATTTCGCCAAGTTCTTCGAGAATTTCTTCCGGTTGGTCCGTCGGCGGCGGGACTTCTTCCACCCACGCGGCAAACAGACGCCAGGAAACGGCTAACAGAACCGGACCAATAAACAGACCGATCATCCCGAAAGCAATCAAACCACCAATAACACCAGAGAGGATCAGGATCAGCGGTAAATCGGCACCCATGCGAATTAACATTGGGCGGATGACGTTATCCAGCGTGCCAACCACACCGCTCCACACTAACAATACCGTTCCCCAGGTGGTATCGCCAGTCCAGTAGAGCCAGATAATCGCCGGAATCAGTACCGGCAACGGGCCAAGCTGGACAAGGCAGGAGAGGATCATTAACACCGTTAGCAACGTTGCATAAGGTACGCCGGATACGGCGAGGCCGATACCGCCAAGCACTGCCTGTACTAACGCCGTCACCACCACACCCAGCGCCACCGCGCGGATAGCCTGTGCCGCCAGCAGCACGGCGGCATCTCCGCGAACGCCTGCCAGACGGGTTGCAAAATGGCGAATGCCTTGTGCCACCTGTTCACCGCGCCAGTACAGCAGGGCACTGAAGAGAAGCATCAGCGCACAATGCACCATAAAGCGCCCGATATGCGCCGCCTGCCCAACGAACCAGGTGGTGGTGGTGCCAATATAAGGGCGGACTTTCGCCATGATCGCCGTCCCCCCCATATCCAGCAAGTTGTGCCAGCCTGCATACAGCTTCGCGCCAATCACCGGAATGGTATTAAGCCACGCCAGATCGGGTAACGTCATGTCACCGCTGGAAATGGCTTTAATTAGCGGGCCGCTGCCGTCGACGATACTGTTAACCAGCAAAGCAATAGGGATGATAAACACCATCACTAATAACAGCGTCATCACCAGAACGGCGAGAGAGCGGCGACCAAACATGATCTTTTGCAAACGTAACAATACCGGCCAGGTGGCGATAACCACCGTACCGGCCCATGCAAAGCCGAGAATAAAGGGTTGAACAATCCACAGACATGCCACAATCATGATGGCTAAAAACAGCACCGAAAGCAGAATTTGTGCGACATCCCTGGGCTGACGAACATTTACCATAACTACTTTTCACCTTTTTTGTGCGTCAAATCGTCGACGCGACGTGAACACGCGAAACTCACCTGCATAATGATGAGCAATTTCAGCGGTTTTTAACAGGCCGATTCTGCCCTTAATTCTGATGGGCGTGTTAGAAAAAAATGTGGTACAACAACTCAGGCAACACGCAAACGATTTACTCGTCGTATTTCAAGTTGCATGTGCTGCGGCTACGTTCGTTCACCCCAGTCACTTACTATTGTAAGCTCCTGGAGTTCACTCGCTTGCCGCCTTCCTGCAACACGAAATCCATAGAGTAAACAAACATCACCTTTCAGTGCGCTATTGCAGCAGCCTGAAAGAATAGTGTATCGACCTACATCACAGACCGCAGGAAAGGGTCAATATAATGATTCCACAGATTTCCCAGGCACCCGGCGTCGTTCAACTGGTGCTTAATTTTTTGCAAGAGCTGGAGCAACAAGGTTTTACCGGCGATACGGCGACAAGTTATGCCGATCGTCTGACAATGTCGACCGACAACAGTATTTACCAACTTCTCCCCGATGCGGTGGTATTTCCGCGTTCAACCGCAGATGTGGCGCTGATCGCCCGTCTTGCCGCGCAGGAACGCTATTCATCGCTGATCTTTACCCCCCGCGGCGGCGGCACCGGCACTAACGGTCAGGCGCTCAACCAGGGGATTATTGTTGATATGTCCCGCCATATGAACCGCATCATCGAAATTAACCCTGAAGAGGGCTGGGTGCGCGTTGAGGCCGGGGTGATAAAAGATCAACTCAATCAGTACCTGAAACCGTTCGGCTACTTTTTTGCGCCGGAACTTTCGACCAGCAACCGGGCAACGCTCGGTGGGATGATCAATACCGATGCATCCGGTCAGGGATCGCTGGTCTATGGCAAAACGTCAGATCACGTACTTGGCGTACGCGCGGTGTTGTTGGGGGGCGATATTCTCGATACGCAACCTTTACCCGTCGAATTGGCGGAAACGCTGGGTAAATCCAATACCACAATCGGGCGAATTTATAACACGGTTTATCAACGTTGCCGTCAGCAACGCCAGTTAATTATCGACAACTTCCCCAAACTTAACCGCTTTCTTACCGGTTACGATCTGCGTCATGTCTTTAACGATGAGATGACCGAGTTCGACCTGACGCGCATTCTGACGGGTTCAGAAGGGACGCTGGCCTTTATTACCGAAGCGCGGCTGGATATTACACGCTTGCCTAAAGTGCGCCGTCTGGTGAACGTCAAATATGACTCTTTTGACTCTGCGCTGCGTAACGCGCCGTTTATGGTTGAGGCGCGGGCGCTTTCGGTAGAGACGGTGGACTCAAAAGTGCTGAATCTGGCGCGGGAAGATATTGTCTGGCATTCCGTCAGCGAGTTGATTACCGATGTGCCTGACCAAGAGATGCTCGGGCTGAACATTGTGGAATTTGCTGGTGATGATGAGGCGCTGATTGATGAGCGGGTAAATGCACTCTGTGCGCGGTTGGATGAGCTGATCGCCAGTCATCAAGCAGGTGTCATCGGCTGGCAGGTGTGCCGTGAGCTGGCGGGGGTTGAACGTATCTATGCAATGCGCAAAAAAGCCGTTGGTCTGCTTGGCAATGCCAAAGGTGCCGCTAAGCCAATTCCGTTTGCTGAGGATACCTGCGTACCGCCGGAACACCTGGCGGATTATATTGCTGAATTTCGCGCGCTGCTCGACAGCCACGGCTTAAGCTACGGTATGTTCGGTCACGTCGACGCAGGTGTCTTGCACGTCCGTCCAGCGCTGGATATGTGCGATCCTCAACAAGAGATTTTGATGAAGCAAATCTCTGATGACGTGGTGGCGCTGACTGCGAAATACGGTGGTTTGTTGTGGGGCGAGCACGGCAAAGGTTTTCGCGCTGAATACAGCCCGGCGTTTTTCGGTGAGGAACTTTTTGCAGAACTGCGCAAAGTGAAAGCGGCATTTGACCCGCATAACCGACTCAACCCAGGGAAGATTTGCCCGCCAGAAGGTCTCGATGCGCCGATGATGAAAGTGGACGCGGTGAAGCGCGGTACATTCGATCGGCAGATCCCCATTGCGGTACGCCAGCAGTGGCGCGGTGCGATGGAGTGTAACGGCAACGGTTTATGCTTCAACTTTGATGCCCGTAGTCCGATGTGTCCGTCGATGAAGATCACCCAGAACCGGATTCATTCACCGAAAGGGCGCGCAACGCTGGTGCGTGAATGGCTGCGTTTGTTGGCGGATCGCGGCGTTGATCCACTCAAACTGGAACAAGAACTGCCTGAATCCGGCGTCAGTTTGCGGACGTTAATTGCCCGCACGCGCAATAGCTGGCATGCGAATAAAGGCGAATATGACTTCTCACACGAAGTCAAAGAGGCGATGTCGGGCTGTCTGGCCTGTAAAGCGTGTTCGACCCAGTGCCCCATCAAAATTGATGTGCCGGAGTTTCGCTCTCGTTTTCTGCAGCTCTATCACACCCGTTATTTACGCCCGCTGCGCGACCACCTCGTCGCTACGGTCGAGAGCTACGCGCCGCTGATGGCACGCGCGCCGAAAACCTTTAACTTCTTCATTAACCAGCCGCTGGTGCGCAAACTCTCGGAAAAACATATCGGCATGGTTGATTTGCCGCTGCTGTCGGTCCCCTCGCTACAACAACAAATGGTGGGGCATCGCTCGGCAAACATGACGCTGGAACAGCTTGAATCTCTCAATGCAGAGCAGAAAGCGCGCACAGTGTTGGTGGTGCAGGACCCCTTTACCAGCTATTACGATGCGCAAGTGGTGGCGGATTTTGTCCGTCTGGTCGAAAAATTAGGTTTCCAGCCTGTGTTACTGCCATTTTCGCCAAATGGCAAAGCCCAGCATATTAAAGGTTTTCTTAATCGTTTTGCGAAGACGGCGAAAAAGACGGCGGATTTCCTCAACCGTATGGCGAAGCTGGGTATGCCAATGGTGGGCGTCGATCCGGCGCTGGTACTTTGTTATCGCGATGAATATAAACTGGCGCTGGGCGAGGAGCGTGGCGAGTTTAACGTCTTACTGGCGAATGAATGGCTGGCAAGCGCACTTGAGTCACAGCCAGTGGCTACAGTCAGCGGTGAATCATGGTATTTCTTTGGTCACTGTACCGAAGTTACCGCCTTGCCGGGTGCGCCAGCACAATGGGCCGCGATATTTGCCCGTTTTGGCGCGAAACTGGAAAATGTCAGCGTGGGTTGCTGCGGCATGGCAGGGACTTACGGACATGAAGCGAAAAACCATGAAAATTCGCTCGGGATCTATGAGTTATCCTGGCATCAGGCTATGCAGCGACTGCCGCGTAACCGCTGTCTGGCGACCGGATATTCCTGCCGTAGCCAGGTAAAACGGGTTGAAGGCACGGGGGTACGCCATCCTGTGCAGGCTTTACTGGAGATTATTAAATGATATGGAAACGGAAAATCACCCTGGAAGCACTGAATGCTATGGGTGAAGGAAACATGGTGGGGTTCCTGGATATTCGCTTTGAACATATTGGTGATGACACCCTTGAAGCGACAATGCCAGTAGACTCGCGGACAAAGCAGCCTTTCGGGTTGCTGCATGGAGGAGCATCCGTGGTACTGGCCGAAAGTATCGGTTCCGTTGCCGGTTATTTATGTACCGAAGGTGAGCAAAAAGTGGTTGGTCTGGAAATCAATGCTAACCACGTCCGCTCGGCACGAGAAGGGCGGGTGCGCGGCGTATGCAAACCGTTGCATCTCGGTTCGCGTCACCAGGTCTGGCAGATTGAAATCTTCGATGAGAAAGGGCGTTTGTGCTGTTCGTCACGATTGACGACCGCCATTTTGTGACGTTGTCACCAGAAAAGTGTGACGCATATTGCTTTTGGTCATTATCTGCACAGTAAACGGTGGTATACTGTGCAGGTCTTGTCTAAAAGCGAGGATGCTATGTCTACTCAACTTGATCCCACCCAGCTGGCCATTGAATTTTTACGCCGTGACCAGAGCAATCTTTCACCTGCCCAATATCTCAAACGTCTGAAACAACTAGAACTTGAATTTGCTGACCTGCTTACTCTCTCTTCTGCTGAATTAAAAGAAGAAATCTACTTTGCCTGGCGTCTGGGCGTGCATTGATCCTGACTTAATGCCGCAAGTTCGCCAAATCGACCTGGATTAACCTCCGTCCAGGTTCGATGACCTTCTTAATACTGCTTATCTACCGCCTGATATTGTTCAAAAATAATACTAATCGCAGTTTGTGTTAAAACGGCGGGTTAGCTTTATGAGATTATTCTTATCGCCCCTTCAAGAGCTAAGCCACTGAGAGTGCCGGAGATAAGCGCCGGATGGGGTAGAAACCCTTAAGCCTGTGTCGCACAGACTTAAGGGTTTTCTTATTTCTGAACGCTGCACTTTTTTACCTATCTCTTAAATAGTCATTTTCAATACAACTTTTTCTTTTTCATCACAGCCTTAATGCTCCTTAGATAATAACCATTATCTAACAATGAGATACCTAATTCTTAGCGTGCCTGTTAACCCACACATCAGGGTCTATGCTTATTAAAAGCAGGCAAAAAGCATGTTTTACGGTAAAGCCCCTGCGTTTGCTGGGTTGAACTGATAATCATTATCACTAACATGCTGTTATACGCTGAAAGCGATGAAGTGAGGTAAATCGATGGACATGCATTCAGGAACCTTTAACCCACAAGATTTCGCCTGGCAAGGCTTAACGCTGACACCCGCAGCGGCGATACACATCCGTGAGCTGGTGGCAAAGCAGCCGGGTATGGTCGGCGTGCGCTTAGGCGTGAAGCAAACGGGCTGCGCGGGCTTTGGCTATGTGCTCGACAGTGTTAGCGAGCCGGACAAAGACGATCTGCTGTTTGAACACGACGGCGCGAAGCTGTTTGTCCCGCTGCAAGCGATGCCGTTTATTGATGGCACGGAAGTCGATTTCGTTCGTGAAGGACTTAATCAGATATTCAAATTTCACAACCCTAAAGCCCAGAATGAATGTGGCTGTGGCGAAAGCTTTGGGGTATAGGCGGTACTATGTCTCGTAATACTGAAGCAACTGACGATGTCAAAACCTGGACCGGCGGCCCGCTGAATTATAAAGAAGGATTCTTCACCCAGTTAGCCACCGATGAGCTGGCAAAGGGGATAAACGAAGAGGTGGTGCGCGCAATTTCGGCGAAGCGTAATGAGCCGGAGTGGATGCTGGAGGTTCGTCTAAACGCCTATCACGCATGGCTGGAGATGGAAGAACCGCACTGGTTGAAAGCGCACTACGACAAGCTGAATTATCAGGATTACAGCTACTACTCAGCACCATCGTGCGGTAATTGTGACGACACTTGCGCGTCTGAACCTGGCGCGGTGCAGCAAACTGGCGCGAACGCCTTTTTAAGTAAAGAGGTGGAGGCGGCGTTTGAGCAGTTGGGCGTTCCCGTGCGGGAAGGCAAAGAGGTGGCGGTGGATGCCATTTTCGACTCAGTTTCGGTTGCCACTACTTATCGCGAAAAACTGGCGGAGCAGGGAATTATTTTCTGTTCCTTTGGTGAGGCGATCCACGATCACCCGGAACTGGTGCGTAAATATCTCGGCACCGTGGTGCCGGGGAATGACAACTTCTTTGCCGCGCTTAATGCGGCGGTAGCCTCTGACGGTACGTTTATTTATGTGCCTAAAGGCGTGCGCTGCCCGATGGAACTTTCCACCTATTTTCGCATTAACGCAGAAAAAACCGGGCAGTTTGAGCGCACCATTCTGGTGGCCGACGAAGACAGCTACGTCAGCTACATTGAAGGCTGTTCCGCTCCGGTGCGTGACAGCTATCAGTTACACGCGGCAGTGGTGGAAGTCATCATCCATAAAAACGCCGAGGTGAAATATTCCACGGTACAAAACTGGTTTCCTGGCGATAACAACACCGGCGGTATTCTCAACTTCGTCACCAAGCGTGCTTTGTGCGAAGGCGAAAACAGCAAAATGTCATGGACGCAATCAGAAACCGGGTCAGCGATTACGTGGAAATATCCCAGCTGCATTTTGCGCGGCGATAACTCCATTGGTGAGTTTTACTCAGTGGCGCTGACCAGCGGTCATCAGCAAGCGGATACCGGCACCAAGATGATCCACATCGGTAAAAACACCAAATCGACCATTATCTCGAAAGGGATCTCTGCCGGACATAGTCAGAACAGTTATCGCGGCTTAGTGAAAATCATGCCGACGGCAACCAATGCGCGCAATTTCACTCAGTGCGACTCAATGCTGATTGGCGCTAATTGTGGGGCGCATACCTTCCCGTATGTCGAATGTCGCAATAACAGTGCACAACTGGAGCACGAGGCAACGACATCACGTATTGGTGAAGATCAACTGTTTTACTGCCTGCAACGCGGGATCAGCGAAGAAGACGCCATCTCGATGATTGTTAACGGTTTCTGCAAAGACGTGTTCTCAGAACTGCCGCTGGAATTTGCCGTTGAAGCACAAAAACTCCTCGCCATCAGTCTTGAACACAGCGTCGGATAAGGAATAAATATGTTAAGTATTAAAGATTTACACGTTAGCGTGGAAGATAAAGCTATCCTGCGCGGATTAAGCCTCGACGTTCGTCCCGGCGAAGTTCACGCCATTATGGGGCCAAACGGTTCGGGCAAAAGTACCTTATCGGCAACGCTTGCCGGGCGAGAAGATTATGAAGTGACGGGCGGCACGGTTGAGTTCAAAGGCAAAGATTTGCTTCCACTGTCGCCGGAAGATCGTGCAGGCGAAGGCATCTTTATGGCCTTCCAGTATCCGGTGGAGATTCCAGGTGTCAGTAACCAGTTTTTCCTGCAAACGGCACTTAATGCGGTGCGCAGCTATCGCGGCCAGGAAACGCTCGACCGCTTTGATTTTCAGGATTTGATGGAAGAGAAAATCGCTCTCCTGAAGATGCCGGAAGATTTATTAACCCGTTCGGTAAACGTTGGTTTTTCCGGCGGCGAGAAAAAGCGCAACGATATTTTGCAAATGGCGGTGCTGGAACCGGAGTTATGCATTCTTGATGAGTCGGACTCCGGGCTGGATATTGACGCATTAAAAGTGGTCGCCGATGGCGTGAACTCGCTGCGTGATGGCAAGCGCTCATTCATCATTGTTACGCACTACCAACGCATTCTCGACTACATCAAGCCTGATTACGTTCATGTGCTATATCAGGGACGAATTGTGAAATCCGGCGATTTCACCAGCGTCGCGCCGTTGAGGATCGAGTAGGCGATGAACATCAGCGTTGCCGTGAG
>OGXJ01002144.1_pt1 | contig 13678 bp, 15 predicted proteins | sample 1576231 | NCBI WGS metagenome assembly OGXJ01 (sample SAMEA3541539, study PRJEB24748) | human gut metagenome | biome: human gut; feature: human-associated habitat; material: faeces | place: China | collected 2012
ATAATGCAAGAATTTACGGTGCTGAATACTGGCGTTTAGAAGATGGAATTCATAAGATTTTGGAACAGGAAGATTCTGATAACACAAAATAAGAAAGAAGGGTATTTATGAATATCAAAAACAGTAATATTTTACGTTCCTGGAATATGGAACGGATCGAATATCAGAGAAGATATTCTAAATTACATAAGGATAGTGTCAAAAATCCAGAGGATCGATATATTTTAGGGCAGATTCATGAACTGAAATATATCTTAGTTTCATTTTTTGGACTTACTGAAGATGAATTAGAAGAAATACAGAAGGATGGATTTGCTGTTAGAGATATTGAGCTATGCACTTCCTTTCCTGTTCCTGCTGTTCATTATGAACTTTACCATGAAGCGTATGGGCGGCGGCGGAATTATGGGCGTAGGCAAGAGCAACGCCAAGATGTAACTTATCGCTGCGTTTTAATTCTTGCAGCAGCTGCCCGATACGCTCTTCGCGACGTGTTTCCATAATCCCTCTGAATAGTTATTGAAGCGAGCCGCTCAATACTACACTTTTTAGCAGAGATCAGTCACGCACCCAGCCTTTGCGGATCGGTAATGCAAAACAGAAGCGATACCACGATTGCAGACGTTGATAGAGTTTATGCCCTATCGCTTGCCAGATAATCTGGGCGCTAAGGCAGCCAATCATACCTGCCAGCAATCCACCGAGCATATCCAGCGGCCAGTGGACGCCAAGATAAACGCGCGACCAGGCAATGACGACGGCCAGCACCATTAAAAGTGAGCCGGACCACAGACGATGCCAGCATAAAAATGCCAGTGCAAAGGTGAAAATCACCGTACCGTGGTCGCTTGGGAATGAGTCATCCGCCGCATGATGCAGGAAGTTATAGCCGATATTTTCGACAAAGGGGCGGTCGTGCGGAAAAAGATGTCCCATCGTCCAGGACACAAACAGGCTGACCGCCAGCGCGATAGCGATTTTTATCACCAGTTGCCGTTGTGCTGTAAGCCCCCACAACCAAAGTACCGCGGCCAGCAGCGGCACCACGGTAATCAAATCTTTAGCAATAAAAATCGCCAACGAGATCATCCACGGAGCCGAGTCTGGCGTCGCGTTAATAAGAGAGAATAGAGAGAGATTCAAATTTTCCAGCATAACTTCCCGACGCAAAGTGATTAAAAGGGAGCCAATACAGGCAAGTCGTTGAGAATAAAGTGCAGGTTAAACTGGGTAAAGCGGCATCGTCTTATTTCCCTCAAGCGGCCTGTTTACGGTGGGTGATTGTAACGGGCATAGGTTAAATAAAACTTAAAGAAAGCGTAGCTATACTCGCAATAATGTAAGAATGTGCTTAACCGTGGTTTCAGCTACAAAATTCGCTTTCTCGTTAGCTGCGCTTTTATTAAACTCTGCGCGATTATTATTGGCGAAGAAATTGCATGCAAAATAAATTAGCTTCCGGTGCCAGGCTTGGACGTCAGGCGTTACTTTTCCCTCTCTGTCTGGTGCTTTACGAATTTTCAACCTATATCGGCAACGATATGATTCAACCCGGTATGTTGGCCGTGGTGGAACAATATCAGGCGGGCATTGATTGGGTTCCTACTTCAATGACCGCATATCTGGCGGGCGGGATGTTTTTACAATGGCTCCTGGGGCCGCTGTCGGATCGTATTGGTCGCCGTCCGGTGATGCTGGCGGGGGTGGTGTGGTTTATCATCACCTGTCTGGCAATATTACTGGCGCAAAACATTGAACAATTCACTCTGTTGCGCTTCTTGCAGGGCATAAGCCTCTGTTTCATTGGCGCTGTGGGATACGCCGCAATTCAGGAATCCTTCGAAGAGGCGGTTTGTATCAAGATCACCGCGCTGATGGCGAACGTGGCGCTGATTGCTCCGCTACTTGGTCCGCTGGTGGGCGCGGCGTGGATCCATGTGCTGCCCTGGGAGGGGATGTTTGTTTTGTTTGCCGCATTGGCAGCGATCTCCTTTTTCGGTCTGCAACGAGCTATGCCTGAAACCGCCACGCGTATAGGCGAGAAACTGTCACTGAAAGAACTCGGTCGTGACTATAAGCTGGTGCTGAAGAACGGCCGCTTTGTGGCGGGGGCGCTGGCGCTGGGATTCGTTAGCCTGCCATTGCTGGCGTGGATCGCCCAGTCGCCGATTATCATCATTACCGGCGAGCAGTTGAGCAGCTATGAATATGGCTTGCTGCAAGTGCCTATTTTCGGGGCGTTAATTGCGGGTAACTTGCTGTTAGCGCGTCTGACCTCGCGCCGCACCGTACGTTCGCTGATAATTATGGGCGGCTGGCCGATTATGATTGGTCTGTTGGTCGCTGCTGCGGCAACGGTTATCTCATCGTACGCGTATTTATGGATGACTGCCGGGTTAAGTATTTATGCTTTCGGTATTGGTCTGGCGAATGCGGGACTGGTGCGATTAACCCTGTTTGCCAGCGATATGAGTAAAGGTACGGTTTCTGCGGCGATGGGAATGCTGCAAATGCTGATCTTTACCGTTGGTATTGAAATCAGCAAACATGCCTGGCTGAACGGGGGCAACGGACTGTTTAATCTCTTCAACCTTGTCAACGGAATTTTGTGGCTGTCGCTGATGGTTATCTTTTTAAAAGATAAACAGATGGGAAATTCTCACGAAGGGTAAAAAAATGCCTGACTGCTTTGTGCGATCAGGCATTCTCGAATTAATGGTGATGGTCGTCAATCTGGTGTTCGATAACCATCCCTTCACCTACGCTGGCAAGATGGCGAACATAAGGATGCGGGCGGTAAGCCGGAGCTGGCGCAGGAGCCACATAGACGGTTTGCGGCACAGTCGCGACGCTGACCGCTTGTGGAACGCTGACTGAATCAGGAACCACAACCACTTTGTATCCACTCGGCACATCGACGGTGACACTTTGCGCCATCGCCACACCAGTAAAGCCCATTAAAAGCGCGCCCAACAGTAGACAATTTTTCATAATCATTTCGCCTGAAATAATGCAGCGGGTTAATTTCCGCGAATTATGCAGCCTTCATTCAGGCATTGTGTTGCCGGGCGTGCTGCCGTTTTTATTGGTCAAATGGCGCTTCGTGTTTAAGAACTTTATCGATCACATCCAGTACGCCTTCACGGTTATTGGAGCCTGCGCGGTATTTTGCCGCTGCGACGACCGCGCTACCGGCATTTTCCATTGCAAAACTAAAGCCTGCCTGACGCAGCATCTCAATATCGTTACCGCCATCGCCAAAGACCACCACTTCGCTGTCGTCTATTCCCCATAATTTCTGCAGTTGGCGAAGGCCATTGGCTTTATGTACGCCGGGGATAATCAGATCGATACTGCCGTTGCCGGTGTGGACCGGCACCATAATATCGCCGATGGCCTCATGTAATGCTTTTTGTACTTGTGGAATTAGTTCATCGGAAAGATTCAGGCCAAACTTAAAGAAGATATCTTCTAAGTTGTCAAAGTTATCGACGTATTCCAGACGGTGATAATACATTTCCGCCACCGTTTTCATGGCATCGTCATATTTTTTGAGTGTATAGGCGCTATTTTTTCCGCAGGCAATAATTTCCACTTCCGGGCGCGTCAGCAAATGTTCCACGACAGTAGCAAACGCATCCTTCGACAGCTCGCCATTAAAAACATCTTTGCCTTCACTCACTACCCAGCCGCCGTTTTCAGCCACAAAGGCAATTTCATTAGCAATTTCAGGGAAGAAAGAGATCAACTGATAATATTGATTCCCGCTGGCGACCACAAAGCGAATGCCTTGTGCTTTCATTTGCTGATACTGAGCCATAAACCGCTCACGGTTATAGGTTTTTTGATCGCTTAAGAAAGTACCATCCATGTCTACCGCAATTAATTTAATGCTCATCAACTATTCTCCATCGCCGTCTGCGTTTTGGTATCGGGTTTGGCGACGGCTTTCGCGACAATAGCCGCGAGAATAACCAGCGCCAGTACAACCAGCATTGCACTACGTAATCCATAATGTTCGCCGAGATAGCCCAGCAGCGGCGGCCCGACGAGGAAAGCCAGATAACCGGTCGTTGCTACCACACTGACGCGGGTTGGTGCATCGGGGCCGGTATCGCTGGCGGCAGAAATAGTCAGCGGGAAGCCCAGCGAGGCACCCAGTCCCCAAAGTACAACAGACACTCCTGCGACCCAGGCGCTATCGACAAAAATAATCAGCCCAATACCCAACGCCCCCATTAGTGCACTGGCCCGAACCACGGCAACGCGACTGTAACGGTCGATGAACCAACCGCCGGTGAAGCGTCCAACGGTCATCCCCAGGGTAAAACCGGCATAAATCAGTGAGCCGGAAGTGGGGCTAAAACCGTGACCATCAACCATTAATAAGGGTAACCAGTCGTTGGCAGAACCTTCGGCAAAGGCCATCGCCAGCACCACAACACCAATCAGCAGCAACTGGATATCGCGATAAAAAGGTACGCCTTTTTCGCCATGCTGGGTGCCATCGGCAGCATTTTTGCCCGTACCGTCAGGGATTGCCTGAATGGCGATATAAATAGGCGCGATGCCCACCAGCGCCGCCAATAAAATGTGCACCGTTGCCGGAACGCCAAAGGCCGTCAGTGCCATCCCGACACCAGCGCCTGCCAGCGTGCCCAGGCTGTAAAAACCGTGCATCATCGGCAAAACCGTTTTATTCATTTCTCGCTCAACGGCGGCACCTTCAACGTTTATCGCCACTTCCGCAGAACCAAAACTTGCCCCAAAGACGCCGAGACCAACGGCAAAGAGCAGGGGCGATGTCAGCCAGAGTGCCAGACTTAATATCATCATCCCGACCAATGCGCAGGACATCGTGAACAGGATGACATTACGTGTCCCAAAGCGTTTCACTAACCACGCCGAGCAGAGAATACCGCTCATCGAACCGATCGACAGACCAAAGAGAACACCGCCCATTTCAGCGATCGAGACAGAGAGAATATCGCGGATAGCAGGCGTACGGGTTGCCCAGGACGCCATTAACAGGCCCGGCAAAAAGAAGAACATAAACAGCGCCCAGGTTCGGCGTTTCAATGCATTACGTGAAGAATTTACGGTCATAGATCACGTCAAAATAAGAAGAGGGAAGACAACATTAGCAAGGTTGTGTACATTTGTACACAATTGCAGACAGAGGAAATGACATGCGTCGCGCTAACGATCCGCAACGGCGAGAAAAAATTATCCAGGCCACGCTGGAGGCGGTGAAACTTTACGGAATACATGCTGTTACGCACCGCAAAATTGCTACCCTTGCCGGGGTACCGTTGGGATCGATGACCTACTATTTTTCAGGAATTGATGAGTTGTTGCTGGAGGCGTTCAGCAGTTTTACTGAGATCATGTCCTGGCAATATCAGGCATTTTTTAGCGATGTTAGTGATGCTCAAGGCGCATGCCAGGCTATCACCGATATGATCTACAGCTCACAGGTGGCAACGCCGGATAACATGGAGCTGATGTACCAGCTCTACGCGCTGGCTAGCCGAAAACCGCTATTAAAAACGGTAATGCAAAACTGGATGCAGCGCAGTCAGCAAACGCTCGAACAATGGTTTGAACCCGGAACCGCCCGCGCGCTTGATGCGTTTATTGAGGGGATGACGCTGCATTTTGTCACCGACCGTAAGCCGCTATCGCGCGAGGAGATTTTGAGGATGGTTGAGAGGGTTGCAGGGTAGTAGATAAATTTCAGGCAACAAAAAACCCACCAACCTTGAACCGAAATGGCGGGGTTGATGGGCTCCACAAAATGGGGACATCAAAGAAAAGCAGTGGCACTAATTAAGACTGATGCCCTGCGGAAAAGTTCTGCGGTTGTGCAAAAATATTTCATTTTCAGGGCAACTTCAGTTTTATCCTAATCCTGGCCATACCATGACGATGATTGTCCCTGCCAGCGTCAGCAGGACGTTGGCGATTGCGTAGGTGCCCGCATAGCCCAGCGCCGGGATGTTACTGCGAGCTGTATCACTGATGATCTCCATTGCCGGCGCGCAGGTGCGTGCGCCCATCATTGCGCCGAACAACAGTGCGCGGTTCATTCGCAATACATAAGCACCGAACAAGAAACAGATAACCACGGGCACCAGACTGACAATCAATCCGGCAATCAACATTTGACCGCCAATCGCGCCCAGGCCGTTATTAATACCGCTACCGGCGCTCAGACCAACGCCTGCCATAAACACCATTAAGCCGAACTCTTTCACCATGCTTAATGCACCCTGCGGAATGTAACCGAAGGTCGGGTGGTTAGCACGCATAAAGCCCAGCATAATTCCGGCGAATAACAACCCGGCAGCGTTCCCCATGCCGAAACTGAATGTGCTGAACTGGAAGGTGATCATCCCGATCATCAGCCCAATTACAAAGAATGCGCAGAATGCCAGCAAGTCAGTGACCTGGCTGTGAATCGAGATAAAGCCGATGCGATCGGCGATGGTTTTTACCCGGCGGGCATCGCCGCTGACTTGTAAAACGTCACCTTTGTTAAGCACGACGTTGTCATCTATCGGCATCTCAATCTGGCTACGAATAACGCGATTAAGGAAGCAACCGTGGTCGGTCAACTTCAGTTGTGCGAGACGTTTGCCAACGGCGTTATGGTTTTTAACGACCACTTCTTCAGTGACGATACGCATATCGAGAAGGTCACGATCGAAAACTTCTTTGCCGTTACGGAAGCTGGGATCGAGTCGGGCATGGGCGTCGGGATAGCCTACCAACGCTATTTCATCGCCCATTTGTAGCACGGCATCACCGTCTGGATTTGCCAGAATCCCGTTACGTCGAATACGTTCAATGTAGCAGCCGGTTTGTCGATAAATACCCAGTTCACGCAGATTTTTGCCGTCGGTCCAGGCCACCAGCTCCGGGCCGACGCGATAGGCGCGGATCACCGGTAAATAAACCTTACGGTTGGCATCAGTGTCCAGGCCACGTTCGCGGGCGATTTGCTGGGCGCTGGTCTGTAAGTCCTGATGCTGCAATTTCGGCAAGTAACGCGCACCAACAATCAAACTCACCAGACCGATTAAATAGGTTAAGGCATAGCCGAGGCTCAGATTATCCAGCGCTAGTGAGAGCTGCCTGCTTTCCATGCCGGAATGACGCAGTGTATCGCCAGCACCGACCAGAACCGGTGTCGACGTCATAGAGCCGGCTAACATACCGGCCGTCAGGCCAATATCCCAGCCAAACAGCTTACCTAACCCTAAGGCGATCACCAGCGCACTGCCAACCATCACCAGTGCTAACATTAGGTAATTTTTCCCATCGCGAAAAAAAATGGAAAAAAAGTTCGGTCCGGCTTCGACCCCGACGCAGAAAATAAACAGCATAAAGCCAAGATTAAGCGCGTCGGTGTTAATGCTGAAATGTTGTTGGCCTAATAACAGCGATACGACTAAAACGCCAATGGAATTACCCAGTTGGATCGAACCAAGTCGTAACTTTCCGAGACATAGCCCAAGCGCGAGGACCACAAATAATAACAAAATGTAATTCCCATTTAACAATTCGGCGACGTTTATATTCACGGAGGCTAACTTCTTGTTTACTAGTAAGCTGTTGAAAGAAATGGTAATTTACGATAATGTTTTTTACCAGAATTCAGGGCGCAGATTCATTCAGCGCACCTAAACGATAGTAAAGTAACAATATATTTTACTAGTGTAATCACATTAGGTATCAACGGCTATATGAATTGCGTTGGCCTATATTAGCATGGAATGCGAAGCGGCTTTATCTTACTGAACGCCACACTGGCGAAAAATGTGTTCGATAGACGCAGTGTCAGGAGGAACGAGTGAAACATAAACAACGTTGGGCGGGGGCAATCTGCTGTTTTGTCCTCTTCATTGTGGTGTGCCTTTTTCTGGCGACGCACATGAAAGGCGCTTTTCGGGCTGCCGGGCATCCTGAAATCGGCTTGCTATTTTTCATTCTTCCTGGAGCAGTTGCCAGCTTCTTTTCACAGCGTAGAGAAGTCCTGAAACCTCTATTTGGCGCAATGCTGGCGGCACCCTGTTCAATGCTTATTATGCGGCTGTTTTTTTCACCGACCCGCTCATTCTGGCAAGAGCTGGCATGGTTACTAAGCGCGGTGTTCTGGTGTGCGCTGGGCGCATTGTGTTTCTTATTTATCAGTAGTTTGTTTAAACCACAGCACAAAAAAAATCAGTAAAGCCCTCAACGCGAGGGCTTGTCAGACGATCAGGCGTCCAGATTTTCTTTCACCCATGCAGCAAAATCGGTATAGCCGCCGATATGTTGCTGATCGACAAAAATCTGCGGCACGGTTTCTACGGGTTTACCTGCCTTTTGTTGTAGATCTTCTTTAGTGATCCCTTCCGCACGAATATCAACATACTGATACTGAAAATCATCGCGTTCATTGCTCAATTTCTCAGCCAGATCTTTCGCACGCACACAGTAAGGGCAACCCGGACGACCAAAAATAACGGTTTGCATTATTTCTCTCCTCATAGATTTATGCCTGTAATGATCACGCTAAAATGTATTCGCTGAAAGTAGGTTTAACCTGTTGCATTAATTGCTAAAAGCTATAACTGTTAAACACAATACAGTGAAAAGTTTTAGACTGAAGGCTCACTTTGCAGAGGGAAGCGTATGCGCGCGATCGGTAAATTGCCTAAAAGCGTGTTGATACTGGAATTTATCGGAATGACGTCGCTGGCGGTGGCGCTGCTGTCGGTAAGCGACACCCTGTCGCTGCCTGAGCCATTTTCTCGGCCAGAAGTGCAGATTCTGATGATTTTTCTCGGTGTTTTGCTCATGCTTCCCGCTGCGGTGGTGGTTATTCTTCAGGTGGCAAAACGTCTTGCCCCACAGCTGATGAACCGCCCAACGCAATATTCACGTTCAGAAAGAGAAAAAGATAATGACGCCAACCATTGAACTTATTTGTGGCCATCGCTCCATTCGCCATTTCACTGATGAACCCATTTCCGAAGCGCAGCGTGAGGCGATTATTAACAGCGCCCGTGCGACGTCCAGTTCCAGTTTTTTGCAGTGCAGTAGCATTATTCGCATTACTGACAAAGCGTTACGTGAAGAACTGGTGACGCTGACCGGCGGGCAAAAACACGTAGCGCAAGCGGCGGAGTTCTGGGTGTTCTGTGCCGACTTTAACCGCCATTTACAGATCTGTCCGGATGCTCAGCTCGGCCTGGCGGAACAGCTGTTGCTCGGTGTCGTTGATACGGCAATGATGGCGCAGAATGCATTAACCGCAGCGGAATCGCTGGGATTGGGCGGGGTATATATCGGCGGCCTGCGCAATAATATTGAAGCGGTGACGAAACTGCTTAAATTACCGCAGCATGTTCTGCCGCTGTTTGGGCTGTGCCTTGGCTGGCCTGCGGATAATCCGGATCTTAAGCCGCGTTTACCGGCCTCCATTTTGGTGCATGAAAACAGCTATCAACCGCTGGATAAAGGCGCACTGGCGCAGTATGACGAGCAACTGGCGGAATATTACCTCACCCGTGGCAGCAATAATCGCCGGGATACCTGGAGCGATCATATCCGCCGAACAATCATTAAAGAAAGCCGCCCATTTATTCTGGATTATTTGCACAAACAGGGTTGGGCGACGCGCTAAAACCGCCACGTCGATGTATGATACGCGGGCTTTTGACCAGGTCTGACAGAGAGGTGCAGGGTGAAAATTGCCATATTGTCCCGGGATGGAACGCTCTATTCGTGTAAGCGGCTGCGTGAAGCCGCTATACAGCGCGGTCACCTGGTTGAAATTCTTGATCCGCTTTCTTGCTACATGAACATAAATCCTGCGGCGTCTTCTATTCACTACAAAGGCCGCAAGTTACCCCATTTTGACGCAGTGATCCCGCGTATTGGCACCGCCATTACCTTTTATGGGACGGCGGCACTGCGCCAGTTCGAGATGCTGGGGAGCTATCCGCTCAATGAGTCGGTCGCCATTGCCCGGGCGCGTGACAAATTGCGTTCCATGCAACTGCTGGCGCGTCAGGGCATCGACCTGCCTGTCACGGGCATTGCGCATTCGCCGGATGATACCAGCGATTTAATCGACATGGTCGGTGGTGCGCCGCTGGTGGTCAAGTTGGTTGAAGGCACGCAGGGAATTGGCGTCGTGCTGGCGGAGACGCGTCAGGCGGCCGAAAGCGTGATTGACGCTTTTCGCGGTCTGAACGCGCATATTCTGGTGCAGGAATATATCAAAGAGGCGCAAGGGTGCGATATCCGCTGTCTGGTTGTTGGCGATGAAGTGGTCGCTGCGATTGAACGGCGGGCGAAAGAGGGCGATTTTCGTTCCAATTTGCATCGTGGCGGCGCGGCAAGCGTCGCCAGTATCACACCACAGGAGCGTGAAATCGCGATAAAAGCCGCGCGAACGATGGCGCTGGACGTTGCTGGTGTGGATATTCTGCGTGCTAATCGCGGGCCGTTGGTGATGGAAGTGAATGCGTCGCCAGGGCTGGAAGGAATAGAAAAAACCACCGGTATCGACATCGCGGGTAAAATGATCCGCTGGATCGAACGCCACGCTACGACAGAATATTGCCTGAAAACGGGTGGTTAGTCGCAATCACATTACTGATCATGGTTTTGCCTGCGCTTTTTGCGTAAGCTGTGCCGGTCTTTTTATCGGAAGAGGTTGTACAAAATTATGACATCGCTGGTCGTTCCTGGTCTGGATACGTTGCGTCAATGGCTCGATGACCTGGGGATGAGTTTTTTTGAATGTGATAACTGTCAGGCTCTGCATCTGCCCCATATGCAGAATTTCGACGGTGTCTTTGATGCCAAAATCGATCTGATCGATAACACGATCCTGCTTTCTGCCATGGCGGAAGTCCGACCTTCAGCCGTATTGCCGCTGGCGGCAGATTTATCTGCCATCAATGCCAGTTCGCTGACCGTGAAAGCATTTCTTGATATGCAGGATGATAATCTGCCAAAGCTGGTGGTTTGCCAGTCTTTATCCGTTATGCAAGGCGTAACCTATGAGCAGTTTGCATGGTTCGTGCGTCAGAGCGAAGAGCAGATTTCGATGGTTATTCTTGAAGCTAATGCCCATCAACTGCTGTTACCGACTGACGATGAAGGGCAAAACAACGTTACCGAAAACTATTTTCTCCACTGATAACTCCTTTCGAGCACGCAGTCGCTGCCGCAGTGACTGCGCGCTGCAAAATTATCTGCTGTTTTTAACCTTTTCTTAAAGATTATTTCACTTCTCTTGTGTCGATTTGGCTTTATCACATAGAGCAAATACGCATAAAAATTTGTTAAATACCGTTTTTTAATCCGAGCTATAGTCTCAAACCCTGGCTAAAGTTATTCTTGCGATGCTTTTATATAGCGAGCAGTGCTGGCCGGGAGAGAGTTCTCTTTTCTTACACCGCGCCGATAAAAAATATGCACGTTTATTGCATATCTTTCAGTGTGACAACTTTTGTTCGTTTGTTAACGAACTTTCAGAAGGAAAGAGATATGACCGCCTTAAATAAAAAATGGCTATCGGGTCTGGTTGCGGGTGCTCTGATGGCCGTCTCTGTCGGCACGCTCGCGGCTGAACAAAAAACACTCCACATTTATAACTGGTCTGATTATATCGCCCCGGACACGGTGGCCAATTTTGAAAAAGAAACCGGTATTAAAGTCGTCTACGATGTTTTCGACTCTAACGAAGTACTGGAAGGCAAATTAATGGCCGGGAGCACCGGCTTTGACCTGGTGGTGCCGTCAGCAAGCTTTCTTGAACGCCAGCTGACAGCGGGAGTTTTCCAGCCGCTGGATAAAAGCAAATTGCCGGAGTGGAAGAATCTCGACCCGGAACTGCTGAAGTTGGTCGCCAAACACGATCCCGACAATAAATTTGCTATGCCCTATATGTGGGCGACGACCGGGATTGGCTATAACGTCGATAAAGTCAAAGCGGTGCTGGGCGAAAACGCGCCCGTCGATAGCTGGGACTTGATCCTCAAGCCTGAAAATCTGGAAAAACTGAAAAGCTGCGGTGTATCTTTCCTCGATGCGCCAGAAGAAGTTTTTGCTACCGTGCTGAATTATCTCGGCAAAGATCCCAACAGCACTAAAGCAGATGATTACACCGGACCGGCAACCGATCTGCTGTTAAAGCTGCGCCCGAACATTCGTTATTTCCATTCATCTCAATACATTAACGACCTGGCAAACGGCGATATTTGCGTCGCTATCGGTTGGGCAGGTGATGTCTGGCAGGCGTCAAACCGCGCGAAGGAAGCGAAGAATGGCGTGAATGTCTCGTTCTCGATTCCAAAAGAAGGGGCGATGGCGTTCTTTGATGTATTCGCCATGCCTGCCGATGCCAAAAATAAAGACGAAGCCTATCAGTTCCTGAATTACCTGCTGCGTCCGGATGTGGTGGCACATATCTCTGACCATGTGTTCTATGCTAACGCCAATAAAGCAGCCACGCCGCTGGTGAGTGCGGAAGTTCGTGATAACCCGGGTATTTATCCGCCTGCGGATGTCCGTGCGAAGATGTTCACTCTGAAAGTGCAGGACCCGAAAATCGACCGTGTGCGCACCCGCGCGTGGACCAAAGTGAAGAGCGGAAAATAATCCGCAGTCGTAGATGCTGGACGGGTGCACCACACCCGCCGGCAATTCGCACCATCATGGTGCGCTTGCACACATTCAATGCCGGAGAGCAGCCGTGAATGACGCTATCCCTCGCCCGCAGGCGAAAACCCGTAAGGCGCTGACGCCGCTTTTAGAAATCCGTAATCTGACTAAATCCTACGATGGTCAACATGCGGTGGATGATGTCAGCCTGACCATCTATAAAGGCGAAATATTCGCGCTGCTGGGCGCATCCGGCTGTGGCAAGTCCACGCTGCTGCGTATGCTGGCAGGTTTTGAACAACCTTCTGCCGGACAGATAATGCTTGATGGCGTCGATTTGTCACAGGTTCCGCCTTACCTGCGCCCCATCAATATGATGTTTCAGTCTTACGCGCTGTTTCCGCATATGACCGTGGAACAGAACATCGCTTTTGGCCTGAAACAGGACAAACTACCGAAAGCGGAAATTGCCAGCCGGGTCAATGAGATGCTCGGGCTGGTGCATATGCAGGAGTTCGCCAAACGCAAACCGCATCAGCTTTCCGGTGGTCAGCGACAACGTGTGGCCCTGGCCCGAAGCCTTGCGAAGCGCCCGAAACTATTACTGCTCGACGAGCCGATGGGCGCGCTGGATAAAAAGCTGCGTGACCGGATGCAGCTTGAAGTGGTGGATATTCTGGAGCGCGTCGGTGTGACTTGTGTGATGGTCACCCACGATCAGGAAGAGGCGATGACCATGGCGGGGCGCATCGCCATTATGAATCGTGGGAAATTTGTCCAGATTGGCGAACCAGAAGAGATCTACGAGCATCCGACCACCCGCTATAGCGCTGAATTTATCGGTTCGGTTAATGTCTTTGAAGGTGTACTCAAAGAGCGTCAGGAAGATGGTCTGGTGCTTTATTCGCCGGGGCTGGTGCATCCACTGAAAGTCGATGCGGATGCTTCAGTAGTCGATAACGTGCCGGTACACGTAGCGCTGCGTCCGGAAAAAATCATGCTTTGCGAAGAG
>OGXJ01002145.1_pt1 | contig 13677 bp, 10 predicted proteins | sample 1576231 | NCBI WGS metagenome assembly OGXJ01 (sample SAMEA3541539, study PRJEB24748) | human gut metagenome | biome: human gut; feature: human-associated habitat; material: faeces | place: China | collected 2012
GGGCACCCGCCGCGATTATTCCACCACGATCTCGTCCACGAACAGGAATCCCTTGCTGCCGGCGCCCGGGTGCCAGGCCGGGATCGCAGCGGCATTCTGCGCGACCACCTTCAGGTAACGGGCCGACGTTTCGGGGAACTGCATCCGGTAACGCCCGATGCCGTCGGCATCCCCGGCCTTCGCTTCGGGCACCGTGACCGAGGCCACCTCGGTAAAATCCGTCCCGTTGTCCGAAACCCACACCGTAACCGACGAGGGCGGGAATATCCAGTCGCCCTTCTCGGCGAGCGTCTCCAGCTCCACCGACCGATAGGACTGCTCCCCGCCCATGTCGATGGTCACGTCGAGCGGCTCGTCCAGATACCCCAGCCAGGCACCGCTCGTAAAGACCGGGCGGCTGTGGTAACCGTCGACCAGCAGCGAAGCCCCTTCGAAGGTATAGCTGTCGTTGGGCTTGGTATTGAGCACCGCAGGGCGCCCCGTCGACTTGCTGAATGCGAACTCCCGCGAATAGGAAGCGTTCTCGCCGCCCTCGCGCAATGCCGTCGCCCTGAAGCGGGCGCTCTTGCCGATCTCGACCGGCCCCGTGTAACGCGGGCTGGCGGCCGTGGGTTCCGAGCCGTCGAGCGTATAGTGGATCGGAGCGTCGCCCTGCGTGGTGAGGGTCATCACCACGGCGCCCTTCTGCGGGTCTACGGCATACGATCCCTTGATCCCGAAGATATGTTTGGCGAATGCGTACCCCATCTGCGAATAAATCCTGTCCATGCGGAACCCGTCGCTAAAACGCACCCAGTCCTTCACCCCGGGCTGGCACCACTGCACCTCGCTCAGCGCCGCCAGACGGGGCAGGAGCATGTATTCCAGGTGGTCGTCAGAAGCGATGTACTCCGTCCAGAGGTTTGCCTGCACGCCGAGGATATGCGCCTGCTGCCCGGGTGTCAGATCGGCCATCGGGTCGAACGAATAGACTTTGTCGATGGTCACGCAGCCCCCGATCCCGAAGGGTTCGGCATCGGCGTCGGGTGACTGGTAGTAGTCGAAATAGAAATGCGAATTGGGGGTCATGATCACGTCGTGGCCGAGCTTCGCGGCCTTGATGCCGCCCGCACTACCGCGCCACGACATGACGATGGCGTCCGACGGCGCCTGTCCTTCGAGTATCTCGTCCCAGCCGATGATGCGCCGGCCGCGTTCGGCCAGGTATTTCCCGATGCGGTCGGTCACGTACCCCTGCAGGTAGTGTTCGGCCGTATAGCCGTCCTTGTCCCTGAGCCCCAACTGGCGGATACGCGCCTGGCAGCGGGGGCACTTCTCCCAGCGCACCTTCGGGCACTCGTCGCCGCCGATATGGATCAGCTCCGACGGGAACAGGCCGACCACCTCGTCCAACACGTCCTCCAGGAATTCGAAGGTCTTCTCCTGCCCGGGGCACAGCACGTCGTCGGCCACGCCCCAACGGCCCCAAACCTCATACGGGCCGCCCGTACAGCCTAACTCGGGGTAGGCGGTCAGCGCCGAAAGCATATGGCCCGGCAGGTCTATCTCGGGGATCACCGTAATGGCGCGGTCGGCCGCATACGCCACGATGTCGCGGATCTCGTCCTGCGTATAATAACCGCCGTAGGGCGTATTGTCGTAGTTGTCCCACTCCTTGCGGATCATGGTTTTCTTGCGGATGCTGCCCACGGTCGTCAGCTCGGGGTACTTTTTGATTTCGATGCGCCACCCCTGGTCGTCGGTCAGGTGCCAGTGGAAACGGTTGAGCTTGTGGATCCCCATCACGTCGAGGTAGCGTTTCACCTCTTCGACCGAAAAGAAATGGCGCGCCACGTCGAGGTGCATGCCCCGGTAAGCGAAACGCGGGGCATCCTCGATGCTCACACACGGCAGCACCCACTCCTCGCCGGGCGCAGGCTCCGTCCCGTAAACCGCCGCGGGCAGCATCTGCCGCAGGCTCTGCACGGCGTAGAAAAAGCCGGGGAAACGCGACGCACGGACTTCGACGCCCTTCGGGGTGACATCGAGCCGGTACCCCTCTTCCGGCAGCGTTTGGTCGAGGACGAAGCGGATGCCCGAGGCGGGAAGCTCGTCGGCGACGGTCACGGGGTTCTCCCCGCCGGAGGTTTTCGCCAGCTGCGCGGCGAATTCCGCCACGGCGCGCTGCGTCCGCTCGTCGGCACGGCTGTCGCACACGACGCCTTCGCCCTTGACGGCGAACGTCCCGTGCCCGGGTTCGAGGTGGTTGGGATAAGGTACGATCGAGATTTTTGGATCGTGGGTGGCGCAGGCGGACAGGCATACGCCTGCGGCAAAGGCCAGTAGCAATTTTTTCATAGAATAATCAGGGTTGTATCGTGACAAAAGTAGGAAAAAATCCGGATATGGCCCGCTGCGGAGGGAAATATAGCCGACAGAAACGGGCATCCACAGCGGATCGCCCTGTTTTTGCACAGGTTTTTCCCGGCGGAAGGCCCGATTACCGGGCATTTTTTATAACTTTGCGTCGCATAATTGCTCACAAAACTATGAAAACCGACTTTCTGGTTATCGGTTCCGGCGCAGCGGGCCTTTCGTTCGCGCTCAAGGCCGCGGCCCACGGGCATGTCACGATCGTCACGAAGGGCGAAATGAACGAGTGCAATACCAACTTTGCACAAGGCGGCATCTGCTCGGTGACCTACGCCCCCGACACATTCGAAAAACATATCCACGACACCCTGGTCTGCGGAGCCGGCAAATGCGACGAAGAGGCCGTCGGACTGGTCGTGCGCCGGGCCCCGGAGCTGATCCGCGACCTGATCGAATGGGGCACGCGCTTCGACAGGACTCCCGACGGACGTTTCGAGTTGAACCGCGAGGGCGGGCATACCGAACCCCGCATCCTCCACCACGAAGACCTCACGGGCGCCGAGATCGAACGGGCGCTGGTCGAGTCGGTTCGCCGGCACCCCGGCATCACGGTGCTGGAACACCATTTCGCCATCGACCTCTTGACGCAGCACCACCTGGGCGAATTCGTCACGCGCCATACGCGCGGGCTGGCCTGCTTCGGCGCCTATGTGCTCAACCTCGCCACCAACGAGATCGAGACCATGCTCGCCAAGTTCACCGTCGTCGCCACGGGCGGCTGCGGCAATATCTACTCCACGACCTCCAACCCGGTCGTCGCCACGGGCGACGGCATCGCCATGTGCCACCGCGCCAAGGCCATCACCGAGAACATGGAGTTCATCCAGTTCCACCCCACGACGCTCTACAACCCCGGCGAGAAACCCAACTTCCTCATTACGGAAGCCATGCGCGGTTTCGGCGCCATCCTGCGCCTGCCTTCCGGCGAGGAGTTCATGGACAAATACCACCCGATGAAATCGCTGGCGCCGCGCGACGTGGTGGCCCGCGCCATCTACCGCGAAATGACCAAGCGGGGCTCGGACTTCGTCTACCTCGACGTCACGCACAAAGACCCCGGAGCCATCCGCAGTCACTTCCCCAACATCTACGAAAAATGCCTTTCGATCGGCATCGACATCACCCGCGACTGGATTCCCGTGACGCCCGCGGCGCACTACTGCTGCGGCGGGGTGAAGGTCGACACCAACGGCGAGACCTCGATCAGGCACCTCTACGCGCTGGGCGAAACCTCCTGCACGGGGCTGCACGGAGCCAACCGCCTCGCTTCCAACTCGCTGATCGAAGCGGTGGTCTATGCCGACCAGGCCGCACGCCACGCCGCGTCGCTGCTCCCCAAGGTCGACATCCAGGAGGGCATCCCCGACTGGGACTTCGAAGGCACGCAGCACACCGAGGAGATGCTGATGATCATCCAGTCCAAGCGCGAGATGCAGACCATCCTGTCCAACTACGTGGGCATCGTCCGCTCGAACCTCTCGCTCAAACGCGCCATGCGCCGCCTCGAGATACTCTGGCAGGAGACCGAGGAGCTCTATAACAAGACCAAGCCCAACCGCGAATTGTGCGAGCTGCGCAACATGATCGCCGTGGCCTACCTGGTCATCAAACAGGGCCGCGAAATCAAGGAGTCGGTCGGCTGCCACTACAACGCCGACTACCCGAAAGAATAACAAAGGTTTAAAATTACCGGGATATTCCGGCCGCATGCGACAAGCCTCTCCCCCGGGAGGGATTTGGGGCGGGCCAGGCTTGCAAACACGGCCCGAAGCCGTGGCAACAGCAGTCGCCGGCACCGGCTGCACCGGATCCCGGCAGAAACATTCGAACAAATACATGACATTACAGGAAGAAATCACACGCCGCCGCACCTTCGCGGTCATCGCCCACCCCGACGCGGGTAAAACCACCCTCACCGAGAAGCTGCTGCTCTTCGGCGGTGCCATCCACGTCGCCGGGGCGGTCAAAAGCAACAAGATCAAGAAAGGCGCCACGTCGGACTTCATGGAGATCGAGCGCCAGCGCGGCATCTCGGTCGCCACGGCCGTGATGGGCTTCGAATACAAGGGCACCAAGATCAACATCCTCGACACCCCGGGCCACGAGGACTTCGCCGAAGACACCTACCGCACGCTGACGGCCGTCGATTCGGTCATCATCGTCATCGACGGTGCCAAGGGCGTCGAGTCGCAAACCCGCAAACTGATGGAGGTGTGCCGTATGCGTTCGACGCCGGTGATCGTTTTCATCAACAAACTCGACCGCCCCTCCAAGGAGCCTTTCGACCTGCTGGACGAGGTGGAAAAGGAACTGCGCATCCGCGTGCGGCCGCTGGCCTTCCCCATTTCGAACGGCCCCACTTTCCGCGGGGTCTACAACCTCTACGAAAAGAACCTCTCGCTTTTCACGTCGGACGAAAAACTCACCGCCGACGCCCAGACCGCCGAGATTTCCGACCTCGCGTCGCCGGAGCTGGACAGCTACATCGGCGCGAAATTCGCCGAACAGCTGCGCTCGGACGTGGAGCTGGTCGAAGGCGTCTACGACGAGTTCGACCGCGAGGCCTACCTGCGCGGCGAGCTGGCCCCCGTGTTCTTCGGCTCGGCGGTCAACAACTTCGGCGTGCGCGAACTGCTCGAATGCTTCGTCCGCATCGCCCCCTCGCCGCGCCCGGCGCCCACCGCGACCCGCACCGTGGAGCCCGCCGAGCCGAAGATGACGGGCTTCGTGTTCAAGATCCACGCCAACATGGATCCCAACCACCGCGACCGCATCGCCTTCCTGAAAATCTGCTCCGGGACGTTCGAGCGCAACCATAACTACCTGCACGTGCGCAGCGGCAAGCAGCTCAAGTTCTCCTCGCCGACGGCCTTCATGGCCGAAAAGAAATCGGTCATCGACTTCGCCTACCCGGGCGACATCGTCGGCCTGCACGACACGGGCAACTTCAAGATCGGCGACACCTTCACCGAGGGCGAGAAGCTCAAATTCACGGGCATCCCGTCGTTCGCCCCCGAGCAGTTCCGCTACATCGAGAACGCCGACCCGCTGAAATTCAAGCAGCTCGCCAAGGGCGTCGACCAGCTGATGGACGAAGGCGTGGCGCAGCTGTTCGTATCCTCGCTCAACGGCCGCAAGATCATCGGCACGGTCGGGGCACTCCAGTTCGAAGTCATCCAGTACCGACTCGAACACGAATACAACGCCGCCTGCCGCTGGGAGCCGATCTCGATCTACAAAGCCTGCTGGATCGAGAGCGACAACGCCGCGCAGCTGGCCGATTTCAAGCGCCGCAAGCACACCAACATGGCCGTCGACAAGCACGGCCGCGACGTCTTCCTCGCCGACACGAGCTACGGGCTGGCGCTGGCGCAGGAGAATTTCAAGGACATCCGCTTCCACTTCACCTCGGAGTTCTGATCCGGGGGGGGGCTGTCCGATCCGTAAAAATCCCGGCGGGAACCCATGTGGGATCCCGCCGGGATTCTCTCTTTCAGCCGGCAATACGCCCGCCCCGGCCGCGTCAACCGCGATGCCGCAGGCAAGTCGCAGGTACGGACGGCGCAGACAGGTCACAGGCATGGACGCCGCATGCACGGACATCGCACGGCCTGCCAGCCGGGCTACTCGAAAACGGGAGCTTCGGCACTCCGGGCGGGTACGTGCCCGCGCACCTCGGGCCACCCGTCATTCCATTCTATCCGGTCGAGAATCAGGTAACGCGGCCCGCCCACCTCGAGCCGGGTATGGTACAGCATCCAGTCCTGCCCCTTATCATCGGTAACGAATTCCGCATTGTGCCCCGGGGCGACAAACCCGTTGCCGTTGCCCACGACCAGTTCGTGGTGCACGCCGAGCATGTCGCGCCCCGCACGATCGACATAAGGCCCCATCAGCGACCGACTGCGGCCGACGACTACATGGTAATCCTTCATGAAATCGCCCGTCGAGACGATCAGGTAATAGTATCCGTCCCGCTTGTGGATGTAGGTGCCCTCGTACTGGTCGCCGGCGATCTTACGCTTCCCGGCCCCGGGTTTGAGCGATAACCCGTCGTCCGCAAGTTCAATCGCCCAGATGCCCCGGAAACTTCCCCAGAACATGTACTTGTGCCCGTCCTCCTCGATGTAGAACTGGTCGATCGAAATATCGACCCCGATCTCGTCGCTGCCGATCAGTTTCCCGTGGTCGGTAAAGGGCCCGACAGGCGAGGGGCCCGACGCCACGCCGATGGCGTGCTTGTTGTTCTCCCCCGGCTGGGAATAATACAGCACATACCTGTCGCCGATCTTGTTGATGTCCGGCGCCCAGAGGTTGGCCCCGGCCTTGTCGGTTATCTGCGGATGGTTCTCCGCCGTAAAGACCTCGCCGACCTTCGTCCAGTTCACCAGGTCGGACGAGCGCAGGATGGGGATGTTGTTCTTTCCGCTCTCGGTCGCATAGAGGTAAAAATTCCCGTCCTCGGCGCGTATTACCGTGGGGTCGGCCACGAGGAATTCCCGGAAAACCGGGTTCTTGTAACTCTTTGCCCCGGGGTTCCCGGGCAGGGGATCCCCGTCCCCGCTGCGGGCGGGTTTGGGCGTGCCGCAGGCACAGGCCACGGGCAGTAACACCGCCGTGAAGGCGAGTGCGACGAAATAATTTTTCATAGCGTATCTCATTTACGAATTCAACGATATTTTGCCGGAACCGGCAAACAAAGATACGAAAAATACACTGTCTTCGGCCGGGCGGAAGGGGATTTCCGTTTCCGCTCGGCCGGTGCGGCACGGCAGCAATAAAAAAAGCCTGCTGATTTCCAGCAGGCTTTCACCTATATATCCGCCCGTTAACGCATCGGCACCTCGATGACCAGCACCTGGGCGTCGGCCGAAGCCCTGATCCCGAAGCCGTCGGTATCCCAGACCCCCATGCCGTCGCGGCGGCCGAGCACTTCGCCGTCCACCTCGACCAGCCCTTCGATCACGAAGACATAGGCCCCGTTCCCGGGCGTATGCATCCGGTATTCAACGTCATGCCCCTTGTCAAGGTCGAGCGTCGAGAACCAGGCATCCTGATGGAGCCAGCCCGTGTTTTCGCCACCGCGGCCTTCGGGAGCCACGATCGTCCTCAATTCGTTACGCTTTGCCGGCGCCAGCCGGATCTGGTTGTATCGCGGCGTATGGTTCTCCGCATCGGTCAGCACCCATATCTGCAGGAATTTCACGGGCTCCGTGTTGCTGGCGTTCATTTCGCTGTGCGTAATGCCCGTCCCGGCCGACATGACTTGGATCTCGCCCGGGCGCAGCTCCTGCATGTTCCCCATGCTGTCGCCGTGCCGGAGCGCACCTTCGAGCGCAATCGACACGATCTCCATGTTATCGTGGGGATGCGTCCCGAATCCTTCGCCCGGGGCGACCGTATCGTCGTTGAGCACCCGCAGGGCGCCGAAATGGATTCGCCGGGGGTCGTAATATCCGGCAAAACTGAACGTATGGTAGGTATCGAGCCAACCATGGTTGGCGTGTCCGCGCGTCTGTGCGCGGTGAATCGTCTTATTCATAGCAATGATTTTTTATTATACAATCGGTTGGGCGTGAAGCAAACTCCGCGCCAGCCGCGCCTGCGCGCAGCACCTGACGGAATCCGCAGGCTACACCTTCAGAAAGACGTTCTTTCTGTAAAGGAAATAGAGAAACAGCCAGCAGACGGCCACATAGCCGGCACTGTCGACCACGGCGGCAAGTGCCTCCGGGCATTTCGACGCCCCGCCCCCGAGGAAGAAATCGGATATGCGCCCGAAGCCCACGATACGCTGGGCCAGATAGATCGTGATCGAATTGAGTCCCACGACGCGGAAGAAGAGCGTCCAGCGGCGCCATCCCCTGACGTCGATCAGGTAGTAGAACAGGGCGAACATCGCCAGCGAATAGGCAGCCACGACACATACGAACGTACTCGACCACAGCGATTTGTTCACAGGCACCACCCCGTTGAAAGCCAGCCCTGCGACCAGCAGCGCCACGGCCGCCGCAATCATCCACGACGCCTTGCGGCCGCCCGACAAGTCCTGCCGCCGCACGAATTCCCCCGTAAACATGCCCAGCATGGCCGTCACCACGGCGGGCACCGTACTCAGCAGCCCCTCGGGGTCGAACGTCTTGCCGTACAGCTTACCCGGCAACAGCAGCCGGTCGACATACCCTGCCAGGCACCCCTCCCGGGTCAATGGCCCTGCGCCCGCGACGTCGGGTGCCGCCACCAGCGCCGACAACAGGCCGTAACCGACCAGTATGGCTGCGGCGATCGCAATGCGCGCCTTCACCCCGAAATTGAGGTACAGCACCGCGGCTATGCCCCATGCAAGGCCGATACGCCCCAGTACGCTGGCAATACGCAGGTTTTCGAAATCAAGCCTGAACAACCCGTTGTAAACCACCCCCAGCAACACCAGCGTCAGCGCGCGGCGGACGATCTTTGCATAGATCGTCCCGGTCGACAACCCCAGCGAACGCTGCTTGGAAAGCGAAAAGGGGAAGCTCACCCCGGCAATGAAGAGGAACAGCGGAAAGATCGTATCGTGGTGGGTGAAGCCGTCCCAGCTGGCATGCCCCATCTGGCTGGCAATGCTGTCGGTCACAGCGTTGGGCCACAAGCCGCACACGGCGACGACGAGCGAGGCGAACCCCATGATAAAGAGCATGTCGAACCCCCTCAGGGCATCGAGCGACTGCAATCGTTCGGACGGTTTCATAATTCGGGTGCTGTTCTTCCGGCCCGATCCTTGTCAGTGATCCTTCTTCGACCGGCCCTGTTATACTTTACACAAAGATAATAAGAATTTCTGATATATCCAAATATATCGAGGCCCGGCGGAGCGTATCCGGCCGGGCCCCGCTTTTTCCATCGGCAACTACTCCAACTCCAGGTTGCTCACCCGGTCGGTCACCCCGAACGGGAAGTCGGGGTAGACGTACAGCCCGAAACGCGGCTCGGTCTGACCGTGCGTGTAGCCCCAGATGCTGGCGTAATCCTCCGCGTCCTCGCCCATCTTCTCCAACTGGCGCAGATAGGCTGCCACCGACTTGTTCTCCACGATGTAGATCTCGCCCATACGGTCGATGATCGGGCTGTGGCGGCGCGTACGGTCGTGGTCGAAGCGCAGGATACGCTTCCCCTCGGCCGTGATGCCCACCAGCCGGAAGGTCATGCTCTTGCCGATGGCCGGCAGGTTGAGCACACTGCGGTCGGTGGCCAGGAACGGCAGCCGGTGTTTCTTCATGAAGCGGCGGATGCGCCCGGCCGTGTCGCCCTCGCCGGTCAGCGCCGCATCCAGTTCCGCGGTCTGCTCCCCGGTCATCCGCCCGAAGAGCTTCTCTTCCTGCTGCTCCTGCATCGAACGGCTGTTGGGCGTGAAGACGGCGTAGTTTTCGCCGAAGCCCTTCACCGAGAAGGTATAGTAACAGACCACGCCCAGCGAGTTGAGCACCTGCCTCAGGCGGGTGGTATGCCCGCGGCGCGATGCCGCGACGGTATATACCAGCTGGTTGGTGATGAGCCACCCGGCGGAAAGTATCTTCCGGATAGCCTCCCGCGCCTCGGGCGTCACCTCCAGCGGCGACTGGAAATGCGTCTGGATGACGAACTGCTTCACGCCGACGGCCGAGGCCTTCTCCCGGAACTCCTTCAGCACCTCCACCAGCTGGTCGTCGATGCGCATCGGCAGGTAAGCCGGCAGGCGCGACCCCAGCCGCACGCGTTGCAACTCGGCATATTTTTCACCGTCGGGACGTGCCTGGTTGGCCTTGCGCTTGCGGCAGGCCATGCGGTAGACCGCCTCGAGGATATTGCGCAGCGTCTTGTTCTGGCTCATCAGGGCGTCGCCGCCCGTGATGAGGATGTCGCGCAGCTGCGTGTCCTCCTCGAAATAAGCCATCAGGCGGCGCAGTTTGTGATCCCAGCTCTCCTTGGGGCGCAGGCTCTCGAACTCGAAATTGAGCCGTTCGCTCTGGAAGTCGTACATCCGCTGGCATGAGGCGCACAACCCGCCGCAGGCACGCCCCATCGTATCGGGGATCAGGATCGCCACTTCGGGATAACGGCGGTGGATATTGTGCCCGTCGGGCAGCAGCCACCCGGCCGCATTGGGTTTTCCGGCCTCGACGACGTCCTCCTTCTCCCAGGCGCGGATATTCCCGTAGGTCTCGACCAGCTGCGGCGAATAGAGGATATAACTGCGTATCGTCTCGTCGTCGTACGCTTTGCCGGTGATGTCCAGCAGCGAGAGGTAATAGGGCGTGGCGAAGAACGGCATCCCCTTTTTGCGGGCCTTCGACAGCAGGTACATGGTCTCCGCCGAGAGCGAGTTGCCCAGAAACCGGTTCAACTCCGAAGGGCTCTTCACGGCCATCGCCAGGTGGAACCGGAAGTCATCCCACCAGACGCTTACCTGACGGTATTTGTCCTCGTAGGTCATCCCCTCCTCGAAACGGAAACGCGATGGGGTCGACTTGCGGTTCTCGATCTTCTGCACCAAGAGGTGGAGCATACGCTCCCTGTTCCGGGCGCGCACCTCCACCACCTCGGGATCGAGCCCCGTCGGCCAGCGATCGCTGCGGATACGGACGCGCTGCGGCGTGAGCGGCTGCAACTCCAGCCCCTCAAGGCGCTTGAACTGGAAAAACAGGTCGATGAACAGGTCGCAACGCATCTCCGGGTTCTCCAGCCGCCCCGTGAGGAACTGCCACAGCAATTCCAGCGTCCGTACGGGCATCTGCTCACCGGTCGAAAGTTCGCTCACCTCCCGCCCGTCGTAGCCGATCAGCAGGCGGATCTGTTCCGCCGCCTCGCCCTGCGCCTCCCCGTGCCGGGCGACGAACTCTTCGAGCCGGGCCCGGAACTCCCCGGCATCGCGGCTCGCATCGGCCTGGGCAACAAGTCCCGGCAGCTTCTGGCGGAAAAACAGCCCGAGCTGGTAAAGCGTGAATGAAAGCATTTTCCTTTGTTTCATAAGCACTATCGTTTATTTTTTCGTTATAATTTTCGGATGCGGGCGGCAATGTCCCCGGTACGGTCGTCAGCGTACGATAAAAAGGGCACGGCGCAATAAAATCACAGATACACCCGGAACCGCAGGCTCCCCTGCAAATTCCTCCGCATTCGGACGATATTCCCGGGAAAAGGGCATTCCTCCGGGCAAATATCAAAAACTGCCGCCCACAGGCGAGCCGGCAAGAATCGGCGGCCTCACAGCAAAAAAACGACGGCCGCCATACGGAATCCGTCACAAAGATAGTAAAAAAATTGACATTTCCCGTCTGCGGTCAGCCGGGGTTCCCGCACCGCCCGCATCTTCCGCCCTTGTATATAAGAACGTATTTTCCCCGCAGAATCGTATTCCCCCGCCCGCACAGCCCTACCCGTACGAACAGATACAAAAACAAGAAAGCCTCGACAATCATCAGATTATCAAGGCTTTTCGAAAAGTCGGGGTGACAAGATTCGAACTTGCGACCACGCGCCCCCCAGACGCGTACTCTAACCGGGCTGAGCTACACCCCGTAGCGTTTCGGAGTGCAAATATAGTGTATTTTTCACAAATCGTCACATTTCTGCGGGATTTTTTTCTAATTTTGTCCTCAATGAAACGATTCGCACTTCTCATAGCGGTATTCTCCGGGTTCCTGGCCAGCGGCTGCGGAGGCTCCGCAACGCGCTCTGCCGCAGATTTCACAATCGAGGTCTACACGCCCGAATATGCTTCGGGATTCGACATCCGCGGCTCGGACAAGGACGCCGCGACCCTGGTCACCGTCCGCAACCCGTGGCAGGGAGCCGGCAACGTCGAGCAGCACCTGCTCATCCTGCGCGAGGGGGCCAAAGCCCCGGCGGGCCTCGACGCCCAGGTCGTGAAAGCCCCCGTGCGGCACGTCGTCTGCATGTCTTCGAGCCATGTGGCCATGTTCGACGCCCTGGGCGAGGTGCGGCGCATCTCCGGTGTTTCGGGCATCGACTACATCAGCAACACCTACGTCAACGAACACCGCTACTGCGGCGAAGTGCGCGACGTGGGATACGACACCAACCTCAACTTCGAACTGCTGGCCTCCATGCGGCCCGACCTCGTCCTGCTCTACGGCGTGACGGGCGAAAACACCGTCGTCACGGGCAAACTCCGCGAACTGGGCATTCCTTATATATATATCGGGGACTATATGGAAGAGTCGCCTCTGGGCAAGGCCGAATGGCTGATGGTGGCCGCCGAGCTGTGCAACGTCCGCGACAAGGGCGCCGAGACTTTCCGCGGGATCGCCGCACGCTATAACGCGCTCAAGGCCCGAATCGCCGGGGTGCAGCTTTCCACGCATGCCGGCTGCTCGTTCTTTTCGAGGCTAAAACAGGCGATGAACTTGGTCACACCAAGGTTGGAAAATTCGCCCCAAAGTGATGCTCAACACGCCCTACCGCGACACCTGGTTCATGCCCTCGTCGCGGAGTTTCATGGTGCGCCTGATCGAAGACGCCGGCGGCGAATACGTCTACACGAAAAACAACTCGGACACCTCGGTCGCCGTAGACCTCGAAGAGGCCTACCTGCTGGCCTCGGCCGCCGACACGTGGATTAACGTCGGCCCGTGCAATACCCTGGCCGAACTCACGGCCCAGAACCCCAAGTTCGCGGACGTCCCCGCCGTTCGCAACCGGCAGGTCTTCAACAACAACCGCCGCCAGACCCCTGCCGGAGGCTCCGATTTCTGGGAGTCGGGCGTCATACGCCCCGACCTGGTGCTGCACGACCTGTGCGCCGTCTTCAATCCCCAAGCCGCCGACACCGCGGAACTCTACTACTATAAACGGCTCGAATAATGAAACGGCTCGCAATGCTCCTGTCGGCTCTGCTCTGCCTGCAAACGGCGGCATCGGGCGCGGAACCGTGGTTCCGCTACTTCTCGGACGGGCGCGCCGTCATCAAACGGGGTTCGCTCTACGGCTTCGCAGACCGCAACGGCACCGAAGCCATTCCCTGCCGGTATACCAAGGCCTATCCTTTCAACGACGGCATCGCCATGGTGCGGCAGGGCTATGAAGTCTTCACCATCGACACCCTGAAGAAATCCCCCAGGTGGACGCCCGGCACGGCCAACGGCGTCCCCGTCGACGTACGTTACGAAACCTCCTTCAAATTCCAGTACCGCTAAATGGCAGTCGGCAGAACCACATTTCTTTTCACGGCGCTTGCGCTGCTGACCGTGGTGCTCTTCACGGCCGACCTCCTGATCGGCTCGG
>OGXJ01002155.1_pt1 | contig 13645 bp, 15 predicted proteins | sample 1576231 | NCBI WGS metagenome assembly OGXJ01 (sample SAMEA3541539, study PRJEB24748) | human gut metagenome | biome: human gut; feature: human-associated habitat; material: faeces | place: China | collected 2012
CTGGAACACCATGCCCATCTTCTGGCGCACGGAGTCAATGTGGGCTTCGTCCACTTCCACGCCTGATCCGCGCACTGTCACATTAGAGCTTGGCGGTGAGCCACAGGCCGATGTCGCGGAAGATCTCCCGCTGCCAGCCTTTTTCGTTGAGGATCTCGTGACGCAGACCGGGATACAGCTTCAGCGTGCAGTCCTGCATACCGGCGCGGAGGAACTCCTGATACGTCCGACGGACACCGGCGCCGTTGGCACCCACGGGGTCCTTGTCGCCGGCGATGAACAGCACCGGCGTCTGGGCGTCCATCCGCCGCAGATTGCTGAGCCGCTGGTTGAACCGAATGCCCAGCAGCATCTGGCGGAACAGCCCCACTGTGGCGTCCGCGCCGCACAGGGGATCGGCCATGTAGGCGTCCACGTTGTCGGTGTCAGCGGACAGCCAGTCGCAGCTGGTGCGGTTGGGGGCGAACTGCTTGTTGTACGCGCCGAAGGCCAGCTGCGTCACCAGGTCGCTGGTGCCGCTCTCGCCCACTACGGCGGCTGCGGCTCTGGGCAACGACGGCCTTGGGCTGCCAGCCGGTGCCCATGATGATGGCGGCCTTCACCGTGCCGGGGTAGCGGATGAGGTAGGTGCGGGTCAGGAACGAGCCCATGCTGTGACCCATAATGCACAGGGGCACGTCGGGATACCACAGCCGGATGCGCTGGTGCAGCACGTAGATGTCGTCCACCACGGTGTGCCACGTGTTGCCCTCCCCGAAGTAGACGGGGGTGCCGCCCTCCGGCAGGGAGCGGCCGTGACCCAGATGGTCGTGGCCCACCACGGCGATGCCCAGCTCGTTGAGATAGCGGGCGAAGGCGTCATAGCGGGCGATGTGCTCCGCCACACCGTGACAGATCTGCAGCACGGCGCGGACGCTGCGGCCCTCCGGCTCCCAGCGCATGCCGTGGAGCTGCGTTTTCCCATCGGTGGACAGGAAAGTGAATCCGGTGATATTCGTCATGGAAATCCCGCTCCCTTCGTGGTATAATCCATAAATAAGCTGATGTGGTCATAGTGTACCACAGAAAAATGAAAAAGAAAAGAGGAGAAGCCATGTCCGATCACATCCTGGCGCTGGATCAGGGGACCACCAGCTCCCGGGCCATCGTTTTCGACCGGCAGGGCCGCATCGCGGCCATGTCGCAGCACGCCTTTTCCCAACACTATCCCCAGGACGGCTGGGTAGAGCACGACCCCATGGAGATCTGGGAGACGGAGCGTCTGGCCGCAGCAGAGGCTATCGCGGGCTTTCCGGAGGGCAGCATCGCCGGTATCGGCGTTACCAACCAGCGGGAGACCACCATCCTCTGGGACAAGGCCACGGGCCAGCCGGTATACAACGCCATCGTCTGGCAGTGCCGCCGGACGGCGGAGCTGTGCGAGGACCTGAAGCGGCAGGGGCTGGACGAGCGCATCCAGTCCGCCACGGGCCTGCTGATCGACGCCTATTTCTCCGGCAGCAAGATCCGCTGGATACTGGACAACGTCCCGGGCGTCCGCCAGCGGGCGGAGCGGGGGGAGGTGCTGTTCGGCACGGTGGAGACCTGGCTCATCTGGCAGCTCACCGGCCGGCACGTTACAGATTACTCCAACGCCAGCCGCACCATGCTCTTTGACATCCACCGCCTGTGCTGGGACGAGGAGCTTTGCGGCATATTGGGCGTGCCCATGGCCATGCTGCCCCAGCCGGTGCCCAACTGCATGATATACGGCACGGTGCGCCCCGGTATCGAGGGGTTGGAGAAGCTGGCGGGAGTGCCGGTTTGCGGCGCCGCCGGCGATCAGCAGGCCGCTCTGTTCGGCCAGACCTGCTTCGCCCCCGGCGAAGCCAAAAATACATACGGTACCGGCTGCTTCACCCTGATGAACGTGGGTGATACGCCGGTGCGCAGCCGCGCGGGCCTTGTGACCTCCGTGGCGTGGCAGGTGGGCGGCAAGACCACCTACGCCCTGGAGGGCAGCGTCTTTAACGGAGGCAGCACCATCCAGTGGCTGCGGGACGAGCTGCGCATCATCAGCTCCGCGCCGGAGATCAACAGGCTGGCGGCCTCGGTGCCGGACAGCGGCGGCGTGGTGGTGGTACCGGCCTTCACGGGGCTGGGCGCGCCCTATTGGGACATGTACGCCCGCGGCGCGGTGCTGGGCATCACCCGCGGTACCGATCGGGGCCATCTGGCCCGTGCCGTGCTGGAGTGCATCGCCTATCAGGTCACGGACCTGATGCTGGCCATGCGGCAGGACGCCGGCTGCGACATCACCATGCTGCGGGCCGACGGCGGCGCCAGCGTGTCTGACATCCTGCTGCAGATGCAGGCGGATCTGCTGCGCATCCCCGTGGACCGGCCGGAGATGGTGGAGACTACGGCCTTCGGCGCGGCGGCACTGGCGGGCCTGAGCTGCGGCCTCTGGCGGGACATGGAGGAGCTGAGGACCCTGCGCCGCAGCCAGCGGGTGTTCCTGCCCCAGGGCACTCAGGCCGACTGCGACCGCAACTACCGCCTGTGGAAGCGGGCGGTATCCCGTGCGGCGGACTGGATCGAGCATTGAGCGAGGCAGTGAGATGAACAGTGTGTAAATTTCGCGATTGTTTGCTTGCAACGGCGGACAAAACGCGCTATACTATGCACCAAGAAGATCATAAATTGAAAGGAGACCGATCACATGAGCATTTTGGATAATCTGAACAACCTGGGCAAGAAGGCGCAGGAGTATGCCGGCGTTGCCGTGGATAAGGCCAAGGATCTGGCGGAGGTCGCCGCCGACAAGGCGAAGAACGCCACCGATACCGCCAAGCTGAATATGGCCATCCTCACCGAGCAGCGTGAGCTGGAGAAGAATTACCGCGCCATCGGCGAGTGGTTCATCTCCGAGTACACCGGCGAGATCCCCGACGCCGTGAAGGATGTGGTGGCCGCCGTCAACGCCTCCAAGGCCCGCATCGCCGAGATGGAGGCCGAGAAGGCTTCCAAGTCTGCCGCTCCTGCGGCCGAGCAGACGAAGGAGGAAGAGAACGCCGTCAGCGTGAAGGTTTGCCCCGTGTGCGGCGCGGCCAGCGAGGACAAGTTCTGCCCCCACTGCGGCGCTCCCATGGGCGAGTAAGAGGCGTAAAATACAAAAAACAGCCCTGTCCGATGGAAGTGACCCCAAAAAAGTTGGACAAATATTCCTAATAGAAATTGTTCAAGCAGCTGAAAGGGCTTGCTGTCTGTGTAATGCAGGCGGCAAGCCCTTTAACTTTACCTTGCTCCTGCGGCTGTTGCAGTGATTTGGATATTCAACGAGTTCCTGCTTGAAATGTTCCGTGGAGCGGAGATCCTGCAAATACAGAGGTTCACTGCTGAGGGCGGCGGTTTGCCGTTGGGAGTTGCTATTTGCCTGAAAATGTGGTATAAGTAATATCCGCAGGCACGTCCGGCCCACGCCGGACGGCGGCGTACACCAAATTTTACAGGAGGCTCACATCATGAAGAAGATCATCGCTACCAATAATGCTCCGGCTGCCATCGGCCCCTATTCTCAGGCTATCGACTGCGGCAGCTTTCTGGTCACCTCCGGCCAGGTGCCCTTTGACCCCGCTACCGGCGAGTTTGTGCCCGGCGGCATCACCGAGCAGACCCGTCAGGTGCTGACCAACGTGAAGGCTATTCTGGAGGCCGCCGGTCTCACCATGGACAATGTGGTCAAGACCACTGTGTTCCTGCAGAATATGAGCGACTTTGCCGCCATGAACGCGGTGTATGCCGAGTTTTTCACCGAGGGCCAGTATCCCGCCCGCTCCGCGGTGGAGGTAGGCGCTCTGCCCCGCGGCGCACTGGTGGAGATCGAGACCATCTGCGTCAAGTAAGTACACATAACAGGGAGGAATACTCGAGTGGGAGATACCAAGTACTTATCCATCGAAAGCATCTCAAAGGAAAACACCGGCGGCAAGGTCACGCTGACTGCCTCCCTATGCAGCTCGGCGGGCATCCGTGCAGACCTCTGGTACAGCTTTGACCGCGAGTTTGACGATGCCGTCTGCGATGACCGCTGCGACGCCGTCGTTACCACGCTTCTGCTGGCCGCCATGAAATTCGGATACGAGGAGCTTCGCTGCTGTTATCCCATTTCCAGAAAGCTGTATTACAACCTGACCTATCATGTGATCCCGCAGCTATACCACGGCGGCAACTCCCTGTCCCGCATCCGTATCGCTGCCCCACTGACGGACACGGTCTTTCACGGAGATATAGTAGCCGCCGGTATGTCCAGAGGCGTCGACTCCTTCGCTACCATGTATGAGTACGGTCCGGATTTTGAGCTGCTGGACTACCGCATCAATGCGTTTACCTATTTTCAGGCAGGCGCCCACCACGGTTGGGATGCCATTGTGGGCCGCGGGGCCGAGTCCAAGCAGGAGCTCTATGTCCACCAGATGGAACGTACCCGGGAGTTCTGCCGGAAGTACGGCTATCCGCTGATCGTGGTGGACTCCAACATTGACGATATCCTTCAGGACCGGCGGCTGTTCAGGGAGTGGTCCTTTGACCGGACGCACACGTTCCGCAATCTGGCTATCGCCATGCTGCTGCAAAAGCGCATCTCCCGTTACTACTATTCCTCCGCCTATCTACTGGGTGACTTCAGGCTGTCCCTCAACTGTGACATGGCCCACTATGAGAGATGGCTCATCCCGCTGCTTGACACGGGGAGTATCGAATTCTACCAGTCCAATCAGGACTGGACCCGTATGGATAAGGTGGAAAAGATCAGCAGCTTTGCGCCGTGCTATGACTACCTGCAGGTCTGCCTTACGCAGTCAGGCAACTGCGGTCTCTGCATGAAATGCAAGCGGACGCTGATGGAGCTGGATGCGCTGGGCGACGAGGTGCTGGACCGCTTCGGCAATTCCTTTGACATACAGCACTATCGCCGGGAAAACCGTGCCAAATGGTTTGGCAGCATTATGACCGACAAGGAAAAATCGAATGGCGAGGCTCCCTTTTTTGACGAGATTTTTGCCTGCGCCGCCGCGCATCATCCCGAACTGCTGCGCGGTTTGTCCCCCGAAAAACGGAGCGGCGTCCGCACCGCCCGCCTGCTGTACGACGGCATCAACGTCCGCCCCCTGCCCAGCACTCGGTCCACCGTTCTGTTCGCCGCCAAAAAGGACGATACCTTTGCCTATCTCGGTGAATATCCCAACTGGGTCTGCATCCGGACAGCAGATAGAAAGACAGCGTTTGTATTCAAGAAGTACGTAAGTCTGCAATGACCGCAGCACACCGGCGAAAGCCGGAGCAGCCTGCGGCAGGCAGATATAAGTCCCGTGCGGCGGAGGCCGCGAAGAAAGCTATGCTATAACGAGAAAGAAGGTTTTTCAATATGAAAAAGATCACCGCGTTCCTGCTGGCGCTGGTCATGGCCCTGAGCCTGGCCGCCTGCGGCAGCAAGGATGACAGCAAGCAGCTGGTGGGCACCTGGCAGTGCGCTCTGGATCTCACCGAGAAGATGGATGAGGAGATGGCCGCCAATCTGGGCACTGAGTACACCTCCGAGGTCCCCGTGTCCCTGTACCTGACCACCGTGTTCAATGAGGACGGCACCTTCAGCATGTCTCCCGATCTGGACGCCACCACCGAGTCTCTGAACGCCTACATTCAGGCGCTGAAGCCCGCTCTGGTGGAACTGCTGTACAAGGAAGCCGAGGACCGCGGCATGACCCGCGACGAGTTCGACAGCGCTCTGGCCGACAGCGGCCTCACCGTGGAATCTCAGGTGGACAGCGTTCTGGCGCTCTTTGATGTCAGCACCCTGCTCAGCGATGTAGAGTCCGAGCTAGATTCCGGCAAGTACAAGCTGGAGGACGGCCGCCTGTATCTGGCGGAGACCGACGGCAGCTTCACCCAGGCCGATTCCATTGGCTGTACCGTCAGCGGCAGTACCATGCAGTGGACCGACGATCAGGGCGCTCTGGCCGATCTGGAGACGGAGCTGGGCGTATCCCCCGATCTGTCCTGGACAAAGCAGTAAGCCTGTATACACAAAAAGAGACAATATATCGAATGATGCTTACTTTCCTGATCTGACCCCGATGGCTCGGCGGCGATTGCTGGAGGCTCAAGAGTTCTCCTGCGCAGAGAATGGGGACTACGATCCGGATATCGTCCCGCTCTTTCTCTGAAGGACGCAGCAGAAGCCCGCCGCACAAGGACTGTGACAGAGGACTGCCGCGTGATAATATCAGCCTCACCAAGCACGGCTTGAAAATTCCTGTAGATGCTGCGGATTACGCTGAGTTTGTGCTGCGAATGAGTATTTGTGAGCAGAAAATGTAAGCGTGAGCTAACTGGTTGAGCGTCTCAAAGGAGAGGGCGTCATCTCACACCCCCTGCGCCGCAATAGACAAAGAATAAGAAAAGCCCTCTGAAATCAACGATTTCAGAGGGCTTTTGGTCCGAGTGAGGTGCCTTGAACACCCAACCTCGACAACCCAAACTTATCGGGAATACTTTTTCCGCTCGTTTATAGCGGTTTTTAGCCATTTCCTATTTGTTTTACTTACTCTTTGGCGCTCTTATCTCCGTTGTTTCCGAGTGTTCCGGAGCCGTATGTGGTAATCTATGTGGTCAAAAACGCTTCCCGCCCGGTTTCCGGTGAACTTTCACCGGTGCCGGATGGGAAGCGTTTCTCGTTGCTGTTGGCTGCATTGTAACTCTGAGCAGGCAGTTGTGCAAGTTGTTTCTGCGAGAGGTGAGACAGAAGTTAAGTTGCTATAGATAAGAAAAGTGAAGCTAATTTTCGGAGTGATTATAGAAAGCACTTTCAACTACTAACTTATATTCATCATGGATCTTATCTGCAGTAGCTGTAATCATAAATCCAGCTTTATACCCAAAGCCACAAAAGTTATCTGTCAGGATTCTTAAGCGCTCCTTGTCTGATGAAAGATCGCAGCGCTTGTAGGCTTTCTTCATTTCAATACAAAAAAGATTATTAAACCCTCTCTGCTCGTCATAGCCCCGCTTATGTACAATTAAATCTACAACAATATTATGACCATTTAACACTTTAGCGGCGTGCTCATTCCCGCGGCTTCCACGGTTATATTCTACATCTACTACATACTCGCAAAATTCAGATTCTGCAATAGCACGTTCGAGATATGAAGCAAACTTAGCGCAAATACACCGTTCGCTTAAATCTCTGGATATCAAATACTGCTCATTTTGATTAAAACTTTGAAGGGCGGAGTTTAAGCATGCTGTGACTCTGTTTTGTGTTTCTGTCATTGCTAATTACCTCCATCATAGGTGTTTTAAGATTTTGCCATGTTAAGTGACTGATGATTAGGCGAGATATTCCTGTGGAGTTATATGGGGCAAAATTTGCACCGCAATAGACAAAGAATAACCTCATGTAGTTGCATTCTGAAGGTAAAACTCACTCTCCGAAACTCTCGTCACAAAATCATACTCCAGCCGTGTTGCCTTTGAAGGCGAAATATTGTAGCGATTAAACACCGAGCGAAAATATGCAAAGAACTCTCTGTCTTCCTCTGTCATCGGGGCAACCCAGCCGCTCTCGGCACCATGAGATTCAATTTCCTCTAACGCTGCCATACGCTCTTTATCCATGTCAGCTGCTCCTTTCGGTGAACTTTCGCCTGCCCTCAGCGGGAATCGTTTTGGATTACCTGAATTGTAACTCTAATGGTAGGGGTGTGCAAGTGGTTTCTGCAAGGGCGGCAGTTCAAAGGTTGAGCCGCTATAGACAAAGAATAGGCGGGAAGATAGGCAGAGGTACTTTTCTTGCTCTCTGAGTATAAATCCCTTAATACAGGCATAATAGTAAGGAATTTACGGCACAGCCTATTGACTATTCCCTTATTCTGTATTATCATTTAAGGGAAAACGAATGGAGGTGAGGGGATGAGAACCTTCAATTACTCCGCAATCAAGGAGCAGAAGTGGGACTCGGATGTTCTTGGCCTGATTGCGGCCATATACAAGGAAGCCGGCAAGCAGGAACTGTATTTGAAGCAGCGCCCGGAGGAGCTCGAAAAGCTCGTGGAGATTGCCAAGATACAGAGTACCGAGGCATCGAATGCCATCGAGGGCATTGTCACCACGAGTACCCGAATCCGGCAGCTCGTCGAGGAGAAAACTATGCCGAGGAACCGTGACGAGCAGGAAATTGCCGGATATCGCGATGTGCTGAGTATCATTCACGAGAGCTTTGATGCGATTCCAATTACGCAGAACTACATCCTGCAGCTTCACAAAATTCTGTACAGCCACATGAATAACCCGCTTGCGGGCCGCACAAAAAGCGTGCAGAATTATATCACTGCCACCTATCCGGACGGTCATGTGGAAACGCTGTTCACGCCGCTTACCCCTTATGAAACGCCGGAAGCGCTGGACAGAATCTGCGAGGAATACAACCGCGTAATCGGGAATATGGAACTGGAGCCGTTAATTGCAATTCCGGTTTTCATCCATGACTTCCTGTGCATCCACCCATTCAATGACGGGAACGGGAGAATGAGCCGCTTGCTCACGACGCTGCTTTTGTACCGAAACGGCTTTTATGTCGGCAAGTATATCTCACTTGAAGCCAAAATCGCCAAAAACAAGGACCTGTACTATGATGCGCTTGCGCAGACGCAAACCGGCTGGCGCGAAGGCACGGAGGATGTAGTACCCTTTATCAAATATCTGCTTGGAACAATCCTTGCGGCCTATAAGGACTTTGAGGATCGTGTGGCGCTTGTGGAAACCAAGCTGCCCGCATTGGAAATGGTTCGCAGAGCAAGCAAGAATAGAATCGGACGGTTCAATAAGCAGGACATCCGGGAGCTTTGCCCGACGCTTAGCGACAGTTCCATTGAGGGTGCCCTCCGCAAGCTGGTCGCAGCCGGTGAGTTGAAAAAAGAAGGAAGAGGAAAAAATACCTGCTATTTCAGGCTGAATTAGATGTCCTTCAATAAAAGCAACATTTTAGAGGAGCGCACCTGTTCATACGAGCAGGTGCGCTCCTTTTAATCGCTTTACGGAAGTTGGCGTACAGTTCAAAGTTTGAGCCGCTATAGACAAAGAATATACTCAAAGCCTCCTACCAAAACATAAACTCGCCTTACCCGAAGAAATACTGCTTCATATCTGAGACACCGCCATCCTTATCACAGAACCATTCATAATCAGAAAGACAGTTACGGCAGTGGGCAATTACATCAAAACCGCCGGGTGAATGCTGGTTGTCGGCAATGCTCATGACCTCCAAGGGCTTCCCGCAGGCTGGGCACAGTCTGATTTTTCTTGCCTTACGAGTGGCACGTGCTCCCTGCTCTGTTTTAAGTGCATCTAAAAGACTTTGCCAAAGATTCGGATTCGGCTCATGATCTGCGTAGTCTTCAAGGTGCCGACTGATATCATCGGCAGCCAGTACGAGAAACTTATCATCCAGAAGCTGAATGTGACGCTTGATATAATCAGCGACTACCATGGGCATACAAGTATTCCTGCCCATCGCATATCGCATTGCCGACAGCAGGATCAAGCGAAAGTCAGAATCGCAGATGGGAGCGAGCAGATCCTGAGGGAACAGCAGAAACTCCTTGCCGTTATTCATGCATACGCGCAGCGGCCGCTGCTCTTCCGTTACCAGATTCAGTAGACTGTTAGCTTGATCTTTCAGCTCATCAACGGTGATCGATTCGTAGTCCTGAAACGGGTTTACTTCATAATTCATCATTTGACCTCCAATCAGTTTGTCCTCGTTATGAGGTGTTGGCATTGTAGCTCTGACTGCCCGGAGGTTCAACCGTTTCTTTTGCAGCTCGAAAAGAAATCCAATAGGGTCGGAATTCGTGCGGATTTATCATTTCCTTGCTTTTCCTGCCCAAATGTGCTATCATTATAAACAACGCTGTCAAGTGTTGGAATAGGCCTTGGCAGTATGGCTGCAATAGACCGAATGCTCTGCCAAGTGGCAGAGCATTTTTCGCATATCGGTACGGAGGAGATATTTATGTCTGTGAGTTATAAAAAACTCTGGAAACTGCTCATCGATAAGGACATGAAGAAAAAAGACTTATATGAAAAGGCGGGTATCAGCCCAGCATCCGTCACTAAGATGGGGCGGAACGGGCATGTTACCACGGAGATTCTTGCGAAGATTTGCGCTGCGCTGGATTGCCGGATAGAAGATATCGTGGAGATTGTGCCGGATCCTGATAAGAGTCGTTAAATAGTAGAATATTCTTGATAACAAAGGGATACATATGGGAAACATCATTCAGTCGATTCCGGAAGCAAAGCTTCTATTGGCCTCTTTACGCTCCGTTGGATATACAGAGGAAACCGCAATTGCGGATATTGTTGATAATTGTATTTCTGCTAAAGCCAAGCATATTGATATTATCTTTGAGACTGAGAAAATGCGAATTCTAATTCTTGATGATGGTATTGGTATGACAGCACAAGCCCTAATAGAGAATATGAGAATTGGGTCTTCTGATCCGTCGAAACAGCGGGATGATACTGATCTTGGACGATTTGGTATGGGCATGAAAACTGCCGCCTTTTCATTGGGGAAAAGGCTTACTGTTGTAACCAGAATTGAGGAAACTACCAGTAACGCTGCATGGGATTTAGACAAAATACCTGATATTGGGTGGAATCTTATTATCGAGGAAAGTGACTCAATAGCCGAGATTTCATCCAGGCTTGGAGCGCAAGGTACTGTTGTTTGTATTGAGAATCTTGATCGAGTAATCGGTTCTTTAGATGAAGCGAAGGCCAAAAAGAAGTTTTACAAAACAGCGGAAAAAGTTGAAAAGCATCTCGCCCTTATTTTTCATCGGTTCATTGAGGAAGATGGCCTTGTTATTCGCATCAATGGAACAGAGATTCAACCATGGAACCCGTTCGTTATCAATAATAATGCCACTCAAGAGCTTGCAGATGAAACTATATGGTCAGACGATGGTGCATCTGAAGTTGTAATTCAGCCATATGTTCTTCCCCATAGAACCAAGTTTGCCTCGGATGATGACTATCAAGCTGCGGGCGGTGCAAAAGGGTGGAACTATCATCAGGGTGTGTATGTCTATAGAAATCGTAGACTTATAATTTGTGGTACATGGTTTGATTATATCAAGAAAGAGCCAGCATACAATCTTGCAAGGATTAAAGTTGATATATCTTCTGTTAGTGATGAAGAGTGGAAAATTGACATTAAAAAATCAACAGCCTCTTTACCTGGGTATGTTCGAGATACTATGGAACGGGCTATTGATATTTGTACGGAGGCGTCCGCTCGTGTCTATAACTCCCGTGGGACATACTCAAAATCTAATATAAGTGCACCGAACCTAAGTTATGTTTGGGAACAGCGAAAAAAGAATGGGCGCTATTCCTTCCATATTAACCGTAAACATGCCTTGCTCACCGAGGTCAAAAAGCATCTTGACACAGATGGCGCAGCTGCGTTGTCAGCGTATTTAGCTCTGGTAGAAAATTTTGCACCGTTTATGCTGTCTGGTGTAACAGACTCGCTGCAAAAATCGACTGAAACTGCAGTAAATAAAGCCTCACTTGAATATCAAGTGGAGATATCCGAATTAAAAGAATACATCGCGTTGTTTCTGTCTCAAGGATTTACAAAAGAAGAAACAAGGTCCACCTTACTGGATATGGTGAATTACCGTCATCTCCGTAATGAGATTATTGAGTTGTTGGAGGAAGCCGAATGATAAACGTGCCTAAGGGCTTAGCCCCGCATGAAGTTGATCTTTACATAAGTGCCTTCAAGTTTTGTGAAAAGTTAATTCAGGAACAGAATACTGATATTGGCGCTGCAGTAACAGAGACAACGGAGAAATACAGCTTTATTATTTCGGATAAAGAGTTATTTGCACAGTTTCTTTTTAGAGAAATCACTGCATATACCGAGCCATCAATAGGTGTTGTGTCCCCAGAACTTGATGATAAAACTTGGTGGAGTAAACTTAAAAAATCGGAAAAATTCATACCTGAGTATTGGCAGCGATATTATGACTACTTAAATAGAAAACCTTCTTGGAGTTTAACTGCAGTGCAGGATATTGATTCGTCCACTGACGAGATAATGAACGCACTTGCAAACCCACGAAGTGGTAGAGCATGTGATCGCATGGCATGGTCTTTGGTTATGTACAATCTGGTAAGACCACACATTACATTGGGCTGATCAATAAAGCGGTTGATGCGGGGTATAGAATTGTAGTAGTGTTGACTGGCATTCATAATAGCCTACGCAGCCAGACGCAATCACGTATTGATGAAGAAGTTTTGGGCTATGAGACAAGCTTGGAAAACTTGGCCGATATGATTAGGGAACCGAATGTTATTGGTGTTGGGATAGGTGCGCACAACCGCGTGAAAACGATAGTGCAGTCCATTACAACCCGTGATGAAAAAGGCGATGTAAATAAAACTACAGAAGGCGTCTCCATGGTTCCGCCGTTTATTATTGTTACAAAGAAAAATGCAACGGTTTTGCGTCGTATCCTGCGCTTTTTCCGAAAAAACCAATGTGCCGAAGTAATTGACGGCAAAAAAATTATAACAGCTAAATATCCGGCGCTCATAATTGATGATGAAGCAGACCAGGCCTCCATTAATACAAACGATAGTTATGATGAGAAGGGTAATCTTCTTGATGATTATAATCCTACAACAATAAATGGTCTGATTCGAGAAATTCTTAAAACATTTGAGTGCAGATCTTATGTTGGATATACAGCTACTCCGTTCGCCAACATTTTTATACCACCGCATATTAACTCCGAGCGATATGGAACAGATCTCTTCCCTCGCGACTTTGTTTTCAGAACACCGCGGGCGGATCAGTATATCGGTGCCCGAGAGTTTTTTGGATTAAGCGGCGATGAAAATACGCCGGTAATGCCTTTGTGCAGAGATATTATCGCGGGAGCTTCTTACCTTGGTAAGGGTACTAAAGCAGGAGATCCTGTTGGCAACATACCAGAAGAGCTAAAAAAAGCGGTGAAATGTTTCTTGATATCCACCGCGCTTCGTAATTGCAGAGGACAAATTAATAAACCCAATACGATGTTGATTCACATTGTGCGTTTCGTTTCTCAGCAAAATGCAGTAAAAAAGAAAGTTGCTGCATACTACCAAGATGAACTTGCCAACTTCATCCGATATGGCGACTCAGGTATCTATGATGAACTGAAGACGATTTGGGAAAATGATTACCTTGAGACAACAGCTGCATTACATTCTCAATTCAGTAAATATATGTCTGATTGTGCAGATATTGAATGGGATGATATTTGGGATGAAATTAGGAGAATCGTAGCAAAGAAAGAAATTAAAATATACAGTGTCAACGGAAAAAGCGAGGATGCTCTGCTATACAAAAACAACGAAGGAAAGCCATTTAATGTTATTGTCATTGGCGGGGACAAACTGTCCCGAGGCCTGACGCTTGAGGGATTAACTATCAGTTACTTCACGAGAAGCTCTAATACTTATGATACTCTTATGCAAATGGGGCGCGAGACTGTAATTAATTCTGTGTAAACTCTAAAAGAGCTATATACCCTCTTGGATT